>ENA-UOJL01000083-UOJL01000083.1-human-gut-metagenome-genome-assembly--contig:-P47-NODE-83-length-150617-cov-43.690719_pt1 | contig 150617 bp, 148 predicted proteins | sample MGYA00242347_ERZ723894 | MGnify/ENA metagenome assembly ERZ723894
TCTGCCCTCCCGGACAGCTTTGTTAGACTACCATACACCGTGCCTTTTGTCAACGCCTTTTTTCCACTTCTATAATAATCGTTCTCTCATAAGCGGAATTTATCTCTCCGTTACCCACAAGCCACTTGACATCCTCCACCCGCCGTGCTACAATCGTTCCACAATCCAAGGGGCGCTGGCGCAAGCTGGCTGAGATGTGACGTAACGCCGTCCGGTCCCTCGAACCTGATCCGGGTAATGCCGGCGTAGGAATGCGATCATATCGATTTTCGGATTTCCGCATTGCGACGCCTGCATGGCTCGCCATGCGGGAATTTTGTTTTTGGAGGTACAAATTATTATGAAAAGTCACATGAGAGTCCGCGCCCTGTGCGAAGGCGCCGTGCTGGTGGCCGTTGCGCAGATACTCAGCTACCTGAAGCTGTGGGAGATGCCCTGGGGCGGCAGCGTCGTCCTGTCCATGATCCCCCTGGTGCTGTATGCCGTTCGCTGGGGCCTCGGCGCCGGTCTGCTGGGCGGCTTCGCCTTCGGCGTTCTGCAGTTCATGTTTGACGGCGGCTTCGCCATTGGCTGGCAGTCCATCGTCGGCGACTACCTGGTGGCCTTCACCGTCCTGGGTCTGGCCGGTCTGGTGGCCCGCCGCAAGAGCGGCGTGTTCACCGGCACTCTGATCGCCGGCTTTTCCCGCTTCCTGGTGCACTATGTGGTGGGCGCCACCGTTTGGGCGGAATACATGCCCGAGACCTTCTTCGGCATGACTATGCACAGCCCCTGGTTCTACTCCCTGCTGTACAATCTGGCGTACATGCTCCCCAACATCGCTATCACCCTTTTGGTCTTTGCCGTGGCGTACAAGCCCCTGAAGAAGTACTTCACCGCATCCGACCTGCTTCCTTCTCCCGCTGCGGCCCAGCCGGTCAAGGATCCCACCTCTCCCAAATGGGATCCTGAGCGCTGAGCGCTCCCCTCTCCCACGGCTGACGCAGCAAGCCCCGCCCGATGGGCGGGGCTTTTTCATATCGGACAGCAATACCGCCTGCAAACGCACCAGGCGGGTGCTCTTTACCGACCTGCGGCGAATACCGTGTTACTCTTTCTTATCCAAATCGTGCAGCCGTATCGTCGAATAACACTTTCGAAGCTGATTGCTGATTTGCGGCGGCGTATTTGCCACCAGCCTTTCATAAGTCTTTTTGCAATACTGCACACGCATAAAACTCCTTGACGGCTTCATCCGATTGATCCGGTGATAATACATTGCAGGAATTGGGGTTTTACTGAAATACATCCAAAACTGCTTCCTGCCGTCCAATAAGCCATAGTCAATGCCAATATGATGCATATCGCCATAGTAAAAAGTCCTGTGCGTAAACAGTGCCCAAAATACTATCCGATCTTCACATATTTCAGCAACAGCGGCCCACTGGTAACGCGTACAAAAAAGCGTCACCAGCAGCGCAAGATAGATAACCGCAACGAGAAGTGTCACTTGCAGCGCACCCGGAACTCGCAGGAATGCTCCGATGGATTCTTGATGGGAAATCAGCATAATCGCGTATGCTGCCGGGATACTGATCATCAACAATACCGATAGCATAAAGGTATGCGGGGCTGCAACAAGCCTTTCTTTCTTCATCACGCACCTCGATCCAACTCTCATTCCTCAGTATAGAAAAAAGCCTTACTTCCGACACCATGCAATGGTTCAAAAGTAAGGCTCCATGGCAGCGGGAGAAGGATTCGAACCCTCACATACGGAGTCAGAGTCCGCTGTGCTACCTTTACACAATCCCGCTGTGTTCCGACGAACAAAAACTATTATACAGGTTTTCCCTTGTTTGTCAACAGTTTTTTCGCGCACTCCTCCCATTTATTTTCACATCTATTTTCCCAACCACTGCCGCAGGCGTTCCCACAGCTCCACAGCGCGGAATTTCAACACATATCCGCTGTCCGCTTCTGTGATAAGCTGCACATCGTCGCCGTCCAGCCCGGCGCGCAGCGCCGTATCCTCCAACTCTGTGCAGGAGGCCATACACAGCGGTGGGTACACCACACACCACCAGTTCCGGCCGGCACCCTCGCCGATGATGACGCGCAGCGCCATGTACTCTCCCGCCGGCAGGGCGAAGCCGTCGTATTCCTTCCGTGGGAATTCCGTCATTTCCAGCGCCGCATGCACAGGGTACGCTCCACCGCAGGCATCATAGGCCGTCCTCTCCAGCTCCGGCAGCGCCGCGTTTAGATCCTCCATTGCCTCCTCCCTGTTCGATGCCTGACGCAGGATTGCCTCGGCGCGTGTCAACACCGCATCCCGCGCCAGCAGCTTCATGGCCTGGTCATCCTCGCTGTCCGAATTGGCAATGACGTGCAGGCGGATCATCTTTTCCTGCAAGCCGTCCTGCCGGTGCAGCGATGCCGCGCCCACCAACAGCGTTACCGCCAACGCTAACAGCACCGCGATTTCGATAGGTCTCCATTTATTTATATATGTATGCATAAAAAACACCGTCCTTTGTAGATTTTCCTACATTTTGGACGGTGCTTCGTATTTTTATACCGGTCGAGCCACAAATACCCACGGCCATGTTTTTTTCAGCGCCTCCGCTGCCGCAGCAGCTGCACTCTGATCGTCGAACAGGCCAAACACCGCGCTGCCGCTGCCGCTGAGCAGCGTACCCAGCGCGCCCTGCGCCCGAAGTGCGTCCTTGATGGTCCTCAGGCTGCTGTCCTTCGGCACCACCCGCTCAAAGCTGTTGTGCAGCTCCACCGCCACCGCATGGACATTGTTCGCCGCCACCGCGTCCTGCATATAGCGGCTGTTCCGCACCAGCACCGAACCCGGCTCATCCAGCCGCCGATACATCTCTGCCGTGGAATAGCCCTCATCGGGCTTCACCACCACGAACCAACCCGCGGCTAGCTGCGGCAGCGGCGAAACGACCTCTCCCCTGCCTGTAGCCAACTGCGTACCGCCCCGGATAAAAAACGGCACATCGCTGCCCAGCCTTGCCGCCAGCGTTTCCAGCCTGCCGTCGCTTATATCCGGCGCGTACAGTGTCCGCAGCGCCCGCAGCACCGCCGCCGCGTCGCTGCTGCCGCCGCCCAGTCCCGCCTGCACGGGAATGTGTTTCTCCAACGTGATCGTCACGCCGTCGCTTTTCGTCCCCGTTTCGGCAAAAAACGCTCGCGCTGCCTTCATGCACAGATTGTCGTCGACGTTCTCCGTCACCGGCACACTGCAAAGCAGTGTGTCGCGCCCTGTACCGCGCTCCACTGTTACGGTGTCCCACAGACTGATGCGCTGCATAACAGACATTACAGCATGATAGCCATCCGGACATCGGCTGCCCACCTGAAGCGTCAGGTTCACCTTGGCATATGCTTTTTCCATACACTTCATAGCGGTTCCTCACAAAAAATAGTGCTGCGGCATTGCCGCAGCACTATTATAGCACACTGTACGCGACCGCGCCAGCCTTACTTAACGATCTTGCGGGCCTCGATGTAGTAGCGCTTATCCTGAGCATGACCCATGGAGAAGGTCTTACGGGGCAGCACGCCGTCGGCCATGACGGTCTTGAACAGCTGCTCCTTGCCCATGGCAGGCAGCAGGAATCCCATATTGCCGGGCTTGCTGCCCAGCTCGCGGGTCACATCGTCGCCGTGGATATAGTCCACCTCGCCGCCGTTGTCCTTCAGGTACTGGTCAATAACGCCCTGTAGCGTACCCACCGCCAGCTGCACCTTGGGGTCAGGCACAGTGATAAAGTGGCTCTCGCCGTTCCACACGAACTCGATGGTGTGGCCGTCGCCCTTGCCCTCATAGGCGTTGGGATAGGCGGCGCGGAAGGCGTCCATGAACTTCTGGTGATCCACGCCGAACAGCACCCGGTGGATGGGCTCGAACTGCAGGGCATCGTCGTGGTTATTGACCACCTCCACCAGTGCGTAGCGGGCGGGAAGCGCCAGATACTCCTCGGGGGTCTTGCCCTTCTTCTGCTCCTCATAGCAGGCCTTGGCAGTAGCCAGAGAGTGGTTGCCGTCGCCCACGGCGAACAGCAGGGGCGCCACGCCGGAGACGTTGTACTTTTTCTGCATGGCTTCATCGGTGGTCAGGCCCTCCAGAGCATTGGCCACAGCATCGATCTGCTTATCGGACAGCTTAAAGCCGCGGATGTGGCCGCCGTCCTGCATCAGGTCGAAATCATACACCTTCTCCATCCCCTCGGCAGCGGCAGTCAGGGGCTCAATAACGGTCTTGTCAGGATCGTCGATCAGCAGCATCACGTGGGGCAGCTCGATGGGCGCGTTGCGGCGCACCTTGGCCCGGGGCGGAATGCGATCCAGCACGGTGCCCTCGGTGGCACGGATCAGTGCGCCGGAGCCGGGGGTGAAATCGTAAGCGTCCAGGTCCACCATACCGATCAGGCCATGGCGGATCTTGCCGTCGGACTGCTGGCGCTCAATATAAATCAAGGAGTCAGTCAGCGTCTCAAACACGCCGTCCGCCAGATACTTCTTCATGGCGTTATTGATATTCTCAATGTACTCGTCCACGTTGGGTGCCTTCAGGTTGGCTTCCGGCAGGATCAGGCGCAGGGTGGAGGGCGCGTCGCCCACCTTCTCCTCCACCGCCTGCCAGTACTCCGGCTCAGAGGTGAACTGGTCGCAGGCGACGACTGCCCACTTGTTCATGTCCTGGCCCTTGGGCAGCAGGATATCCGCAGGATAAAAACCCAGCTTGTCAAACTTCTTGTTCATGGTCTCCTCCTTTTGTATATGTACATGGTCGTGTACAGATTGTTCTATACTGATAATACCAAATTAATGCTGCTTTTGCAATCGCTTTTCCAAATTTATTCAGGCAAACTGAAAAATTTTTTGTGTATATACGATATTGCCAGGGAAATGCTATACAAAGCAGTAGTCTTTTCAGAACGGAGGTCTTTGTCATATGAAGGTTCTTGACCGTATCGCTCTGGTACTGGTCATCATCGGCGCTTTGAACTGGGGCGCCGTGGGGCTGTTCCGCTTCGACTGCGTGGCAGCCATTTTCGGCGGCCAGGCCGTGGCCATCAGCCGTGTTATCTACGCACTGGTGGGCATCTCCGGGCTATGGTGCATCACTCTGCTGTTCCGTAACACGCCCACTGAAGCGTAGAGATATGAGATATGGAAAGACCGCCTCTTGGCGGTCTTTCCATATCTCCCGGATTATTTCATCATTTTCATTTTCTTTTCTATGCGCTTGCGTTCCTTCTTTCTGCGCCGCGCTTCATAGCCATCGCTGGCTGCGGCAAACACCCTCTCATACGGCTCCGGCAGCCACTCACTCATATAGCGGCAAAGCTTCTCACCGGCCGGGAATTTAATAAATCCCTTTTTGTTGCGCAGCAGATAGCTCTTGTTCCGGCACTCCTGCGGATAAGACTTTGTGGAAAAATACGCCATATCTACAGGCGTAACCGCTTTTCGCGCCGAACCCGGCCAGCGGTAGTCGATGCCAGTATATCGAATCTCCGTCTTTCTCAGCCGCACTGTCCGCATAAAAGGGCATTTCCAAATGATCTCGTCCTCCGTGACCACAAGGCACCCAAAGCATCTGTACCAGAACTGACAAAGCAGTGCGTAGTACAACGACACCTCTACCAGCAGGAGAAAGGGTATCTCCCACCATGCCAGCGTCATTCCGGCCATTCTGTCCCGCACAAAGAGATACGGGAGCCACACCATAACAGCCAGTACCGCCAACATGAGAAAACGCCCCTCGGTCAGTAGGATGATGTGCTCGTGAAACACTTTTCGCTTTACAATATCCGCTTTTTCCGCCTTGCGTTTCATGGTGCCGCCTTTCCATCAACCTGATAAAGCCTTTTTGTTGACAGTCAAAGCATACCGCCGTTATAGCGGCGCTGGACGCGCCAAAGAATGGCGAACGACGCCGCAAGACCGACGAACAGCACCACCAGCGAAGCGGTGACCGCGCCGGGAAGTGTCCACAGCAGAGAGACAATCCCACTAAGTACCAGTGTTCCCGCAAGGGCGAAAAGTCCGGTGGAAAAGGCCCGGCCATAGGCTGCCATATCCTCCGATCTGACTCTCTCCCTGTGATATTCATGGATCAACCCCGTTTTTCCGTGGTAGATCAGGAGTCCGAACAGCAGAAAAAGGGCTGCGATGGCCCACATAAGAACAGCATAGGCTATCATAGACGTATCCTCCACAATTTGTTGCATAACTTCTACATATTTTGTGCTCTATTTTACCAATAAATGTTTTACTAATTCCTCGTTCGGGTCAGCTAAAACGGTCTGATAATTGGTATAAACTACCATTCCGGGCTTAGCGGCGGCGGGCTTCTTTACGAACTTTACCTGGGTGAAGTCAACGGGTACTTTTGTGCTGCTTTGCGCCTGGGAAAAATAGGCGGCCAGAGAGGCGGCCTCCGCGATGCTCTGTGCATCGGGTCGTCCGCCACCGGTGGACAGTATGACATGGGAGCCGTGGATCTTCTGGGTGTGGAACCACAGGTCCCACTTCTCCGCCATCCTGGTGGTCAGGCGGTCGTTCTGCCGGTTGCTGCGGCCCACAAAAATCGGCAATCCGGCGGAGGAACGGAACTCCCGGGGCTTGCTGGGGCGCTGGAAGGGCTGCTTTTTCCCACCCTTGGCGCGGAGATAGCCGCCGTCGGTCAGTTCGGCGCGGATGTCATTGAAATCCTGCTCGGACTCGGCCTGCGCCAGCTCCTGCAGAACACTCTCCAGGTACTCCAGTTCAGCACCGGCTCTGGTCAGCTGCTCCGTGAGGTATTTTTCCGCGGTCTTGGCTTTTGTATATTTTTTGAAGTATTTAGCGGCATTTTCCTGGGGTGAAAGGCGGACATCCAACGGAATATCTATGTCTTTGCACGCCGGATCGTAGTAGTTCTGTGCCGTGAGGCGGCTCATGCCGCGCTCCATCCGATACAGATTTGCCGTGATCAATTCGCCGTAAATGCGCCACTTATCCCGGTCTTTGCTGTCCAAAAGCTCCTTTTCCTGCATGGTGATCTTGCGGCGCAGACGGGCGGCGGCGTTATTGGCCGTTTTCAGCAGGTCCTGCCCCTTCTGCTTGACACGGTCCGCCTGCTCGCGCTTGGCGTAGAAGTTATCCAACAGGGTGGAAAAGCTGCCGTACTCCTCTGCCGCTGCCGCGCTGCCGTACTGACAAACAGGCAGGTAGGTGAAGTCCATAGGCGCGCCGGAGCGTTTCAGCATAACGGGTGTAAAGTTGTTAGCATTCACAGTGTCGCGCCATACGGAGAACGCGGCCCAAAGTGTCTCGGCTGTCCGCGGCGCAGGGGCATCCACGGCACCGCAGGCACGAAACGCGATCTCACGGGCCACCAGCGGTGAGATACCGTTGAAGGTGTCCACCAACCACTTATCCGCAGGCATATCCTCCCCTGCCACGGCGGCAAGACGGGAAAACATCTCCCTCTCCACTGTGAAGGGGTCAACCTTGTCAGGCGCTGCGGGGAAACGATAAAACAGGCCCGGAAGTACCTGACGGTCCGGGTTCATCTCGAAGTCGATGCGGCGCAGGCAGTCCAGGATACGGCCGTCCTTATCGGCTAAAATGAGGTTGGCGCGGCGAGGAAATGCCTCTAAAATGAGGGAAAAACGGCGGCGCTCGCCCAGCTCATCGGCGGCGGAAATGTGTATGTTTACCACACGTTCCAGCGGTATTTGTTCAATTTTTTCAATAATTCCGCCTGACAGATACTTTCGCAAAAGCATACAGAACATGGGGGGCTGGGCGGGATTGTCCCGGAGCAGCTCCGTCAGGTGCAGGCGAGGCTGCCCCCCTCCGGCGGACAGCAGGAGGCGGCGGCTGCCGCGGAGCAGCAGCACCACCTGATCGCGGGCAGGCTGCTGTATCTTCTCGATACGGCTGCCGGCGACAAGGGGCGAAAGCTCCGCCACCACAGCTTGCAGGCATACGGCATCCAGGGGCATATCAGGTCTCCTCCATCATGGCGCGGAACAGCTCCTCCGCGCGGTTTTTATCACCTTTTAAGTATAAATAGCCCATTAAACACTCCAAACCGGTGGCGGAATGGTACTGGGCCGGGGTGGCGCTGCGGGACATGGTGTGGACGTTGGCGTTGCGGCCGCGCTTGTAGACCGCCTGTTCCTCCTCCGTGAGCAGCGGGAGCACCTTCTGCATTTTTTCCGCCTGGGCGGGGGCGCAGACCAGGGCGATAGTGGCGCGGTGCAGATCCTTGCCTGTCGCTGTACCGTGGACACAAAGCCAGGTGCGGACCAGCGTTTCATAGACCGCATCACCCATATGGGCCAGGGCGATGGCGCTCATTTTACGCAGCTCATCGGGGGATAGTTTTGGGGCAAAATAGTTCAAAATGTTCCACTTCCTTTACCCCCTCAGTATGACACATTTGGTTTGTTTTGGCAAGAAAAAGTGTCGACAAGGGGGCACGTATATGATACAATTTAGGCAGCGATGCTTTACTTTTATGTTCCCTTTTTTGTACTTTGTTGATACCTTATCACATTTTCTGCGCAAGGCGCACACAAAGCTGCGTCAACAGGCGCATTTCAGGAGGTTTTTTATGCCGCATACGGAAAAACGCTATAAGAAGGGCGAGATCATCTGCCGGCCCAAGGAGATGGTGATGAGTATGTACAACATCCTCTACGGCAGCGTGGGGGTGTACTTCGACTATGGGACTCCGGAGCAGGTGGAGGTAGTGACCTTGCGGGAGGGCGACTTCTTCAACGTCATCAGCTTTTTGGAGTCGCGGCCCCGGAACACCACGGCGGTGGCGCTGGAGAACACCATCGTCAGCGAGATCACCTATGACAACTTCAGCGCGTACTTCCGGGAGAAGCCGGCGAAGATCATGAGCCTTTTGCAGCACATGAGCGCGCGGATGCGGCAGATGCAGAAGGCCTATGTGGACACCTGCCACGCGCTGGAGGTGTACGGCGACAAGGCAAAGCTGGCGGCGGAGCACGGCGAGTGGACCGACAGCCACAACCGGACGTACAACCTGCTGAAGGCCATGTTCCCGTCCATGTACCACGAGGAAGAGAAATAGATACGCATCCCCCGGCTTTTGGCCGGGGGATATTTTTTACCGTTATCCTATTTGCAGATACGGGTTGTGGAAACCGGAAAATCCGGTATACTGAGGGAGAGAGGATACGAGGCGCGCGCTTCGGCGCGCACGGGAGCGAAAGGAGCAAACGGATGAAGAGACGATTTCTGGCGCTGGTACTGGCAGGCTGTCTGGCTGCGGTGCTGAGCACCACAGCATGGGCGTCGGAGACGCCCACGAGCGTTAGCACCGAGATGGAATTGACGACGGCGCTGGGAGACACTGCGGTGACATCCATCCAGCTGAAAGGCAACATTGACATCAGCAATACGCTGGTAGTCACGAAGGATGTGACGCTGGACCTGAACGGCTTTGTGCTGAAGATAACCGGCAGCGGCAGCGTTATCAAGATAGAGAGCGGCACGCTGACGCTGGTGGACAGCAATCCATCGGCAGAACACAAGTTCACGAATGACGGCAATGACAAGCCGTGGCGGCTCGATGAGACAGCCGGTGCCGAAAAGGTTAAAGGCGGGGTCATTACCGGCGGCACGGGGAGCACGTATAAATATAACAATGATATTGGCCAAATTGTCTATAATGATTGCGGCGGCGGCATGTTTGTGGCGCCGGGGGCAAGCTTTGTGATGGAAGGCGGAAATATTGTGGGATGCAGCGCCGGTAAAAGCGGCGGCGGTGTAAAGGTGACAAATGACGGTGATTTTAAGATGTCCAGCGGGACGATCAGCGGATGTACAGCCGGCGGAGGCGGCGGAATCGATAACCGCGGCACCACAACGCTGTCCGACAATGCAAAAATCAAAAGCTGCAGCGCTACCGGCACCGAGATAGATGATCGCGGCGGTGGGGTTTGCAGTTATCGCAATCTGACTGTCAGCGGTAGTATGGTGATCTCCGGATGTACGGCGCAGAACAACAACAGCTACGCGATGTATGTTACTACCGGTTACCCTGACGCACGTTCTTCCATCGAAGGAGGAACATTTGACGGAAGTGTATGGTTAAATCATTCTAGCTCCGGGAAAATCACCGTTTCTGGGGGAACTTTTAAGAATGGGGTGAGCGGCGCGTGGACGGTGACGTTTGATACGGATGGCGGCTCTACTGCTCCGGATAAGCAGGTACGGGCCAACAGCAAGGTCAACAAGCCGGACGATCCCACCAAGGAGGGGTATACCTTTGAAGGATGGTACGACGGCGACAAGAAGTTTGACTTCGACACACCTGTGTCAGGCGAAAGAACTGTGACGCTGAAAGCCAAGTGGACGAAAGAAGCGCCGAAGTATTACTACTCCCCTGCTGACGGCAGCGCGGACACGGCCAAGGGCAGCCCCAAGACGTTTGACGCCGGTGTGGGCGTGTACGTGGGGATGGTGGTGATGAGCGTGAGCGGCTCCGCTGTGGTTTTGGGGAAAAAGCGGAAGTGAGTGAGACAAAAAAGAAGCACCCTCCGGGTGCTTCTTTTTTGAGGGATTTTCAGATGTGCATACAGACGTCCCAGGCGCCCCAGATGACGTTGCGGAGGTTGCCCCACTTCTCGCAGGTGCCGACACGGTAGACCTTGTGGTCGTCGGCGGCGATGGGCGCGGGCACGAAGCCGATGCCGTTGACCACACTGTCGCACTCGATGCGGATCTCGGTGCCGTCCTGCTGCTTGACCATGACGAAGCCGTCGCCGATCTCGGTGATGGTGGCGTTCAGGTAGACGGGGACCTTCTTGAACGCCAGCATCTCGCGGAGGAAGGAGGCGTTGGCCAGGCAGGTGCCGGGGGTGGCGATCAGGTCGTCGGCGTACTCCACGATGATGGGGTGCTTGCCCTGGAGGACCATCTCATAGGCGGCCTCGCAGGAGGACTGGCCGCCGCCGAAGAAGACGATGCGGTCGCCGGCGTCCACCTGGTTCAACAGCAGCTGGGTGAAGTTGATGGTCTTGTTGAAGCCCTTGACCGGCAGGGTCTTGGGGTGGGAGCCGGTGCAGACGATGATCTCGTCGAACTCGCGGCGCAGGGTGGCGGGGGCGTTGATCTCCATGTTGAAGCGGACCTCGATGTCGTTCTTCTTCAGCTCACGCTCATACCAGCGCAGCAGGGCCTTGTCGGCCTCCTTGAAGCTCATGGCGGAGGCGGTGATGTACAGGCCGCCCAGCTCATTGGTCTTTTCGAAGATGACGGGGGTGTGGCCGCGCTGCTTGAGCACCAGGGCGCACTCCATGCCGCCGATACCGCCGCCGATGATGGCGACCTTCTTGGGCTTGCGGGTGGGAACGATCTTGTACTTGTTGTGCTGCATGGTGCTGGGCGTCAGGGCGCAGCGGGCCAGGTGCAGAGAGTCGTCCATGGGCTGCATATTGGGTGTGCTCTTGGACTTGTTGAAGCTGAAGCAGGCGTTGTGACAGTTGATGCAGGGCTTGATGTCCTCTACGCGGTCCTCCAGGATCTTGTTGACCCACTCGGGGTCCACCAGGTTCTGGCGGGCGATGCCCACGGCGTCCAGACGTCCGGCGGCGATCTCCTCGGCGGCCTTGGCGGGGTCCATCTTACCGGCGCAGACCACGGGCTTGGAGGTGAAGTTCTTGATGTGTTCCACCTCGGAGAGGTTGCAGTTCTCGGGCATATAGACCGGGGGATGGGCCCAGTACCAGGCATCGTAGGTGCCGTTGTCGCAGTCGAACATATCGTAGCCGGCATCCTCCAGGTACTTGATGGCCTTCTCGGACTCGGCCATATCGCGGCCGAACTCCACGAACTCCTCGCCGGGAACGGCGCCCTGGCCGAAGCCCTTGGTCTTGGACACCACGGAGTAACGCAGGGCCACGGGGAAGTCCTTGCCGCAGACGGACTTGATGGCCTGGACGATTTCCACAGCGAAGCGGTAGCGGTTTTCGAAGGAGCCGCCGTACTCGTCGGTACGGTAGTTCATGTTGGCAATGGTGAACTGGTCCAGCAGATAGCCCTCATGCACCGCGTGGATCTCGACACCGTCAACGCCGGCATCCTGCAGGAACTTGGCGGTCTTGGCAAAGGCGTCCACCATCTCGTGGATCTCCTCCACGGTCAGAGGGCGGGACTTGCACTCGGGATACCAGCGGTTGGGGGTGGCGGAGGCGGAGGCGGTGATGTAGTCCACGTTCAGGAAGGGCTTGCCCACGGCGCCGAAGGCCTTGTTCTGGAGCATCTTGACCATGATCTCGTTGATGGCCATGGAACGGCCCATACCGGCGGACAGCTGAACAAACAGCTTGGAGCCGGTCTTGTGGAACTCCGGCAGCCACTCGGCCAGGTCCTTGAACATCTTTTTGTTCTGGTACAGCCAGCGGCCGCCCATGGTGTCGCGGACACACTGCATACCCGGCAGCACCAGGCCCACGTTGTTCTGGGCGCGGTTCAGGATGTGGTAGGCCGCTTCCTTGTCGAAGTGACAGGGCTCCAGCCAGCCGAACAGGGACGTACCGCCCATAGAGGGCTGCACGATACGGTTCTTGATCTCCACGTTGCCGATCTTCCAGGGGGTAAACAGAGCGCTGTATTTCTCGTTCATTCGGTGTTCCTCCTCATATTTTCAGCATACTGCCGGATTTTGCTTCCTTATTATAGCGGATTTTTGGGCGAAGTACAACAGCGAAATTGGAATAAGTGTCGTTTTTCTGGCAAATCCGGGAAAATAACCGGGAAAAAGCGGCAGGGAGGTCCCTGCCGCTTTCGGCTTATTCGGTTTCAGGGGCACCGCCCTGCTCCCGGGCGTATTCCTCCAGGGCCTGGGCCAGGACCTTCTTGTCGTGGCGGCTGTGGACCTGGGTCAGGTCGAACCGCGCCCACATATCCGGGCGGCGGGCCATGGTGCGCTTGTAGCTCTCCTTCGTGCGCCAGTCAGCCACATTGCCGTGATGGCCGCTGAGCAGGACCTCGGGCACCCTGCGGCCGTGCCATTCCTCCGGGCGGGAGTACTGGGGATACTCCAAAAGGCCGTTCCAGTGGCTCTCGTCGGTGTAGCAGCTCTCCTCCGGCAGGACGCCGGGGACCATGCGGCACAGGCAGTCCGCCAGAGCCATGGCGGGTATCTCGCCGCCGGTGAGGACAAAGTCGCCTGTGGATATCTCCTCGTCCACGCACTCGTCCAGGAAGCGCTGATCCACGCCCTCGTAGTGGCCGCAGACCAGGATAAGATGGTCATACTGTGCCTTCAGTTCACGGGCCACCTGCTGGGTCAGCACCCGGCCGCAGGGGGACATATAGATGGTGTGGACCCTCTCCCCCGCTTCATCGCAGATATGCTGCCAGCAGCGGTACAGAGGATCTGCCTGCATGACCGCGCCGCGGCCGCCGCCGTAGGGATAGTCATCCACCTGCATCTGCTTGTTGGTGGTGTAGTCCCGTATCTGGTGGGTCTGTATGGTGACAAAGCCCCGTTCCCGGGCACGACCGATGATGGACGAACCCATCATCGCTTCCACCGCGTCGGGGAACAGGGTCATGATGTCAATTCTCATCGGTGGCCAGTCCTTTCATCATGTGTACGCGAATGATCCCGGCATCTGGGTCCGCGGAAGCGATAAAGACCTCCGGCACGGCGGGGATCAGGTACTCGTGGGCACCGCCACGGACCTGGTAGACCTTGTGGGCGGGATAGTGGAGCACCTTGTCCAGCTTGCCCAGTTCTTCGCCGGTGGCATCGTCCAGAACGGTACAGCCCTCCAGCTCGGCATCGAAGTACTGGCCCTTGGGCAGCTTGGCGTCGGTGCGGCGGATGGAGACCGTTTTGCCCTTCAGCGCCAGGGCATCGTCCATAGTGGCGACGCCGGGCAAGGCCAGCAGGACGGTGGATTTATGGACCCGGGCGGAGATGACCTTCACGGGCTGACCGCCGATATAGAGGGTCTTGAACGAGGCGATGAACTCCGGGTCGAAGCCGGCGGGGTTCACCTTGACCTCGCCGCGGATACCGTGGGCGTTGACAACAGCGCCGACGGGAATGAAATCGGGACGCATGGGGGTCCTCCTCCCTGTCAGAACATATCTTTCAGCTGGGACAGCGTGAAATGCAGCTGGAAGCGCAGCATATAGTACAGCGCCGCTGCGCCCACGGAGAAGATCAGTCCCAGCAGCGCGCGGGTACGGCCCCGACGCTGGAAGCGCACGGCAGCCACCACGACGCAGACCGCGTCAGACAAAAAGGGCAGCCACAGCAGAATGGTCATGGGCCAGAAGGCCAGCCAGGGATTATAGTTGGCCGCAGTGATGGCGCCCACCAACAGCGAGGCCAGGTCGTAGATAAAGAACGGAACGATCAGGTTGATGATGCCGTGGATCAGGGAACGGGTATCGCCACGCATAGCCGGCCCTCCTTTCGACAGAATAACGTATTTGAGTCAGTATACCATATTATGCATATCCGCGCAATGGGATATTTCATACTGTGCCGTGCTTTAACGGCCAGAGATGGTGCTTCTGACAACTGCGCGGCATACCGGCACTATATTTAGTGTGTTTGCGCGGTGGACAAATCACTATATCTTGTGTAACTTTGACAAAGTGCACAAAAATAGGGTGTACTTTTTGGCAGGTTATTTTCCTATATTTTGTTTTTTGCTCTTGAAACGGCACAAGATGTAGTGTATTATATCAACACACGCATCGCTGCGGGTGCAGGCTTAGAGCTGTGTGCCGCCGGGACGGCAGGGAGAGATAGATGAGATAGGAGGACGTACCATGAAGATCATCAAGAGAAACGGCGCCGAGGTGGGCTTCGACATCACCAAGATCATTATCGCCATCACCAAGGCCAACGAGTCCGTGGAGGAAGTAGATCGGATGACGCCGGTGCAGATCCAGCGCATCGCGGAGTCCGTGGACCTGCAGTGCCAGAAGATGAACCGCGCACCTACCGTGGAGGAGATACAGGATATGGTGGAGCACTATATCATGGCCCACGGCGCTTTCGAGGTGGCCAAGCACTATATCACCTACCGCTACACCCGTTCTCTGGTGCGTAAGTCCAATACCACCGACGACAAGATCCTCAGCCTCATCGAGTGCAACAACGAGGAGGCCAAGCAGGAGAACTCCAACAAGAACCCGGTGGTGAACTCCACCCAGCGGGACTATATGGCCGGCGAAGTCAGCCGGGACATCACCAACCGCATTCTGCTGCCCAAGGACATCGTGGAGGCCCACAATGAGGGCATCATCCACTTCCATGACACGGATTATTACGCCCAGCATATGCACAACTGCGACCTGGTCAATCTGGAGGATATGCTGCAGAACGGCACCGTCATCACCGGAACGCTGATCGAGAAGCCCCACAGCTTCGCCACCGCCTGCAACATCGCCACCCAGATCGTGGCGCAGGTAGCCAGCAACCAGTACGGCGGCCAGTCCATCTCTCTGACTCATCTGGCCCCCTTCGTGCAGATCAGCCGGGAAAAGATCCGCGCCAGCGTGCGGGACGAGTTCGACGCCGTGGGCGTAGCTGTCACCGAGGACAAGATCAACTCCATCGCGGAAAAGCGGCTGCGGGAGGAGATCCGCCGCGGCGTGCAGACCATACAGTATCAGGTGGTCACGCTGCTGACCACCAACGGACAGGCCCCCTTCGTGACGGTGTTCATGTATCTGGGCGAGGCCAAGAACCAGCAGGAAAAGGATGATCTGGCCCTGATCATTGAGGAGACGCTGCTGCAGCGGTACCAGGGCGTGAAGAATGAAAAGGGCGTGTGGGTCACGCCTGCGTTCCCCAAGCTCATCTATGTGCTGGAGGAGGACAACATCCGCGAAGGCAGCAAATACTGGGAGCTGACGAAGCTGGCCGCCAAATGCACCGCCAAGCGGATGGTCCCGGACTATATCAGTGAGAAGAAGATGCTGGAGCTGAAGGTGGACAAGAACGGCAACGGCCACTGCTATCCCTGTATGGGCTGCCGCAGCTTCCTGACCCCCTATGTGGACGAGAATGGGAACCCCAAGTACTACGGGCGGTTCAATCAGGGCGTCGTGACCGTGAACCTGCCGGACATCGCCCTGAGCTCCGGCGGGAATATCGAGAAGTTCTGGCGCATCTTCGACGAGCGCATGGAGCTGTGCCACCGGGCGCTGCTGTGCCGCCACGAGCGCCTGAAGGGCACGCTGTCCGACGCGGCGCCCATCCTGTGGCAGTACGGCGCCTGCGCGCGGCTGAAGAAGGGCGAGCCCATCGACAAGCTGCTGTACGGCGGGTACTCCACCATCTCCCTGGGCTACGCAGGACTGTATGAGTGCGTGAAGTACATGACCGGCAAGAGCCACACCGACCCCAGCGCCACGCCCTTCGCACTGGAGATCATGCACAAGCTGAACGCCGCCTGCAAGACCTGGAAGGCGCAGCACAACATCGATTTCTCCCTGTACGGCACGCCGCTGGAGTCCACCACCTATAAGTTCGCCAAGTGTCTGCAGAAGCGCTTTGGCGTTATTGAGGGCATCACGGACAAGGGATATATCACCAACAGCTATCATGTGCACGTCACCGAGCCGATCGACGCGTTCAAGAAGCTGGAGTTCGAGGCACAGTTCCAGCACCTGTCCCCCGGCGGAGCCATCAGCTACGTGGAGGTGCCGGATATGCAGAACAATCTGGACGCGGTGCTGGAGGTGATGAAGTTCATCTACGATCACATCATCTACGCGGAGCTGAACACCAAGAGCGACTACTGCCAGGTGTGCGGCTGGGACGGTGAGATCGAGGTGGTCGAGGAGGACGGCAAGCTGATCTGGAAATGCCCCCAGTGCGGCAACACGGATCAGGACAAGATGAACGTGGCCCGGCGGACCTGCGGCTATATCGGTACCCAGTTCTGGAATCAGGGGCGGACCCAGGAGATCAAGGACCGCGTACTGCACCTGTAATTCTCTTCAAATGCGGGGCGGGCTTATGCCCGCCCCTGTTTTTCACCTTGCTTTTTCCCCTTTTATTTTTCAGCTCTATTTTAATATTATTTTAACCTTTGTGGTCTATACTCAGGGTCAGGAGGTCGTTCCATGCATTACGGAGAATTGAAGAAATGTGATATTGCCAACGGTATCGGCGTGCGGGTGACGCTGTTCGTATCCGGCTGCACCAACCACTGCCCGGACTGCTTTCAGCCCCAGACGTGGGATTTTGACTACGGAAAGGAATTCACGGAGGACACCAAGGCGGAGATATTCTCGGAGCTGGACAAGCCCTTTGTAAACGGACTGACGGTGCTGGGCGGCGAGCCTTTCGAGCCGCGGAACCAGCGGGAGCTGCTGCCGCTGCTGCGGGAGGTCAAGGCGAAGTATCCGGGCAAGACCATATGGTGCTTTACCGGGTTCCGGCTGGACGATGAGCTGCTGGCAGACGGCAGCTATCCCCGGTGCGAGGCAACGGATGAGATGCTCGCGTGCATCGACGTGCTGGTGGACGGACGGTTTATGAAGGAACTGAAGGATATCTCGCTGCAGTTCCGAGGCAGCCGGAACCAGCGGGTCATCGATATGAACCGAACAAGGGAGACGGGAACGGTCTGCATTTGGGACAAGCTGAGACGATAACAAGGAGGTATCCTATGCGGAAAACACTCTGGACAGCGCTGGCGCTGGTGATGGTCCTTACGCTGGCGGGATGCGGCGAGCAGAGCCACACGGACGGCAGCGGAACAGACAGCGCGACCTATACGCCGGACGCAGGCTATACGCTGGGCAACACGGATGTGGTGCAGCTGAACGGATTTCGCGCCATCGACATTGAATGGGTCAGCGGACAGGTGAATGTGGAGCTGTACGACGGTGAGGGCATACAGTTGTCGGAGACACTTGCCGATGGCAGTGACGTGACGCTGCAGATGGAATGGCGGGTGGACGAGGACGACAGCGAACTGGAGATCCGTTCACAGCCGCAGCTTATGAGCTCCACAGAGGAAAAGATCCTGACCGTGAAGCTGCCCCGGAGCATGGTGCTGTATGGACTGGACATTGACGCCGTCAGCGCAGGTGTGTCCGTGGATCTGACGGACGAGGACACGCTTTCACTGAGTGAGTTGGATGTGACCTCGGTCAGCGGCGCGATCAGTGTCTATGCGGCCAACGCCGGGGAGATATCCCTGTCCACCACCAGCGGAAGCATCAGCGGAAGCGTCCGCACCCAAAAGCTGGAGGCGGACAGCGTCAGCGGCAGCATTGACCTGGCGCTGGACATCATGCCGACAGAGCTGGAAGCAGAAACCAGCAGCGGGAGCATCGTCATGCAGCTGTGCGATCTCAGCACGCTGCCCTCTCCCCTGCCGGTAGAATTTAAGACCACCAGCGGCAAGCTCAGCAGCGACGTGACCTTCACTACGGTGGAGGACGCCGCGTGGGAATTCCAGACGGTCAGTGGAAACGTGGAGCTGCTGACGGTACGGTAAAAACACGCGAAAAATGACCGCCCTTACGGGCGGTCATTTTTTGCGCTTGTCAGCGGACCAGCTCGCCCACGGTGGGGCCATTGGCAGCCTGGGACTCGTCGGTGTCGATGTGCATAGTGGTAGCACCGCCCACATTGACGCGGACAACTACATCGTCGAAGATCAGCTTGCGGCCTTCGCCGCCGCAGGCGACCTTGATGATCTCGCCGTTCTTGATGCCCATGGCGGCGGCATCCTCCTCGGTGACGTGCAGATGGCGCTTCGCCACGATGACACCCTCGGACAGCTCCACCTCGCCGGCAGGCCCGATCAGCTTACAGGCGCCGGAGCCCTTCACGTCGCCGCTTTCGCGGATGGGGGCGTCGATGCCCAGGGTGCGGGCGTCCGTGGCGGAAACCTCCACCTGGTCCGCCTTACGGGTGGGGCCCAGGATGGACACGTTGGCCATCTCCTTCTTGGGGCCGACGATGGTCAGGCGCTCGTTGCAGGCGTACTGGCCGGGATAGGACAGGGGCTTGCGGATGGTCAGCTGATAGCCTGCGCCGAACAGCTTTTCCACAGTCTCCTGGGTCAGGTGGATGTGACGTGCGGACGTCTCGATCATAAAGCTCATAGTGATACTCTCCTTTGTGTGGTTTTTGCGTTTATTTCTTTTTGAGTGGGTACAGATCTTTTTCGGAGATGCGTTCCAGCGTCTCCACTTCGCCGACGCAGAAGTAGTTTTTGCTCTCGGCCACCAGAGTGCCGGTCAGGCGGACACAGTCGCCCCGGCGCAGGCGCTTCGCCTCGTCCAGCAGCTCCGCGCTGCCCGCAAGGCGGACGGTGAGGCCGAAGCCGGTGTCGATCTCCCCGGCGCTGTTCAGATACCACCAGGGGAAACGCAGCTCCACCGCGCGGCCGGCATAGCGGCCCTGGGAGCCGTGGAGGTACTCGGTCTTCACCTGCTCAAAGGTGCGGGGGACGAGTTCTCCGTCCGGCATGGGGAAATAGAGCGTGCCGTACAAGCGGCCGAAGCGCTTGATGCGCTGGCCGTGACGACTGACCATCAGGAACAGGACCACGACGGCCAGCAGGGCACCGTACATACCGTGGCCCTCGATCAGGCTCCAGGCAAAGACGGCGACGGCAATGAGGAGCAGCACACGGTTCATATCATCCTGTCCGCCCCAGATATCTTTCAGTCGGTTCATAAGCGCCCTCCTTTTCTCAACAGCACTCATCTTACCACACCGCGGCTGCGTATGCAAGGGAAATTGCCATGCGCGGTACAATTTCCTCTTGTATTCGGCAAAAAATCTGCTATAATCAAAACAACGATTTTTTGCGGTGCTATCACCGGAACTAATAGGAGGCGGTTTTTATGTCCGTAAAGCTGGAGCTGTACCGGGTTTTTAAGGAGGTCGCCGAGATGGGCAACATCACGGCCGCGGCACAGGCACTGTATATCTCCCAGTCGGCGGTGAGCCAGTCCATCAAGCAGCTGGAGCGCGACCTGCAGACCCGTCTATTCGCGCGGAACAGCCGTGGCGTGACGCTGACCGCCGAGGGGCAGATGCTGTATGAGTACGTCCGCAGCGCCATGGGCCTGCTGGAGACGGGCGAGGAAAAGTTGAGCCAGACCCGGGAATTGCAGATGGGACAGCTGACCATCGGCGCCAGCGACACCGTGACCAGCCAGTTCCTGCTGCCGTATCTGGACACGTTCCACAAGCGGCACCCAGCCATCCACATCCAGATCGTATCCGGGCGAAGCCACAAGGTACTGGGGCTGCTGCGCTCCGGCAAGGTGGACATCGCCTTCGCCAGCACGCCGGCGGACGATGCCGGACTGCGGATATATCCCTGCTTCGATACCCACGCCATCTTTGTGGCGGGGGCGGAGTATCCCTGTGACTTCCGGCACGTATACACGCTGGAGGAGATCGCGGCGTTCCCGCTGATCCTGCTGGAGCGCAAGGCCTCCAGCCGTTTGTATCTGGAACGGTTCTTTTTGCAGAATGGGCTGAAGCTGAACCCGGAGATCGAGCTGGGTGCCCGGAGCCTGCTGGTGGATCTGGCGGCCATCGGCTTCGGTGTGGCCGGCGTGACGGAGGAGTTTGTCCGGAAGGAGCTGGACAGCGGACGGTTGAAAAAGCTGAAGACCTCCTTTGAGATACCGGCCCGCAGCGTGGATATGTGCCTGCTGAGCGATGTGCCCCAGTCCGCTGCCGCGGAGCGGTTCACGGACTTTGTCAAGGACAGCTTATCCAAGCTATGAGCAGGGCTTTTCGCTCCGGTAAAACCCACAAAAAACAGCAAAACACGCCTAAATAGTTCTCCGTTTTTCCCTGTCGCTTTTCCCTGCGAAATCAGGTATAGTAGGTGTACTATATCTCACGAGAGGAAGTGGTGGTCATGCAGCAGCTGAAGGAGCGTATCCTGCGGGAGGGCCGCGTCCTGCCCGGTAACATCATCAAGGTGGACGGTTTTTTGAACCATCGCGTCGACACGGCGCTGATGCGGGATCTGGCGGACGAGTTTGCCAAGTATTTTGACGTAAAAAATATCACGATGGTGCTTACGGCAGAGGCCAGCGGTATTGCGCTGGCGACGATCTGCGCCGAACGGTATGGTGTACCCATGGTCTTTGCCAAGAAGGCCAAGAGCGACAACATCGAGGGCGGTCTGTACCAGAGTGATATTTTTTCTTACACCTACAAGAAAAAGGTCACACTGCTGGTGAGCCAGGACTGGATCACCAAGGACGACAAGGTGCTCATCATTGACGACTTCATGGCCAAGGGCTACGCCATGCGCGGCCTGATCGACATCGTGAACAAGGCCGGCGCGCAGCTGGCGGGCATCGGCGTGGCTGTGGAGAAGGGCTTTCAAGACGGCGGCGACAGCCTGCGCCGGGAGGGCTATCCCATCAAATCCCTGGCCGTTATCGACAGCGCCGAGAACGGCGTGATCCGCTTCCGGGAGGACGACTGACATGAAAAAGGTGCTGGTTCTGGATTTCGGCGGGCAGTATAACCTGCTGGTGGCACGGCGTGTCCGTGAGTGCGGCGTATACTGCGAGATCAAGTCCTATCGGCTGAGCATGGCGGATATCCGCGCCTTTGGGCCAGATGCGCTGATCCTCACCGGCGGCCCCGCCACCGTGTTCGAGCCCAACGCCCCCATGGTGGACAGAGCGCTGTTTGAAATGGGCATCCCCGTGCTGGGCATCTGCTACGGACAGCAGCTGATGATGCAGCTGCTGGGCGGTCAGTGCCGCAAGGCGGAGACGCGGGAGTATGGCAAGATCCAGCTGACCCACACGGCCTCCCCCCTGTTTGCCGGTGTGCCGGAGACGTCCGTGTGCTGGATGAGCCACGGCGTGGAGGTGGAGCGTATCGCCCCGGGCTTTAAGGTCATCGCGACCACCGACGGCTGCGGCTTCGCCGCTGTGGAAAACGCGGATCGGAAACTGTACGGCGTGCAGTTCCACCCGGAGGTGCAGCACACGGAGTACGGTATGCAGGTGCTGGAAAACTTCCTGTACAAGGTATGCGGCTTCAGCGCCGAGTGGACCATGGCGTCCTATCTGGACGAAGCCGTGGCGGAGTGCCGGCGGCAGATCGGCGATGGCCGCGTGCTTCTGGCGCTGTCCGGCGGCGTGGACAGTTCGGTGGCGGCAGCGCTTTTGCAGCGGGCGGTGGGCGATCAGCTGACGTGCATTTTTGTGGACCACGGACTGCTGCGAAAAGACGAGGGCGACCAGGTGGAGCAGGTGATGAAACACCAGTTCCATGTGGATGTACGCCGTGTCAACGCGGGACCGCGCTTCCTGAGCAAGCTGGCTGGCGTTACCGAGCCGGAGCACAAGCGGAAGATCATCGGCGAGGAATTCATCCGGGTCTTTGAGGAAGAGGCCAAGAAGATCGGCGCGGTGGACTTCTTGGCTCAGGGTACCATCTATCCCGATGTGGTGGAGTCCGGCCTGGGCGGAGAGAGCGTGGTCATCAAGAGCCACCATAACGTGGGCGGCCTGCCGGACTGCGTGGATTTCAAGGAGATCGTGGAGCCGCTGCGGCGGCTGTTCAAGGATGAGGTGCGGAAGCTGGGCACCGAGCTGGGTCTGCCGGACGAGCTGGTGTGGCGGCAGCCCTTCCCTGGTCCCGGTCTGGCCATCCGCGTTATCGGCGATATCACCGAGGAAAAGCTGACCATTCTGCGGGAGGCGGACGCCATCTTCCGGGAGGAGATGAAGCTGGCCGGTCTGGACCGCACCACCAGCCAGTTCTTCGCAGTGCTGACCGATCTGCGGAGCGTGGGCGTCATGGGCGACGAGCGCACCTACGACTACACGCTGGCGCTGCGGGCCGTGCAGAGTCAGGACTTTATGACAGCCACCTGGTCCCGCCTGCCCTATGAGCTGCTGGACAAGGTCTCCGGCCGGATCGTGGGTGAGGTGAAGCACATTAACAGAATTTGCTATGACATCACCTCCAAGCCGCCGGCAACGGTGGAGTGGGAATAAATATTTAGTGTTTTCTGAATCCTGAAAAGCGTTGGTAATACAGCGTTTTTCAGGATTTTTCTTTTTTAGCGGCTACAAATTGGCTACATTTGCAGCGATTTTTGTAGCCAGAGGCTCACGGCATAATGCCGTCAAGCTGTCTGGCTACCTCCACCTGCTTGTTGGGGTACAGGTGACTGTACGTGTCCATCGTTGTCTGTACCTTTTCATGTCCGAGCCGCTCCGCGATCAGCAGCGGAGAGAAGCCCATCTCCACCAGCAGGCTGGCGTGGCTGTGTCGAATGTCATGCACCCGTATCCGCTTCACGCCCGAAGCCTTGCAGCCGTACTCCATTTCGTGGTACAGAAAGCTCTTGGTGTAGGGAAAGAGCCTGTCGTCCTTTTGCAGCCCGTAGCAATGGGACATATACTCCTGCAAACAGTTGCAAAGGCCGTCGGGAATAGGGATAGTACGGATGCTTTTCGGTGTTTTCGGAGTGGTGATAATATCCTCTTTGCCGAGGCGCTGATAGCTCTTGTTCACCGTCAGGGTCTTCTTCTCGAAGTCGATGTCCGACGGTGTGAGTGCCAGCAGCTCTCCCTCCCGAATCCCCGTGTAGTACATGGTCATGAATACCGTGTAGCTGGCGGGACGGTCTTTCATGCTCTCGATAAATGTCTGGAACTCGTCCTTTGTCCAGAACAGCATTTCATCGGCTTTCTTCTTGCCCATGCTCCCCGCCTTGTGGCAGGGATTTTCTTTCAGCCCATAGTATTTGACTGCGTAGTTGAAAATCGCCGTGAGCTGGTTGTTGATGCACTTGAGATAGGTCTGGGCGTAAGGCTTGCCGTTTTCATCCCGGTAGCTGGTCAGGGAGTTCTGCCATTGGCGCACGTGAGTGGGCTTGATCTCGTTCAGCGGAATTTTCTTGAAGAAAGGCGTTACCTTCAGGTCGATCAGCCATTTCTTGCTGGCAACGGTGGATGGCTTGAGGCGGTGCTCCATATCCTTGACATACAGAGAGATGAAGTCACCGAAGGTCATGCCGAGGCTGCCCGTGGATTGGCTGATAAAGTCACGTTCCCATTGCAGGGCTTCCTTCTTGGTGGCAAAGCCACGCTTCTTCTTGTGGATGGTCTTGCCCGTCCAGTCCGTCACGCGGATCTGGGACATCCAGCGACCGGTGTCGCCGTCTTTTGTTACTGACATTTTTACCTCCTTCCCTCAAGAATCAGGCTTTGATCAGGTTATTCACTCGTTACTCTCGCTTTTACCGTATTCCTTTTCCAGAAACTCCGTCCGCTTTGCGATTCGCTCATCGCGGTCAAGCTCCTCCGGCTCTGTGCATTTGACTGCGTTCGCGGCGTAATATGCCAAAGTCTGCTCCTTCCAGCGCTTATATGCTGCCTGCGTGGAGTTATAGGCGCGAAGCTCACTGCGCTCGTCCTCCCACTGTTCAAGAAACAGACACATATCCGCGTTGAACTCCGCCGTGCTCTTTCCATCAAAGGAAATCGAGCACTCCCATTGTTTGCTGCGGGGCGGCTTCTGCACATTGATCTTGAAGTCGATGCCCTCTACCGTTTCCAGCTTAAAGAGGAAGTCCATCACGTCGGCAAGCGTCCTGATCTGTGTCGTGCTGGATTCATACCCAAGAATATAGGTTGAGGTCGTGTCCAGCAGGTCTGCGATCTGATTGACAACGGCAATCGACACTTCAATCTCTCCGGTTTCGTACTTCTGTACGGTGCGGAGAGATTTTTTCAGCATTTGTGCCAGCTCGGTCTGGTTCAGCCCTTTGCGTTTTCGGAGCTGCTTGATTCTCTGCCCAATGGCGGGATAATCGAAATTGTCCATGTCTGATTCACCTCGTCCATATCATACCACAGAATAGAGCGAATTGCAAATACATATTTTTATTTTCTAAAGGCTTGACAGATGCATCTTGTGTGCGTATAATAAAATGTGTACTCAGGATACGTATTTCGGAGGAGTTGGGGAAAGGAGCGTGAACAAAAGATACGCAGACTGAGGGAAATCACATTGAAACAGGAGGTACTATGAGAGCACAGTTTATCACAGCGTCAGAGGTGGCGGAGATCATGGGAATCAGCCGCAGCAAGGCGTATCAGATTGTCCGGGAAATGAACAGAGAGCTGAAATCCCAGGGCTATCTGACCGTAGCCGGAAAATGCCCCGCCCAGTATTTCAAGCAGAAGTTCTACGGCTTCCAGATTCCCGGAGGTGAGCGAAATGACGGGAAATGAGAAAACGACTGCCCTCATCCCATCTGTTGGCGCAGATGGAGGGCAGCCGCCTCACAATTCAACTAACCAGAGCATACCACAGGAAACCTGCGAAAGCAATCCTCCGGAGGAAAATATTGAGGAAATGCGTGAGAGAATCCGGCGCATGAACGACACTCATTATCTTCATACCGTTTCCATGGCAGAGCTGTATCAGACCGCATACAAGAGCAGACCGCCCGTTATAGACGGTCTGCTCTACTCCGGGGCATATATCCTCGCAGGAGCGCCCAAAATCGGAAAATCATTTCTGGTAGCGCAGCTTGCCTACCATGTCAGCACAGGGCAAAGGCTGTGGGGCTATGAAGTCCATCAGGGTACGGTTCTGTACCTTGCACTGGAGGATGATTTCCAGAGAATCCAGAGCCGGATGTTTATGATGTACGGCGTGGCGGATACCGCCAGCCTGCATTTTGCAACGGCAGCAAACAAAATCGGAAACGGTCTTGACGAGCAGCTTGAGAATTTCATAAAGGAACACCCCGATACGAAGCTGGTTATCATTGACACCATGCAGAAGATTCGGGAAGCCGGAGGTGAGGCTTACAGCTACGCCAGCGACTATGAGATCATCGGCAAACTCAAGCGTTTTGCAGACAGGCACAGCATTTGCATCGTTACCGTCCATCACACAAGAAAACAGCCAGCCGGGGACAGCTTTGAAACGATCTCCGGCACAACAGGACTTCTCGGTTGTGCAGACGGAGCACTCCTGATGCAGAAGAAGAAACGGACAGCATTGGAGGCCACGGTCGATGCCGTGGGGCGAGATCAACAGGATCAGATTCTATATCTGAAAAAAGATGCCGACACGCAGATATGGAGCCTTGAACGGTCGGAGAACGAGCCTTATCAGGAGCCGCCCGACCCGGTATTGGATACGGTTTCCCAGCTTGTTTCCTCCGAAAGCAGAGAATGGACAGGCAGTCCGACCGAGCTTGCGGAAGCGGTGAATACAGGCATGGCGGCAAATGCCCTCACCAAATACCTGAACGTTAAATCCGGCAGGCTGCTGGACGAGTACCATGTGAGGTATGAGAACAGGGCCAAACACTTCGGGCGGCAGGTGAAGCTCACCTATATGGTAATCGACAATGTTGAGTACGAAGTAATCGACTGAGGACAGCGCGACGGCTGCGACGGTCGCGACGGTGGAAATGATGCCATCAAAGCAACCGTCGCAATCGTTGCGACCGTCGCGGATAGGAAAGGATAGGAAAATGAAAAGCGTACAAATCCCCTATGATCTGTTCATCGACCTCGCCATGTACCATCTGCGGGGCGAGGATGATTTTGAAGAAGAAATCCGGCAGGGCTTGGAGCAAAAGCTCGACGCCATGCTGAACCGGCAGCTCTATTCCCGGTACAAAACCGCTCCCAACGAAGAAGAACGGGAGCAGGCGCGGCAGGAGTATCTTGACCGGCGTGGAGTGCCGCAGAGCTACCGATGGACTACTCCTCCTTCGGAACTGTGACAGGAGCGTGCCACGCTCCTGTTGCTGGCAGACAAGGTAAAGCATTGGCTGACACAGCCCCTCGCATCCCCGTCTCCATCGAAAAACCCGCAGATTTTGAGATGGATGGAGGAGAGGATTTTCAAAATTCTCTCTGCCTGTGGGCGGCAGCGTTGAAGCAAATTCGATTGCTGAAAGGCTGGCGGTCACGCCGTGGATTTTGCAAAGTGGGTACTACTTGCAAGCCACGGCAGAGGCTTCCGCAGAAGCCGCATACCCCCTCGGAGAGCCCACGATACTTTGCAGCCGCAGGATGAAAGTATCATAGTGGGTTATTACACTTCCGCAGAAGTGCTCCCCCGAAAGCTAGCCCGTCCTACGCAATCTGAAATCAGGAGGTAAATGCCCATGGCAAGAGGCGACGGTATCCATCGTACCAACGCAAGAAATATGAGACTGACCGCTGCCAGAATCGGCAACGCGCAGCAACACAACGAACGGGAAAAGGGATCCTATGTCAATCAGGATATTGTCCCGGAAAGAACGCGGCTCAATATTCATTTCAAGAAACCGACCGCTGGATATGCGGAGATGTTTGAGCAGATGAAAGAGGATGGGATCATCTCCACCCGCGGACTGAAAGAGGACGCCTTTCTCTACGGCGAGCTGGTCTTTGACGTAAACACCGCCTATTTTCATAATCACGGCGGCTATGACTTCGCAAAACAATTCTACACCGACGCATACAAATCCGCAATAGAAATCGTAGGCGGAGAGCAGTACATTCTCTCTGCGGTCATGCACGCCGACGAGCGCAACCGCGCCATGTCCGACGCGCTGGGGCAGGACGTGTACCACTATCACCTTCATGTGGTCTACATTCCCGTCGTGGAAAAGCAAATCCTGTGGTCGAAACGCTGCAAGGATAAATCGCTGGTGGGTACGCTCAAGGAAACGATACAGCAGGTCAGTATGAGTAAAAAGTGGGATTCCAAGCCCGCGCTGGACGAGCATGGGAAACCGCTGCTGAACGCAAACGGGAAAACTGTGCTCCGAAAATCCTATTCCGTTCTGCAAGATGATTTCTTCGCCGCCATGCGAAAGGCAGGGTATGACGATGTGGAGCGCGGCGAACGCGGCAGCTCGGAGGAACACCTGACCGTAACGCAGTTCAAGGTGCAGCAGGAACAGGCGCGGCTGGCAGAATTCACAGAGCAGAACCGTCAACAGGAAAAACAGGCAGCAACGCTTGGGAGCAAAATTGAAAAAATCCAGAATCAGCGGGTCGATGTGCGGTCTATCGAAAAAATCGTGGCAACGTCCATTCCCTTCTCACCCAAAGTTGCCGTGGAGCGTGAGGACTTTGACCGACTTTCCACTCTGGCAAAGAAGTACGTTACAGCAGAGAAAAAGGAATCCAAACTGCAAAAGGCGTTGGATGCGGCAAACAAACTGATTGCAAAACTCAAGGCTGAGATTGACGGTTTGAAGCAGGAGATTTCCGATTATAAGTCTGTTCGCGGCAAGCTCCGTGCAGCAGAATTGGAGCGTGAAAATACGGAGCTGCGCGGGAAAGTCCGCAGCTATGAGGATGTGATTCAGCGCAATAATCTGTGGCGATTCTTCCATCCGCACAGAGAAAAAGCGGTCACGAGGGACGAAGCTCGCTGATTCCTGTGTAGAGCCGGAAAAAACGCATTTTATCGAATGGGAGCGCGTCAGACAGGGCAGACATCGTCCGGCGCGCTCCTGTTTGAAAATCGTCGTTTTCCCCAAGTCAAGAGCCGGAGAAAACAGCCGAAAAATGCCACTCCTGTGCGACAGAGGGCAGAAAGGAGAGTTTATGAGAACAGGGCTTACGAAGCAGGAAAAGACCACTGATATTTGGTTTGACGAGAAAGACCCCCTTATCCATATCCGCACCCACAACACCGACCTCAAGAACAGGCTGACCGCTTACGCCGCAGTTCACCCCGGCGAGTGCCGCCAGACCGACGCAGACCCGGACACGGGCTGCATGGAGTTTGTGATTGCAAAGGGGCGTTTCGCTTTCCGTCTGACCGCCCCATACAGCGAGGAACGCCGCAAGGCGGCAAGCGAGGCGGCGAAAAAGAGCAGCGTTCATGGAAAAGTTGCAGTTCAAGGCTGTATAACAGATTGAACGCTTTTAATCCGGCTGGTATAATATAAGTGCATTGAAACTTACCTTCTTCAAATCGCATCTTACCTGTCCAAACCTACCACTTACCTAAAAAGCACAGACAAAAAACAGAGCCTGCGCTATAATATACTTGCAGCAGGGAGCGAGGTGATACGAGTGAAAGTTGAAATCAAAATGACCGAAACTGCCAAGGAGCCGTATGCCGTTATCTTCACGAATGAAATGACGGAAGCCGTGCGCCAAGCCGCAGCCATTCTTGAGGGCGCAGTTTCCAACAAGGCGATAACCGTAACGGACAACGAAAGGATCTTTGTCCTGCGCCCGGAGGAGCTGTATATGCTTCGGGTAGAAAACGAAAGGGCAGCCGTTTACACCCGAACGAAACGCTTTGACAGCGGCAGACGGCTGTATGAATTTGAGGATATGCTCGGAGTTAGCTTTATGCGTATTTCCAAGTCTGTACTTATCAACTTACAATACCTTGAGTGCGTTGAGCCGACTTTGGGCGGGCTTATGATGGTAACTCTGAAAAACGGCTGCAAGGAATGTATCTCACGGAAGTATCTGCCCGCTTTCAAAAAATATTTAGGATTATAGGGAGGTGTTCCGCATGAAAAAGCTGCTGAAACAGATTTATTCGGGAATCGGCATGGGGTGCTTCACTTTTGTCGCAACTCTGTTTATCGGACCTGTTTTTGCGGGAGGGGTAGACCGCTTCTTTGCAGGGTACACGGGAGGAGATTTACAGCGGTTTGCAATCTGCTGCATCGTCATATCGCTCGGTTTTTATGTCCCTGCGCTGATTTACTACAACGAAAAACTTGCCCCCTGGCTCAAAACCTTGATCCACACGCTGATTGGTATGCCTGTCTTTCTTCTGACCGCATATTTGGCAGGGTGGATGGAAAACAGCTCCGGCGTTCTTAGGTTTTTCCTGATTGCAGTAGGAACCGCAGCCCTTTGGTGGCTTTGTGCTTTCCTTGGACTTAGAGCGCAGGCGAAGAAGATGAATCAGAAAATAAAAGAGAAGCAGAAAAAGGAATGACCGCTATTACCGCCCATAGCCGCCAAAAGCGCAGCCGACGAAAATCGGTTGCGCTTTTTCGCTTGAACACGCCCCGTACAGCGAGGAACGCCGCAGGGCGGCAAGCGAGGCAGCGAAAAAGTGCGGCGTTCATGGAAAAAACGCCGGGCGGTAAGATAATTGCACTTGACAAGTTTACTTGGCAACGATATAATAATGACAAGAAAACTTGGAAAGGGGCGATTCTGTTCAATGAATAAAGAGAAGATTTTGGAAAGCAGCCGCAGAGAAAACAAAAATAGAGATTTAGCAGAAATGGAAGTGACCGCGCAGGCAGGAAACATTGCCGGACGTGTCGGTGCTACGGTCTGCGTTGTTCTCACTCTTATCTTTCGTATCTTCACAAAAACGTACTTTCTAAGTCCGTGGGTTGTTTATTTCAGCATCCTTACCACCCACACTCTTGTAAAGTATGCAAGGCTAAAGAGAAAAACCGACTTGATCCTCGGTATTCTCTATTTAGCGATGTGCCTTACATTTCTTGCCTTTTTTGTCCTGCGGCTTGTGGAGGTCAAGGGATGAATGACGAGCTGAAATTGAAAAACAACCTCAAGGAAGCACGCGCAGAGAAAAAGCTATCCCAAACACAACTGGCGGAAATGATTGGTGTATCGAGAAACACAATCAGTTCCATTGAAACGGGGCAATTCAATCCGACCGCAAAGCTGGCATTGATCCTTTGCATTGCTCTGGACAAGAAATTTGAAGAACTGTTTTATTTTTAAGGAGGACGCGAATGGATAATATCGCTCTGTTGATCTTAGGCATATTCATCTCCGTTATTGGAATCGTGAATATGACTGGAAATATCAGCACAATACATTCCTACAACCGAAGAAAGGTCAAGGAAGAAGATGTACCGAAGTATGGGAGAGCCGTCGGTACAGGTACACTTATCATCGGTGTATCTTTGATAGCGGCATTTGTCACAACTTTCTGGAGTGAAAAGGCAATGTCTTTCATTGTTATTCCGGCGCTCGTCATCGGCTTGGGCTTTATCTTGTATGCACAGTTCAAGTACAATAAGGGAATCTTTTAAGAGTAATCTTGCAAAGTAATTCAACAAACTTGAATCTGACGGGCAGGCACAGTCTGTGCTTGCCCGCCTTGTTTGCCAAACAGCGAAACGGGCGGCGGCAGTCAATGGCGCGAAGCGTTCATCTTGACCATTGACAGACGCAACCCGTTGCGCTATATTCTTCCCGTCAGCTATCGAGGGGGGCGTAATCTGTCACGGCGTTCAGGTAGGCTTCGGGATCGCCGTTCAGAACCAGATCGGCATACGCAAGTGGATCATTGTAGATCAGATAATCCAGCTCTGACCGCTGGAAGCGGTTATCGGCAACTTCGTTTTCAACGGCGGTGCAGTCAATGGAAATCTGGCTTCCATCATCAAAAACCAATTCCACGCAGGCTGTGTCTATGTTGAATTGACAGGATATAAGTTTGCTCATGGTCATACCTCCAAGATGTTTTTTGAGGTGAATTAGGCGGTCAATTTCCGGGTGATTATTGGCGGGAATCATATCAAAACCTGTCGCAAATCATTCAAAACAAGTCGTTGCGAACGGTTAGTACGTATAAAATAGCTGGCTACAAAACGGCTACAAAATTCGTAAGGAACCTATGTACAGCCCGAAATACGTGGATTATTTGGACAAAATGCGTATCGAGAGTGCATTTTATAACCCTAAATCAAAGTCCAAGACTTGAGTGGGAGTGATACGACCCCAAAGGTGGCCAAAAACTACAAATACGCCAAAACCTCCGGCTTCGCCGGAGGTTTTGGTTGTACCACGACAAAAGTTGTGGTATGCTGATGAAAAACAGCGGAGGAACACACCTATGCGTATGATCTCATGGAATGTGAACGGGCTGCGGGCCTGTCTGAATAAAGGTTTCCTGGCCTTCTGCGCCCTTGCGGACGCGGATGTCATCTGTCTGCAGGAGACGAAGATGCGGCCGGAGCAGGCGCAGTTTGAGCTGGAGGGCTATCACCGATTCTGGAACAGCGCCGACAAGGCCGGATATTCCGGCACGGCTGTTTTCACCCGACGGGAGCCGCTGGCGGTGACATACGACTTTGGCGAGGATATCCACCGGCATGAGGGACGGGTCATCACGGCGGAGTACGAGGATTTCTTTCTGGTGTGCTGCTACACGCCCAATTCCAAGGACCAGCTGGCACGGCTGGACTACCGGATGGCGTGGGAGGACGACCTGCGGGAATACCTCTTGGAACTGGACGCCAAAAAGCCGGTGGTGTACTGCGGGGACCTGAACGTGGCCCATCAGGAGATCGACCTGAAAAATCCCCAGTCCAACCGGATGAACCCAGGCTTCTCCGACGAGGAACGGGACAAAATGACGCAGCTGCTGAGCAGCGGGTTCGTGGACACGTTCCGGGCGCTGTATCCAAAGCGGACCGGGGCGTACTCCTGGTGGAGCTACCGCTTTCACGCACGGGAGAACAACGCGGGGTGGCGTATTGACTACTTTATCGTGTCAGCACGGCTGATGCCCCGGGTGAAGAATGCGGATATCTGGCCGGAAATCACCGGCAGCGACCACTGTCCGGTGGTGTTGGAGCTGACGGAGTAGAGCATTATCTGTAGCGAGCAAAAAAGACCGCCTTTCGGCGGTCTTTTTCGTATAACGATATTTTTTAGCCCTCGCTGCTGGTGTCGGCAGGATTTTTAACGGGGATCAGTTCGCCCATGAGGACGTAGCGGGCATTATCAAAATCGTAGTCGCAGGTGCTCAGGGTCAGGATGCTGCCCGTGGGCACACCGGAGCCGGACTTGAAGGTGGACTCGTTGATACACTGCTGGAGATAGCTGTTGCTGAGAGAGGTGGCATACACATCGGCGTCATGATCCACAATACAACCGGCAAACAGGTTGACCTTGTAGGTCTGGTTGGGGGTGTACAGATAGAAGTAGGGATGCGCCTCGTAATAGCTCTGGCTCTTGTAGTTCATCAGGGACGCGAACATCATGCCGGTCTTCATATTGTGGCCGTAGATGAGGTTGTTCTGAGAGGTGAAGTCAGAGTTGCAGCGGATATCCAGGAAGACGGTGCCGTTCTTGTTATCCTTGCCATCGATATCGCGGTACAGATAGTACTCGCCGCCCTCGTCCGCGGACTGCACGATGGGCAGCTGCAGCGTCGTATTGGCGCTATACACATAGCCCACCACGTCGGGGTACTTGGCCTGCATGGCGGTGAAGTCCACCTTGATGCTCTCTTCATCCTTCTTGACAGGCTTCTGCGTCTCCTGGCTGTCGCCGTCGGTGCCATCGCCGTCGGTATCGGTATTGCCGGCGGTATCGTCCGGACTGATGAAGTCCTGATTGATATGGTCGTTGATCCTCTCGGTGTCCTTCTGTTCCTTCAGATACGAAATGATCTTGACGGACGAGAACACCAGCACGCCCACCAGGATCACCAAAACGGCGTAATACAGGGCTTTTCCGTTCTTTCTGCCGCCGCGGCTCCTTCTGCTGCGGCGACTGCCGGTACGCTCGACCGGCTGCTCCTGCTGCACACGGGATCTTCTCTTGGGTGCATCGTTCATGGGTACACGCCTCCTTATCGTTGGGTATTGTAACAGGTTTTTTCGTTCAGTGCAAGGGATATAGACAAGATGTAATGAAATTGTAACAGTTTCTCTTTACTTCTGAGAAACCAGGGATTACAATAGAAATGTTGGCTGCCGTATAGACGGCGGAGCCGCCGGCTCCGTTCCATCAAAAAGATAAAGGAGAACCACAATGATCTATTTCAACAGTGATTATCTGGAGGGCGCGCACCCCTCTATCATGGTCAGGCTGGCCGAGACGAACATGGTACAGACCGTTGGCTACGGCGAGGACGAGTACTGTGAGGCGGCGCGTGAGAAGATCAAGACCGCCTGCCAGGCCCCGGAGGCCGACGTGCATTTTCTGGTGGGCGGCACCCAGACCAACACCACCGTCATCGCCGCCATCCTGCGGCCCTGGCAGGGCGTGATTTCCGCCGTCAGCGGTCACATCAACTGCCATGAGGCCGGCGCCATTGAGTCCACGGGCCATAAGGTCATCACCCTGCCCACCACCAACGGCAAGATCACTGCGCAGCAGGTGCAGGACTATGTGGAGTGGCACAGAAACGATGAGTCCACGGAACACATCGTCCAGCCCGGTATGGTGTACATCTCCCACCCCACTGAGGGAGGCACGCTGTATACCAAGGCGGAGCTGACGGCGCTGTATGACACCTGCCGCCGGTACGGCCTGCCGCTGTTCATTGACGGCGCACGGCTGGGCTATGGCCTGATGGCCGAGGAGAGTGACATGACGCTGCCAGAGATCGCGCGGCTGTGCGATGTGTTCTACATCGGTGGCACCAAGGTGGGCGCCCTGTTCGGCGAAGCCGTTGTCATCATGAACGAAAATCTGAAAAAGGATTTCCGCTTTATTATGAAACAGCGGGGCGGCCGCATGGCCAAGGGCCGGCTGCTGGGCGTTCAGTTCGACACGCTGTTCACCGACGACCTGTATTTCAAGATCTCCCGCCACGCCATCGAGATGGCTCATCAGATCCGGGACATTTTTGTCTCCGCGGGCTATCCCCTGCTGTTCGACTCCCCCACCAACCAGCAGTATCCCATCATGCCGGATGACGAGCTGGCCATTCTGGGCAAAAGCTTCGGCTATGAGTACTGGGAGCGTGTGGACGAGACGCACTCCGGCGTGCGCTTCTGCGCCAGCTGGGCCACAAAGCAGGAGCACGTGGACGCCCTGCGGGCGGCTGTGAACGCGCTGAAGAAGTAAGCGTTCCTCTGCTGTGAGATAAGCATAGCGCAGGTAGCTGAAATGCACCTTAAAGTTACTTAAAAAAATTCCCCGACGATGTCGGGGAATCTTTTTAGCAAAGCAAAGGCACCCTCGCAGGGTGCCTTTGTCGATAGCGTACTTACGCCTTGGGGCCGGCGGCCACGACCTCGTCGCTCATGTGGGTGTACTTCTTAAAGTTCTCCACAAAGCTGGCGGCCAGCTTCTTGCAGCTCGCCTGATAGGCCGCCTTGTCCTCCCAGGTGTTCTCGGGGATCAGCAGCTCACTGGGCACGCCCTCGATGCTGGTAGGCACCTGCACGCCGAAGGTAGGATCGGTGACGAACACACTCTTCTCGATCTCACCGGTGAGGGCGGCGGTGACCATAGCGCGGGTGTAGCTGAGCTTCATGCGCTTGCCGGTACCGTTCCAGCCGGTGTTGACCAGATAAACCTTCGCGCCGGCCTTCTCCACCTTGTCGGCCAGCATGGCGGCATAGACAGAGGGATCCAGGGGCAGGAAGGGCTCGCCGAAGCAGGTGGAGAAGGTAGGCACAGGCTCGGTGACGCCGATCTCCGTGCCGGCTACCTTGGAGGTGAAGCCGGAGACGAAGTAGTACATGGCCTGGTTCTTATCCAGCTTGCTGATGGGGGGCAACACACCGTAGGCATCGGCGGTCAGGAAGATGACCGTCTTGGGAACGCTGGGGCTCATGCCGGACAGCTCGGCGTTGGGGATATACTCCACGGGATAGCCCACGCGGGAGTTGACGGCCAGGGAGTCGTCGTCGAAGTCGAACTCACGGGTGTCGGGATCCATGACCACGTTCTCTACCAGCGCGCCGAACTTGATGGCATTGTAGATCTCCGGCTCACCCTCGGGGCTCAGGTTGATGCACTTGGCGTAGCAGCCGCCCTCGAAGTTGAAGACGGAGTCGTCCGCCCAACCGTGCTCGTCATCGCCGATGAGCATACGGTTGGGATCGGCGGACAGCGTGGTCTTGCCGGTGCCGGACAGGCCGAAGAACACGGCGCTGTCGCCGTTCTTGCCGATGTTGGCGGAGCAGTGCATGGGGAACACGCCCTGCTTGGGCAGCACATAGTTCATCACGGAGAAGACGGACTTCTTGATCTCGCCGGCGTACTGGGTGCCGCAGATCACCACCTCGTGGGCCTCGTAGTCCACCAGAATGGCGGCCTCGCTGCGGGTGCCGTCGATCTCGGGGATGCACTTGAAGCCGGGGGCGGCGATGATGGTATAGTCCTCCTTAAAATCCTTCAGCTGCTCGGCCGTGGGGCGGCGCAGGAGCTGGTGGATAAAGAGATTCTGGCTGGCCAGCTCGTTGACGATGCGGAAGGCCTTGGTGTACTTGGGATCGGCGCCGGCAAAGCCGTCGAAAATAAAGATCTCCTTGCCCTGCAGATAGGCGATGACCTTGGAGCGGATGGCGTCGAACTTCGCCTTCTCGATAGGACGGTTCACCTTGCCCCAGGCGATGTCGTCATGGACGGCAGGGGTGTCCACGATAAACTTGTCATTGGCGCTGCGGCCGGTGTATTTCCCGGTCTTGACCACCAGGGCGCCGGTGTTGGACAGCGTACCCTCGCCGCGGCAAAGCGCGTGCTCGGTCAGCTGCGCGGGGGTCAGATTACGATAGACCGCCTTGGCGTTGATGATACCCAGCTTTTCCAGTCCGTAAGTTTCCATTTGCAAAACCTCCTGTTTGAAATGTCACCGCGTCCGCCGCCGGCGGCGCGCTGCTTGCTTGTTCATCTTGGATTATACCATACGTTTAGGACAATTAACAGTCCTTTTTTACATTTCCCCTAAAAATTTTTCTGCATTGCTGAAAGTTTTTTATCATTCCGTCCGGCGGGAGAGCTGTGACAAAAACCGTTCCGCCGCCGGATCCCGATCGCATACTTTTCTCTTTACGCAAGGATAACACCGTATTATGATAATGTCAATTTGCGAAAACCACGATTTTCTATGAGGAGCGCCGTACTATGGCACACAAGATACCCATATGTGAAATACCTCTCGCCCCTGCTGCTGTTCGGCCTGAACGGCGTGGTAATACTCAACGGCGTTAGCGGCGGTACACGGAGCGCCGTGTTTTTCTCCGTGCTGCTGGGCGAAACGCTGACGCCGCCCGCTGGCTGGACGCGGCTATGATGCTGAGCAGTGCCATGCTGGCGGAATTCGTACATCCGCGAAAGTAACGGAAACGATCTCCCCGCCTCCCCCGCGCAAAGTGCAAAACCTCCGGCTAAGCCGGAGGTTTTGCTTTATTTGGCGCATATCTCGCTGATGGCTGCCAGGAGCTCCGTTTTGCCGGTGCCCTTCTCGGCGGAAAAGGGGATCAGCAGTGCCTCCTCCGGCAGGGTCAGCGTCTGGCGGATCAGGGCCAGGTTAGGCTCGATCTCGCTCTTTTTCAGCTTGTCCAGCTTGTTGGCTACAACGATGACCGGGCAGCCGGTGCCCTTGAACCAGTCGCACATGGTCACGTCATCGGCGGTGGGCTTGTGCCTCGCATCCACGATCAGCACGCCCAGGGTAATGAGCCCCTCCTCGGCGAAGTAACGCTCCATCAGGCGGCCCCAGCGGTCGCGCTCCTCCTTGGAGACCTTGGCATAGCCGTAGCCGGGCAGGTCGGTGAAGTATAGCCTGCCGTCGATGTCAAAATAGTTGATCTGGCTGGTCTTGCCGGGGGTAGCGCCCACCCGGGCGAAATTCTTGCGGCCCAGCAGCCGGTTAATGACGGAGGACTTGCCCACGTTGCTGCGCCCCGCGAAGGTGACCTGGGGCTTTCCGTCGCGGATAAATGTCTCCGCCTTTACGGCCGAGAGCACGAACTCCGCCTTATTAAAGTTGATCGCCATGACGCACCTCCTGCATAGCCGGACTGCCCATCACCGCCAGATGCTCCACCGCCGCCTCTTTTTTCGGCAGGGTCAGTGCATGGGCAAACACGGCGTCCACCGTCTCGGCAGTGATAAAGCGCAACGCCTCCCGTACGGCGGGATCGATGTCCACCAGATCCTTCTCGTTTTCCCGGGGAATGATGACGGTCCGGATGCCGCTGCGCTTGGCGGCCATGGTCTTCTCCCGCAGACCGCCGATGGGCAGCACGCGGCCCCGCAGCGTCACCTCGCCGGTCATAGCCACATCATGGCGCACGGCGCGGCCCGTCAGGGCCGACAGCATAGCCGTGGCGATAGCGATGCCGGCGGAGGGGCCGTCCTTGGGCACCGCGCCCTCCGGAAAGTGAACATGAATGTCCTTGGTCTTATAGAAATCCGGGACAATGCCCAGCTCGGCGGCACGGCTCCGCAGGCAGGTATAGGCCGCCTTTACGGACTCCTGCATCACCTGGCCCAGATTGCCGGTGAGCTCCAGCTTGCCGGTGCCGTCCATCACACCGGCCTCCACCTCTAACAGCTCGCCGCCAACCTCGGTCCACGCCAGGCCGTTGACCACACCGATCTGGTCCATCTTGCTGCGGGTATCCTCGGCATAGGGCGGCGTATCCAGGAATTCACGCAGGCTCTTATCTGTAACGTCTATGCGCTTTACACCCGTTTCCACCAAACGCATGGCGGCGCGGCGGCACAGCTTGCCCAGCTGGCGCTCCAGCGTGCGGACGCCGGACTCCTTGGTGTAGTCGGTGATGATGGCCCGCAGGGCTTCATCGTCCAGGCGCAGCTGGCCGCGGCGGATGCCGTTCTCCTTCAGCTGCTTGGGCAGCAGATGCTCCCGGGCGATGTGCAGCTTTTCCTCGTCGGTGTAGCTGCCCAGCTCGATGACCTCCATGCGGTCGAGCAGCGGACGGGGTATGGTGGACGTGGTGTTGGCAGTAGTAATGAACATCACGCGGCTCAGGTCCACAGGCAGCTCGATGAAGTGGTCGCGGAAAGCCCCGTTCTGCTCACTATCCAGTACCTCCAGCAGGGCCGAAGCCGGGTCGCCCCGCATATCGCTGGCCAGCTTGTCGATCTCATCCAGCACCAGCAGAGGGTTCATGGTACCGGCGCGGGTCAGGGCCTCGATAATGCGGCCGGGCATAGCGCCGATATACGTCTTGCGGTGGCCGCGGATATCCGCCTCGTCCCGCACGCCGCCCAGACTCAGTCGGGCGCACTTGCGGTTCATGGCCTTGGCCACGGACAAAGCCACGGAGGTCTTGCCCACACCGGGAGGCCCCACCAGGCAGAGTATCCTGCCCTTGGCGTCCGGGTTCAGCTGCCGCACGGCGATAAACTCCAAAATGCGCTGCTTGACCTTATCCAGGCCGTAGTGGTCCTTGTCCAGTATCTTTCGGGCCTGCGCCACATCCGCCCTCTCCCGGGTGAATTTGTGCCAGGGCAGCTCCAGGCACACATCCAGATAGTTGCGTATCACCGAGGCCTCGGCGCTGCCGAAGGGCTGCTTGCCCAGGCGCTCCACCTCTTTTGTCAGCTTGGTATGTATCTCCTCCGGCAGGTCCGCCGCCTGTATCCTGGCGGTGTACTCCTCCAGTTCCTCGTCGCCGTCATCCCCCAACTCATGCTGCAATACCTTCACCTGCTCCCGCAGGATCATGTCCTTCTGTACCTGGGCCACACGGCGGCGTACCTTCTGCTCCATCTCGCTCTCCAGCGAGATGACGTCCACCTCATGGGTCAGGATATCGTTGACGATACGCAGGCGCTTGTCCGGGTACAGCTCCTCCAGCACCCGCTGACGGTCCTGGTGCCGCAGGGTGATATTCTGGGCGATCAGGTCGGCCAGACGGCCGGTATCACTGCAATCCAGCACCGCGGCGGCGAAGTCTTCGCCGATGCCGTTGGCCAGCTCGCGGTATTCACCGAAGAGCACATAGGTCCGGCGTATCAGCGCCTCGCTGCGGGCCGTATGGCGGGCCGCCATCTCGGGCAGCAGTTCGGCCTGGGCCTGCAAAAATGGTTTTTTCTGCCACAGCCGGTGCAGCCGCGCCCGGCTCTCGCCCTCCGCGATGACACGCACCGTAGTATCCGAGGTCTTGATGATCTGCAAAATATGACACACCGTGCCGATGGTGTACAGATCCTCCTCTCCCGGCTCCGCCGTGGACAGGTCCTTCTGCGTCATCGCCAGCAGCCGGCGGTCATTCTCCATGGCGTTGTCCAGAGCGAAGATGGAGATATCGCGCTCCGCGTCAAAGGACACCGTCTGCCCGGGGAAAGCCGTCAAGCCGCGCAGGGCCAGCACCGGAATGTTCCGGGTGATCGTTTCCATAGTTGCCTCCTTTCTCCCGCCGGACGGCGGGCGTTGGGAAAAGGGTAGTATCCGAACTGCCGGAAAAGCCTTGGCTTTTCCGGCAGTCTGAGTCTCTGTTAAGACGCCGGGGCGGTGGAGGTCTTCTCCGCCGTGCCGGTCTTGAATTTAGCGCGCTGCGCCACCTTTTCCGGGTCGTGCAGCACCGTGGGCTCGGCATTCCCGTCCACACACGCCTTTGTAATGGTCACATCGGTGATGGTGGGGTCGGAGGGCACATCGTACATGACCTTGGTCAGCAGTCCCTCCATCACCGCCCGCAGACCGCGCGCGCCGATGTTCCGTGCCAGCGCGGTGTCCGCCACCGCCTCCAGCGCGTCCTGATCGAAATGCAGCTCCACGCCATCGTAGCTGAGCAGCTTCTGGTACTGCTTCACCAGCGCGTTCTTCGGCTCGGTGAGGATACGCACCAGATCCTCACGGGTCAGCCCCTGCAGGGCGGTGATGACCGGCATACGGCCTACCAACTCGGGGATGATGCCGAACTTCAGCAGATCATGGGGCTGGACCTGCTGGAACAGTTCGCCGGTATGGCGCTCTTTTTTGCTCTGCACCGCATTCTCAAAGCCCATGCTGCGCTTGCCCACGCGGTCCTCGATGATCTTCTCCAGACCGTCGAAGGCGCCGCCGCAGATAAACAGGATGTTGCTGGTATCCAGCTGGATGAACTCCTGATGGGGGTGCTTGCGCCCGCCCTGGGGCGGCACATTGGCAACAGTGCCCTCCAATATCTTCAGCAGCGCCTGCTGCACGCCCTCGCCGGACACATCGCGGGTGATGGACGTATTCTCGCTCTTCCGAGCGATCTTGTCGATCTCATCCACGTAGATGATGCCCCGCTCGGCCAGCTCTACGTCGAAATCCGCCGCCTGCAAAAGGCGCAGCAGTATATTCTCTACGTCGTCACCCACATAGCCGGCCTCGGTCAGTGTGGTGGCGTCGGCAATGGCAAAGGGGACCTTCAGCACCCGCGCCAGCGTCTGGGCAAACAGCGTCTTGCCGGAGCCGGTAGGACCGATCATCAGGATATTGCTTTTCTGCAGCTCCACATCCTCGTCGCCGCCGAAATAAATGCGCTTGTAGTGGTTGTACACCGACACGGACAGCGCCACCTTGGCTGCCTCCTGCCCGATAACGTACTGGTCCAGCACGTCGTGTATCTCCTTGGGCGTAGGCAGCTCGTCCATGCTGTCTATACCGTCGGCGCCCGCGGTGTAGCCGTCGTTCAGGATATCCATACACAGCTGGACGCACTCGTCGCAAATTCGGACACCGGGACCCTGAATCATGCGATGGACCTGACTCTCCGGCTTGCCGCAGAACGAGCAGCGCAGGGCCTTCTTATCTTCTGCCATTCGTTTTTACCTCTTATATATGACCTTATCCACCAGGCCGTATTCCCGGGCCTCCTCCGCGATCATCCAGTTGTCGCGCTCGGAATCCGTCTTGATCTGCTCCGGCGTCTTGCCGGTATTCTCCGCCATGATCTTGTTCAGGCGCTGCTTGATCTTCAGGAAATGCTCCACATCGATCTCCATATCCGTGACCTTGCCCTGGGTACCGGCGGAGGGCTGGTGGATCATGATCTCCGCGTTGGGCAGCGCGATGCGCTTTCCCTTGGCACCGCTGGACAGCAGGAACGCACCCATGCTGGCGGCCATGCCGATGCAGATGGTGGACACGTCGCACTTAATGTACTGCATGGTGTCATAAATGGCCATACCGGCGGTCACGCTGCCGCCGGGGCTGTTGATATACATCTGAATATCCTTGTCGGGGTCCTGCGCCTCGAGATAGAGAAGCTGTGCCACGACGAGGCTGGCGGTGGTATCATTCACCTCTTCGCCCAGGAATACGATACGGTCGTTGAGCAAGCGGGAGAAAATGTCATAGGAACGCTCACCGCGGTTGGTCTGCTCCACAACGTAAGGGACTAAGCTCATAAAAAATACCTCCTGTATGATAGATGCCTGATTATACCCACCCGACTGTGTTTTTCATAAGAGCCCGCGGCGGCGGGGGAAATGTTTTCACCCCGCCGCGCCGGCTTTTCTCTCTCGTATGCAGTGAATTACTCCGCGTCCTTCTTGGCGGTCTTCTTAGCCGCAGGCTTCTTGGCGGGGGCCTTCTCAGCCTTCTCCTCACCCTCGGCCTTCTTCGTCGTCTTCTTGGCGGCAGGCTTCTTGGCGGGCTTCTCCACGATCTCGCCCTCGGCCTCCAGCTCGGCCTTCTCCTCAGCGGGGGCCACAGCCTTGGCGCTGTCCGCCACGACCTTGATGACCTTCTCACGGATGACCTGCTCCTTCACTTCCTCGGGGCGCAGATACTTCTTCACGGTATCCAGATCCATACCGTATTTGTCGGCCACGTTCTTCATCTCAGCCTCCACCTCGTCGTCGGTGGCATCCAACTTCTCGGCATCGATGATCGCCTTGACGGCCAGGTCCATCTTCACCTGCTGCTCGGCAGGGCCGTAGGCCTGCTTGATAAAGTCGGCCTCGGTAGTATTGGTCATCTTCAGATACTGGTCGAAGGGGATGCCCTGAGAGGCCAGCTGCTGCTTGAAGCCCTCGGTCATCTGGGCGGCCTGCAGCTCCACCATCTCGGTGGGGATCTCGGCCTCGACGCTCTCGGCCACCTTGGCCATCAGCACGTCCTCAAAGGCGCGCTGGGCAGCCTCGGTGCGCTCGACGGTCATCTTCTTTTTAATATCGGCCTTCAGGTCCTTCAGCGTGTCAAACTCGGACACATCCTTGGCAAACTCGTCGTCAATGGCGGGGACCTCCTTGACCTTGACCTCGTTGATCTTCACATGGAAGATCACGGGCTTGCCGGCCAGCTCAGGGGTGTAGTTCTCGGGGAAGGTGATGTCGATATCCTTCTCCTCGCCGGCCTTCATGCCGATCAGCTGGTCCTCGAAGCCGGGGACGAAGCTGCCGGAGCCGATCTCCAGATCAAAATTCTCGCCCTTGCCGCCGTCGAACGCCTTGCCGTTGTCAAAGCCCTCAAAATCGATATCCGCGGTGTCGCCCTTCTTCACGGCGCGGTCCACGGAGACCAGACGGCTGTTGCGGTCCGCCATCTCTTTCAGCCGAGCGTTCACATCGGCAGCAGCCACCTTGACCTCCGCCTTAGGCGCCTCCAGGCCCTTGTACTGGCCCAGCTTCACCTCAGGGTATATGGCCACGGTGCACTTGAACACCACACCGTCCTTGGTACAGCTCTCCAGCTCCACCTCGGGATAGCCGACGACGTTCAGTTCCTGCTCCTTCACGGCGGCCTCATAGGCGTCGGGGAGAATGATATTCACGGCTTCCTCATAAAAGACCTCGGCGCCGTACATCTTCTCGATGATCTTACGGGGGGCCTTACCCACGCGGAAGCCGGGTACGTTGATCTTACCGCGCATCTTCAGATACGCTTTGTTGACGGCGGCCTCGAATTCCTCGGCGCTCGTCTCGATGGTCAGTGCGACCCTGCTCTTTTCCAGTTTCTCGCAGCTTTTCACAGTCATTTGTTATTTCCTCCGTTCCGCATGGACAGGTTGTCGTGCCGATGTCCATACAATATAGTATCATAGCAGAAAGCTACGAAAATTTCCACTATTTTTTTTAGTTTTTTCCCTGTTTTTTCAGATTTCTGTATGCCGCAGGAATTAGTGATCAATCGCAAATCTTGACAGGGGTAAAATCCAGGTAGTCAGCGGCCACCAGATGGAATTCCGTGTTGTAATGGCGGCCCTCCAGCGCACGCTTCTGGGCGGCGCCGTGGAGGTGGCCGAAATAGCACTCCTTAACGCCGTAGCGCTGCAGCAGGCGCAGTATCTCCGGACATTCATAGCCCTGATACAAAGGCGGGTAATGCAAAAAACATATCTTTTCGCAACTTTCTCCCGCCATTTTCAATGATATTTCCAGTCTTCCTACCTCTCGCGCTAACATTTTTTCGTTGTGTGTGCCCTGGTTGTCCAGCTCGTAAAACCAGCCGCGGGTGCCACATAACGATATATCGTTATAATAGAGACAATTGTTGTGCAGTATCTCCAGGGAGCACAGGCCGTGCTCGTCAAAAAAGCGCTGCATTTTGGCGGCGGTGTTCCACCAGTAATCGTGGTTACCCTTCATTAAAATCTTCCGGCCCGGGAGGTTGTGAATAAACGTTAAATCGTTCAGTGACTCCTCCAGGCTCATACCCCAACTGAGATCGCCGCAGAGCACGGTGGTGTCATTTTCCGTCACCGCCGAGAAACCTCGTTGTATCTTCTCCACATAATTCTGCCAGCGGTCGCCGAAGATATCCATGGGCTTGTCACTGCCCAGGGACAGGTGCAGATCGCCGATGGTATAGAGTGCCACAGGTCCCCTCCTCTCTTTATTTTCAGTATATGTAATGCGATATCACTTCACAATATCCTTCGCCAGTTGTTCCAGAAAATATCCTCCAGCAGTGACTGGGGATACCCCCTCTCCTCCAACGCCTGATAGAGCTTAGCCACGTCCTGTACGCCGGTCATACCAGCAGCCAGGGCCTCGCAGCCATCCAGGTCGCCGCCGATGGCAACTGTCGACTCACCGCTAAGTGAGAGAAAATGCTCGATGTGGGCAATGAGATCGTCCATGTGGCCGCCGCCTACGAAATCGAGGTAGAGATTGATGCCGACCACGCCGCCGGTATCGCGGACGGCGCGGAACATATCATCGGTAAGATTTCGTCTGTGCGGGCACAGGCCGAGGGTGCGGGCGTTGGAATGAGAGGCCACGACGGGGCCTTTCGCTGCCTGTATCACGTCCCAGAAACCGGCATCAGATATGTGAGAAACGTCTGCAAATATTCCGTATTCATACATTTTTGCAACGAATTCACGACCATAAACAGACAATCCGCGGTCAGGCTCATCGGCGCAGGAGCCTGAGAGGACATTGGCGTTGTTCCAGACCGGATTGATCAGTCGGACGCCCCAGGAGGCCACGGTTTCCAGGTGATCCAGGGCACAGTCCAGCAGGTCGGCCCCCTCGACGCTCAAGAGCGCGGCGGTTCGGTGCCGGGCAGCTGCGGCGTCCACCTCCGCGCCGGTTTTGCAGCGTGAGACCAGGTCGGAATTTTCCTGTATTTGGGAAAGGAACCAATCGTGCATTTCACGAAGTTTCGTCCATGCGGTATTTGGGGGCAGCGCGCGTACATCGTCGTACAGGGCAAAAAACTGAGCGCGTTTCCGGTAGTGTTGACCACGGAGCAGGTCCACGTGGCCCCTGTTTTCCCGCAGGGCGGCGCAGGCGGAAAAGTAGGCGCGGCACTCGTCCTCCGTAGCGCCGTAGTCCGGCACCGCCTCTCTTTTCATGCAGCGCCATATCGTATCACAATGTCCGTCAAAATACGGTATATTCTGTATTTCCGTCACAAAAATATTCCTTTCTTACAGCAGCGCAGGCAGGCTGTACCCCCTGTTTTTTTCGGTTTTCTTTCCAATTTCTGTCACTGAAAGGCATCCTCTACATACACGATACGGACGCTTTTTTCATCCCCGGGCGCGGCGGCGTAGACCTCGGCCACGTCAAAGCGGGCGGGGCAGTCAAGGCCATTGTCGCAGAGGTAAAAGAGCGCGGTTTTTCGGATACGGGCCTGTTTGCCGGAGGTGACGTATTCCCGGGGCAGGCCCATCTGCGTATTGGTGCGAGTCTTGACCTCCACGAAGCAGAGGACGCTCTTATCCCAGGCGATCAGGTCGATCTCGCCGAAGCGGCAGCGGTAGCTGTGTGCCGCCAGCTTATACCCTTTTTCCCGGAGATAGTCGGCCACCAGAGCCTCGCCCCAAACACCTTCTGAACGGCTCATCGTTAACCTCCCCTTTTCGACGCGGTCTGCACAGGAAAAAATCCCGCTATTTTCTGTGCAGATACCTGTATTTTGTTTAAACGTTTCTGATACCTTGTCTCTACTTATTTTATACCTGATCTGTATCTGCTCGGTATCCGGGCTGCGTCTTATGTGAATATTCTGTAGATGCTCTGTGCCATGCCGTGAAAAACGCTTTATGTCCGCCCACCGGCGGACCATTTTTTCAGGAAGGACATACGATGTTCCGCGCATGGGCCGAACTTATCCAGCATTTCGTAATGCAGCTTTGTACCGTAGCCCTTGTGCCTTGCAAACTGATACTCCGGGTACTGCTTATCCAGCACGTCGATGACATAGCGGTCACGGCTGACCTTGGCCAGGATGGAGGCGGCGGCGATGGAGGCGGCGTGCGCGTCACCGCCCACGATACAGCGGTGGGGCGTGGTGACGGCAGCGAACTTACCGTGGTCACGGTTGCCGTCGATGAGGGCGAAGTCCGGCCGCGGTGCCAGACCATCGATGGCCAGCTGCATGGCCTTCATGCGGGCGGAGAGGATATCCGTCTCGTCGATCTCCCCAGCGGAGACGGAGGCCACGGACCAGGTCAGGGCCTGCTGCTGTATCCGCAGGAAAAGGGCCTCCCGCTTCTTTTCCGTCAGCTTTTTGGAGTCATTCAGGCCGGGAAGCTCGAACTTCTCCGGGAGAATAACGGCGGCGGCGTAAACAGGTCCCATCAGCGGACCGGCACCGGCCTCATCCACCCCACAGACAAGGGCATAGCCAGCGTCATGGGCCTGCTGTTCGTAGCTCAGATCTTCCATATCAGCAATACTCCACTATTATCTTCCTGCACGCGCGGCAGACGGAGGCGGAGAGCTTCGTTTCGCTGAAGGCAGACCCCGTCGAATAGTGCCAGCCGTCCAGCACGATGCCGTTCTGACCGGTGATGTATTTCTTCGTCAGGATCAGGGCATCGGCATCGCCGTCCGGCGGCAGAAAGTACAGACCGCGGCTGCCGCAGGCCAGGAGCTTACCCTGCTCCATCTCTTTTCCGCAAACGGGACAATTCATGGCGTTACCTCCTCCGTGGGTGCCGTCTCCAACGTGAAGCGGCCCAGCTTGCCGGCGCGGAACTCGTCCAGCAGGATGCGGGCCATGCGCTCGGTGTCCACCTGGGCGCCGCGCATGAGAAACCCGCGCTTACGCCCGGCCTTCTCCAGCAGCTCGTAGCCGGTGTCGCCGGGCTCCACCTCTATTTTATAGCGTTCGGTGAGGGTTTCGGCGTAGTGGGCGGCCAGGTAGTCCATGAGATAGCAGGCCAGCTCCTCGATATCCAGCACATCGTCCTTCACCGCTCCTGTAAAGGCTAAACGCTTGCCAACCTCCGGGTCGTCGAACTTCGGCCAGAGGATGCCGGGGGTGTCCAGCAGCTCCAGCGTGGGGTCCACGGGCACCCACTGCTTGGAACGGGTGACACCGGGACGGTCCTCGGCCCGGGCGGTCTTGCGGTGGGCCACCTTATTGATAAAGGTGGACTTGCCCACATTGGGGACACCCAGGACCATGACGCGGACCACCTTGCCTACCTGGCCTCTGGCCGCGGCGGCGGCCAGCTTATCCCGCAGCAGCTCGCGGACGGCGGCGGAAAATTTCTCGGTGCCTACGCCGTTTTTGGCGTTGGCCTCCAGCACGGCGCAGCCCTGTGCGCGGAAATACCGGGTCCAGCGGCGGGTCTCGGCCGGGTCGGCCTGGTCGGCACGGTTGAGGACGATGAGCCGGGGCTTGCCGGCGGTCAGCTCGTCCACGTCCGGGTTGCGGGAGGACATCGGGATGCGGGCGTCCACGATCTCGCAGACGGCGTCCATATTCTTGATCTCGGCGGAGATCATGCGCTTGGTCTTAGTCATGTGGCCGGGGAACCAGCTCAGATTGTCGATTTGCATAGAGGCACCTCTCTTCTCGAGGGTAGTATAGCATACGCAGGAGAAAAAGAAAAGCACCCACTTTTGGTGGATGCTCTCTTTTGGATCGATGCTTACAGCTTCTCGCGGACCTTGGCTGCCTTGCCGACGCGGTCGCGCAGGTAGTACAGCTTGGCGCGGCGGACATAGCCGTGGCGCACGGTCTCGATCTTCTCGATAGAGGGAGAGTGGACAGGGAAAACCTTTTCCACGCCGACGCCGTAGGACAGGCGGCGGACGGTGATGGTCTCTTCGATGCCGCCGTGCTTCTTGGCGATGACGGTGCCCTCGAAGACCTGAACACGCTCACGGGCGCCTTCCTTGACCTTCACGTGGACGCGAACGGTGTCGCCCACCAGGATCTGGGGGACTTCCTTCAGCTGCTTCTCGTTCAGTGCTTTGATGAGATCCATGGATATTTCCTCCTAAATTATAGGTGTTCATGCCGCCATTTGACGATATCCGCGCACATTCGGGATATCGGCGACAGAGGACCGCCCTTTTCACGCCATGATAGAATAGCATAGATGGCAGAGAAATGCAAGGGTTTTTTACTATATCAGCGAAAAATGTTGCCGGAGGCGTCCAGCAGCTCGCGGCGGCGGATACGGGTGAAGTCCGGGGTCAGCGCCGGCAGGTGGGCCGCGATGGCCTTCTCCAGCAGCTGAGGGTTCAGGCCGGGGTTCTGGGCCTGGACCACCACGGTGCCGGTAACGGCATGAGCGCCGGACAGGAAGTGTACTTCCTGTATCATGGGAGCGATATCGACGTCGGCCAAGTCCTTGCGCTTGGTGCGCTTCTGAATGACCAGCTCTGGGCGGGTGAACAGGGCAGTCAGGGCCTCGGCAGCGCCGGCGGGGACGCCGGCGTCGTACTCAAAGGTGACATCCGCCCGGAGATACGCCAGGTCGCGGACGGGGCGGGTAGCCGGATAGCAGTCCAGCACGCGAAGGCCGGAGGGCATGCCGGTGTTGAGCTTTTCCGCGATGCCGCTGCCGTCGGTATCCTGCGTCACCTCGAAATCCAGCAGCTCGCAGTCGCTGGACTGGCCCACGGGCAGGGGCAGGACGATGGAGATGATGGGATGGGGGTGGTAGCCCTGGGAGTGCTTGATATCCAGCTCGGTGCGGGGAAAGGCGCGCTGGAAGGTGCGGAGCAGGTCCAGGTGGGAGATATAGGAGGCCTGGGCCTCTTTGATGAACAGGAGACGGAGCTTAGACATCGCACTTCCCTCCTACAAGTTTGTTGGCGCCGCAGCCGTTGCAGCGGGTGCGGCAGTCGGGGGTGGTCAGGGACGCATAGGCCTGATGGCGCTCACGCTTCAGATAGTCCTGCGTCACGCCGGAGGAGATCATGCTCCAGGGGAGCAGCTCGTCCTCGGACCGGGTGCGGTTGGCGTAGAAATGGGGGTCAAGGCCGCACGCGTCGAAGGCCTCCAGCCAGCGATCCAGGGAGAAATACTCCTCCCAGGCGTCAAGGTGAGCGCCTTTACGCCACGCTGTTTCCAACACTTTTCCCAGACGGCGGTCGCCCCGGGCCAGAACGGCCTCCAGGAAGCTGGTGTCTGAGTCGTGCCAGTTGTAGGTGACGGTCTTGGTCTTGATGGCGTCGCGGAGCAGGGCCACACGGCGCTCGTACTCGGCCTTGGAGATCTGCGGCTCCCACTGGAAGGCGGTATGGGGCTTGGGCACGAACCAGCTGGTGGAGACGGTGATGCGGACGCCCCGCTGCTTGTTCTGGGCGCTCTCGCGCCAGGCGTGCATGACACGGGCGGCCACGTCGGCAATGCCCAGGACGTCCTCATCCGTCTCGGTGGGCAGGCCCAGCATGAAGTAGAGCTTCACGGCGCTGTAGCCGCCGGCGAAGGCCGTGCGGCAGCTTTGCAGCAGGTCCTCCAGCGTGACATTCTTGTTGATAACGTCCCGCAGGCGCTGGGTGCCGGCCTCCGGGGCGAAGGTCAGGCCGGTCTTGCGGCCTTTGGCCAGCCGCTGCATCAGGTCCATGGAGAAGTTGTCGGCGCGGAGACTGGGCAGGGACAGGCTGACATGGCGGGCATCGCAGAAGGGCTCCAGCTCGTCGCACAGGTCCGTCAGCGGCGGGTAGTCGCTGGTGGACAGGCTGGAGAGCGTGACCTCCTGATAGCCGGTGTCGTCGCAGGAGCGGACGCAGTAGTCGGCGCAGAGGTCGCGGCTGCGATTGCGGACCGGGCGGTAGACATAGCCCGCCTGACAGAAGCGGCAGCCGCGGATGCAGCCCCGGAACAGCTCCAGGGTGACGCGGTCCTGGACGATCTCGGTGGAGGGGACGATGGTATTTACCGGGAAATAGGACTTGTCCATGTCATGGACGATGCGCTTTGTCACCACGGCAGGTGCACCGTCGCGGGGCGTGATGGACGCCACGGTGCCGTCGTCGTGATAGGTCACATCGTAAAGGGACGGAACGTAGATGCCGTCCAGCTGGGCGGCGGCGCGGAGAAAATCGGCCTTGCTCCAGCCCTCGCGGCGGGCGCGGCGGTGGAGCTCCACCAGCTCCACGGTGACATCCTCGCCCTCGCCTAGGCTGACCAGGTCGATGAAGTCGGCCAGGGGCTCGGCGTTGTACATGGCGGTGCCGCCGGCGATGACCAGTGGGGTCAGGCCGGAGCGGTCCGCGGCGTGGAGGGGAATGTGGGCCAGGTCCAGCATATTGAGGATGGCGGGAAAGGCCATCTCGTAGCCAACGGAGAAGGCCACAATGTCATAGTCGGTGATGGGGTCGCCGGATTCCAGGGCAAAAAGGGGCATTTCCGCCTGACGCAGCTCGGCCTCCATGTCGCCCCAGGGAGCGAACACGCGCTCGCACCAGACGCCGGGGATATTGTTCATTACGCCGTAGAGGATACGCATACCCAGGTTGGACATACCGATCTCGTAGGTATCCGGGAAGCAGAAGGCGATGCGGGTGTCTACCGCCGCCTTGTCCTTGAGGATGGCGTTGTATTCGCCGCCCACGTAGCGGGCAGGCTTTTGCACCCGGGGCAGGATGCGTTCCAGTCGTTTATCCATGGTGTAGTCCTCTCCCCTCCCCTGCCCGACGGAGCGTGGGCGGGGGAGCTATTTCTTGTAACAGCTTATTTTATCCGGTTTTGCGCCGTTTGGCAAGACCCCTTTTACGGCCAGCCAAAGGACGCCGGGCAGCAGGAACAGCCCCGCGCCGGTGGTCAGCGTCAGGTACAGGCACAGGACCAGCAGGGCGGCGGAGGCAACGGCGCCCACCGCATAGGCCACGCGGTCGGCGGTGTAGGGCTCGGTGCAGAGCGCCGTCAGCAGCCAGAGGAGGCGGCCGCCGTCCATCGGCCGGACCGGCAGCAAATTCAGCGCCCCCAGGATCAGGTGGGCGCCGGCGAAGGGGGTCAGGGGCGGCCAGCCGGTCAGGGACAGCAGCGCCCAGAGCAGAAGATTGCAGCCAGAGCCGGCGGCCACGGCCAGCAGCTCGCCGCCGTAGGACAGGCGGTGGAGGTCCGGCACGTACAGCTCCGCGCCGGAGGCGGAGAGTGTCAGGCGGCGGGGCGGCGCGTGGAGCGCATGGAGGGTCAGGACGTGGGCCAGCTCGTGGCACAGGGCGGCGGATAGGAGCGCGGCAGGCAGGGTCAACCCTCGGGAGAGCAGCAGAAACGCCGCCAGCAGCACCAGCGCAGAGGGCGAGACGGTGAGGGCGGCGGATGGCTTACGCAAATGTAACATAATAAATGGGGTTCAGATAGGTGTCGTCGTGGTGAAGTTCAAAATGCAGGTGAAAGCCGGTGGCACGGCCGGTATCCCCCATCTCGGCGATGGGGTCGCCGGCCCTCACCTGCTGGCCGTCGGAGGCGGTGATCTTGCGGCAGTGGGCGTAGAGAGTGGAAAAGCCGCCGGCGTGGGTGACGGTGACGTAGCTGCCCAGATCGGTGCTGCTGCCAATAGCCGTCACCGTTCCATCGGCAAAGGCGCGGATGACCGCGCCCTCCTCCCCCGCGATGTCCAGGCCGTAGTGAAATCGACCGTCGCCCTCCAGGGGGTCGCTGCGGCAGCCGAACAGCGAGGTGATCTGACCCGCCGCGACCGGGTCAACGTAGTCGAAGTCCAGGACCCGCTGGAGCATCTCCACATTGTCCGGCAGCGTCTCCGACCGGGAGACAGCGGGGGCGGCGGGTATCTCCGACGTGCCGAAAACGGCGGTGTAAGCATCGTTGAGGGCGTCAGAGACGGTGGAGCCGTCAGAGAAAGCCCGACCGGCGGCGGAGAACACCTCTACGAAGTCGGTATCGGCACCCAGCAGATCCAGCAGCGTGGCGCGGCAGCGATCCAGCGCCGCCGGAAAGAGAAATTTCATGGCAATGACCGCCAACAGCAGCGCGGCGGAGATCACCAACTGGGCCATACGGCGACGGACGCCGGGAACGGGCGCCGCAGCGGACTTCGCCCGGTCCGGGCGGGGCGCGGGGCGAGACGGGGCTTTGCGGGGCGGGGCACTGCGGCGGGACGGGGCTATGCGTTTACCGGCGTAGGACACAGGGCGCTGGGACATGGCGGAACACCTCCTTCTTTTCCAGAGCACTATATGCAACGGATGAAGGTGTTAGACATACAAGTGAAAGTTGGGAAATTATACTTGACAGCCGCGCCGTCAGGAAATATAATGGGAGGGCTGACGGGGTGTAGCGCAGCTGGTAGCGCGCTTGGTTCGGGACCAAGAGGCCGGGGGTTCAAGTCCCCCCACTCCGACCATAAGTCCACCGTAATTTTGACAGAATTACGGTGGACTTTTTTAAGCAATGTAAATAATTGAATCCACATACAGGAGTGCGATTTCATGCGTGAGGTGCGATTCCATATTCATCGGAAATCCACATTTGCGGGAGCTCTTTTGCCGTATCGAATGTACATTAACGGTCAGTACATCGGAACAATACGCAACGGAAAATCACTGGATGCAAACGTTCCCAAAGCAGGCGTTTATTATATTGAGGATGATATTCTGTCTTCGCGAAACGCTGTGATATATGATAATGGGCTATCCGAATATAGCGTTGTAATAAAGCGAGCCGGAGGGTGGCGCACGGAATCATACAACGAGTTTTACATGGAGAAAGGTAACGTCTTGGAGCAACTGCCGTCTTTCCACTGGGAAAAGCTCTTTGAACTGCAGCAATCTATGTCTCAGAGTGAAAGGCTGCTCGCCCTTAGCGTGGAGTTTTGGATGTCCGCCATGGACGATTTGCAGGAGGTCCTTGCTTCAGAACATCTTTTTGAAATCATAGCCGCTTTACAAACAATCGGTGCACATAAGTATCACGATTTGCTTCTCAAAATTATGAATGACGATTTTGGTGATGTCCGTTTTCCGTTGGACGATAACCAGATCGAGCAGATGCAGCCGAAAATCGAGGACGCAAACCGGGCATTTTGGAAAAATAAGGGCGCAGAAGCGGAGTTTCGTGGAGCAGTCACGAATTTTCTGATAACAAACCTGGATGCTTCTGGCCACGTTTTTGAAGGAATAGATCAGTCATGAGAAATTTTCCACAGAGGGGGTGCATTTCCGAAAACTACTGCACCCCCTTTTGCGCCGAAAATGCACCCCCTTGAAATTCTATTAAAGTTAGGGTTATTTGCCAAAAAGAAGAGGTACACAAACGTGTACCTCTTCTTTTTGTGCGCGGCACTCTTGCTGTGCCAACATGACCGCCCCGCGGCGGAACATTTTATTCGACTTGAGTGGTTTCGCTCTTTCCTTTTCGGCGGCGGTGTGCTATAATAAGTCGATTTGAGGTAAAGGAGGCCGCGCCGATGGAATATTTGTCCCACAGTCCGGAGGAGACAGAACATATCGGCGAAATGCTGGGCAGGCGGCTGCGCCCCGGTACAGTGGTGGCCTACCGCGGCGGACTGGGCATGGGCAAGACCGCCTTTACCCGTGGGCTGGCCCGAGGTCTGGGCTGCGCCGGACGGGTCACCAGCCCCACGTTTACCATTGTCAACGAATACGACGGCGCAACACCGCTGTTTCACTTTGATATGTACCGGCTGGGCAGCTCTGACGAGCTGTTCGACATCGGCTGGGAGGACTATCTGACGCGGGGCGGCGTGTGCGCCGTGGAGTGGTCCGAGCGCGTGGACGACGCTATGCCGGCTGACACCCTGTGGGTGGACATCGCCCGGGGCACAGACGAGAGTGACCGCATCATCACCATCACGGGAGGCGAGTGACAGTGAGAATACTGGCATTGGAGACCTCCGCCAAGAGCGTGTCCGTGGCCGTGACGGAAAACGACACACTGCTGGCCCAGGCATATCAGGACCGGGGGCTGACCCACAGCGTGACGCTGATGCCGCTGCTGGACGGAATGCTGAAGACCGCGGGACTGACATTGGACGATATGGACATCATCGCCGTGGCCCAGGGGCCGGGGAGCTTTACCGGGATACGCATCGGTGTGTCGGCGGCCAAGGGGCTGGCGTGGGCCAAGGCGCTGCCCTGCTGCGGCGTATCCACGCTGGAGGCAATGGCCTATGGCGTCACGGACTTCGAGGGCGTCGTCGTGGGCGCTATGGACGCACGGCGGCAGCAGGTGTACAACGCGCTGTTCCGGACAGAAAACGGCCGCGTTACGAGACTATGCGCGGACAGGGCCGTGGCTATGGAGCTGGTGGCGGAGGAATTGGCCGCCATACCGGAGCCGAAGCTGATCGTGGGCGACGGCGCGGCGCTGCTGTACGACTTTTTGCAGAAGGCGGGGATCGGGTGCCGGCTGGCCTCTCCCCTGCACCGGCAGCAGAGCGCCGCGGGCGTGGCGCTGGCGGCGGAGCATCTTGCCGCGCAGGGGCTGACGTGTTCCGCCCAGGAATTGCAGCCGGTGTATCTGCGGCTGAGCCAGGCGGAGCGCGAACGGCTGGCCAGGGGGCTGTCCCTGACGGCGGAATAAAACGTATACCCTTAAAATTTCATATACACGGAGGATAACATCATGTACAGCGAGAAGGTCCACATCATGAACCATCCCCTGGTGGCGCACAAGCTGACCATCATGCGGGACAAGAACACCAGCGTCAAGGATTTCCGGGAGCTGGTATCCGAGATCGGTATGCTCATCACCTATGAGGCCACCCGTGACCTGCCCCTGACCACCAAGCACATCGAGACCCCCATCTGCGGGATGGACGCGCCCACGCTGGCGGGCCGTAAGTTCGTGGTGGTGCCTATCCTCCGTGCGGGCCTGGGCCTGGTGGACGGCGTGCTGCGGATGGTGCCCTCCGCCCGTGTGGGGCACATCGGTATGTACCGCGACGAGGAGACGCTGGAGCCGCACCCCTACTTCTGCAAGATGCCCAAGGATGTGGCCGAGCGCGATGTGCTGATCGTGGACCCCATGCTGGCCACCGGCGGCTCCGCCGCGGAGGCCATCGGCGAGATGAAGAAGCGCGGCTGCAAGCACATCAAGCTGATGGTGCTGGTGGCGGCTCCCGAGGGCATCGAACACATCCAGAAGCTGTACCCAGATGTGGACATCTATGCCGGTGCGCTGGACGATCACCTGAACGAGCACGGCTACATCGTGCCCGGTCTGGGCGATGCCGGCGACCGCATCTTCGGCACGAAGTAACAAACGCATACAGCAGCGCCCCGCCATCTGGCGGGGCGCTGTTTCTATCCTGCTGGGCGCGAGACGCTTGACGAAGGTCGGCTCGCTCCTGCCGCGCTGTCATTTTTATTGTATTTCTTCGTATTTTGTGGTATAATACCGGAAAATGGAAATGACACGCAGAAAGGGATACACTATGGAACGTAAGAAAAAGGCCCCGCGGCACCTGGGCCCGCAGCTGAAGGCCGTCATCAGGCGGCAGCCCACCGTGTTCGCCGTATACACCGTACTGCGGCTGATCGTACTGGCTACGCTGGTGTCTTCCATCATCCGCGGCGAATATGAAAGCGCGTTTATCTGCCTGCTGGTACTGGGACTGTTTGTCCTGCCGTTTTTTATCCAGCAGAACTTCGGCATTGAGCTGCCGTCCACGCTGGAGATCATCATACTGCTGTTTATTTTCGCATCGGAGATACTGGGCGAGCTGAAGTGCTACTTCATCACCTATCCGCACTGGGACTCCATGCTGCACACCACCACGGGATTTCTGTGCGCCGCCACGGGGTTCGCGCTCATCGACATTCTCAACCGCAACAGCAAGATCAAGTTTCAGCTGTCCCCTATCTATGTGGCTGTGGCGGCGTTCTGCTTCTCCATGACCGTGGGCGTACTGTGGGAGTTCTTCGAGTTCGGCATGGACAGGCTGTTCATGATGGATATGCAGAAGGACACGGTGGTGAACGCCATCACCTCGGTGATGCTGGATCCCACCAACAGCAACATCCCCGTGACCATCGACGGCATCACCTCGGTGACGATAAACGGGCAGGAGCTGGGGCTCGGCGGATACCTGGACATCGGGCTGTACGACACCATGGGGGATCTGTTCGTGAACTTCATCGGTGCGGTGGTGTTCAGTACCATAGGGTACTTCTATATCAAGCAGCGCGGCAAGGGCAAGCTGGCGAAGGCGTTTATCCCCACCATCACCGAGGAGGAGGGCGCAGCGGAGCTGCCGGAGGGTACAGAGGCTCTCCCGGAGGGAACAGAGGAAAGTGAATAATCTGCCGAAACCCGTCTCAAATTGAGACGGGTTTCCGGATAGAGGCAAAAAGAAAACCACGACGGATGTCGTGGTTTTCTTTTTGTGGTGGAGATAAGCGGGATCGAACCGCTGACCTCTTGAATGCCATTCAAGCGCTCTACTGTATTTCGCGTATAATTTGTAATAATATGCAATATATCACCTTTCTTGTGAAACCATGTCGTTTCCACTGCTTCTGCCGGCCATTACGAAGCGGCCTCCAAACCGCGCAGGAATTGGTCAACACTGATGTTCAGCAAAACCTTTATCTTGTAGTCACGATAGACCTCGATCCGTTCAAAGAGCTGACCAACAATCATTTTCTTTGTTTCAAGACTGGCTGCATCATAAACACACGCCCAACTGATAAGCCGGTCATACTCTTTTGTCATCTGCTGATATACCGTGCCACGTTCGTCCAATTCCGCTTGCGCTTTTCGGAGCGCTTCTGCTTTTTCGCCGCACTTTTGCTGCTGCTTCGCAATAAGATCACCCAGCATTTCCTTACTAAAGGCACTCTGTCCATCCAGCGCCTTCATTATTTCTTCCCGCAAATTGCTAAGGTCGCGCTCTGCTTTGGCTACTTCCCTTTCCATCTGCCGAACAACAGCCGACTGGTCATCCAACTTCTGTTCAACGCCTATGCGGATTGCATCGGATTGTGAGAAGTGACCTATGCGCTGAAATAGCGTATGGACGAAGTCGTTGACAGCAGTGTCAAGGATATGCATCGTATAGCCAGTTTGTCCATCACACTCTCCGTGTGAACGAGCCTTGGTCTGACAAATATACCGTATGCGAATATAATCTGTCCCATCCGCCCTACGGCGGCCTTTCCCATTTGTTGTAAGCGAAAGGCGCTTGCCGCAGCACCCACAAAACGCAAGACCTGTCAGCAGCGCTTTTCCTTTTGTATTGATAGGAATATGGCGCGTATTCGAACTGTGTTCGGAGCGTGCCTTAGTTAGTTCCTGCACTGCGTCAAACGTATCTTGGTCTATAATGATAAGCTCTGGCTGGACAGGAGAACGGCTCTCTCCGCTGCGTATAATACCTGTATACAGTGGGTTACGCAGGATGGCCCTGATAGTCGCAGGATGCCAGTTCTTTCCCTCTCGGTCTTTTATACCCTTTTGCCGCAGATAATTGGCAATACGCTGTGGGCCATAGCCCTCGTTCAGATAGCTCGCATACATTATCCGAACAATAGGGGCTTCCTCCTCATTTATCACAAGATCGTTCAGCTCCACACCCTTTTTGTTTTTACGGCCTTTTTTGACCAACTTATAGCCATAGGCACAAGGGCCACCCGTAAAAAAGCCATCTGCCGCTATCTGTCCCATGCGGGTAGATACGCGAATTGACGTCTTGCGGCTCTCTCCGTCCGCCTGCCAAAACCGTATGTAGTTGGTCAGCTTATCGGTGTGAGACTCGATACGCTGCTCACCCTCCTGCGTGCTCCATACGCGAATACCGTGGTCTATCAGCCACTCCACCACAAATGGCGTTTCGTCTGCGATACGGCCAATACGGTCAAACATGAAAACGAGCAGTACATCAAACTTCTTCGCACTTGCCAGTTCTTTGACTTTTTGTATCTTATCACGGTTTTCTGCCCGCACCTTGTGCCCGGAAATGCCTTCCTCTTGCAGTTCATAAACGATCTCCCACCCCATCCTATCGCAGAACTCGCGGCAGGCTTTTCTTTGCATGGGAATATCCGCCTCGTGCTTTTCATTGTAGTATACCTGCTGGCCGGTAGAAACGCGGTACAGGCACAGTACCCTCAGCTTCTCCGCCAGTGTCTCCGTATTGTGCGAATACGGCATAATAGAATTATTCAGTAGAACACTCGTATTGTTCATGGCGATCCATCCTCTCTTTTGTCATGTGAGATAACAGATCGACACATCCTCATATTGGATTGTCAAGGTACAGCCACAGCTATTACTGTAATCATATTATCTCATATTTTTCAAATAGTGTCAAGTTTCTGCCGAAATCACTATAGATTCGCAGAATCTATGGATGCCAGATATGAGTCCATCAAGGTGCGTTTGAAGCGTTCTTCAATCTTTGGATTTGAGTCACAGGCAAAAACTGCCTCCATCTTACAGCCGTTAAACTCAAGATGAAGGACTGAACGTCCCTGCAAATCCTTTTCCAGCGAAAACTTCTCATGGTTATCCATAAGTGTACTCCCCCATTTTAGCAACACAATGCTGCTATTTCTTTTTCAGCGGCGGAATGGGCGACAGCGGCAACTGTCTCATAGGTCACGGCCTCCCTCCATTCTGATGGCGGGGCGTTCTACGCGGTGAAGCATAGCCAACGCAAGTATCTTACCCCTCCGCAAGTCGTGGCGGCGGCACTGCCACAGTGCCGCCATGTGACGATGGCGTTTCTCGCTCCCGTCCCTGTGGACGATCTTGGCGCGCCTCTCACCGGCTCGTTGCTTCGGGAATGTACCCAAACAGCCCTATTCAGTTTTAGAATGGCATATAGCCGGACTGTTGCCAGCCCGTGAGAAGGCGCAGTACGCTGTGCCCTCTCACGGATCAGTAACACTAATCCGTTTCAATGACCTCGCCTTCAGGCAGGCGGGTCGGGTCAAACTTGTAGATGATCTGCAACATCAGCTTGCTTTGCAGGCGGCCTTTCAGCTCCATATCCACAGCCACGCGGCGGTTGCCGTACTCATCGGTCATGGTTCGCTGGGCACACATGGTTATGTAGCTGTCATAATTGCGTAGTACCTGCTCCATGGCGATAGGATCACCGGCCTTGGCTGCAAGAATGGTTTGGTAGGAAATCTTATTGTCCATACGAACCTCCCAGCAGCTTCCGCAGTTTGGCCAACGACGCTGTTCTGCGGTGCTGCACTGTGTCCGGCTTGAGGCGGAGCAGCTGACCGATCTGCGGGTCGCTCATGCCCGCAAAGTAGTACAGCAGCGCCACATCCCTCAGACGTATCGGCAGGACGGCGATAGCCTGTCCCAGCGCGGCGTTCTCTACCGTCACGGTGTAACCGCGGATGTGGAACTCCACCGTATCTTCGGGGATACGGTCAACCATGGACAGCCGCGCCATCTCCGCGGGTGTAAGTGCCGAAAACACCGTCTCGTTCTTTGCGTGGTACGCCAGCTCCCGCAGGGCGTCGGTAAGCTCGTTGCGGATGACCTGCTTGCAGAAGGAGTCAAAGGTCTGCTCCGTGTAGGCGTAAAAATCTGTGAGTTTCATAGTCGTTCTCCTGCTGTCTTTCGTTCTGATGTAGCTATCACGGACAAGAACGGCAAAACCCGAATTTTTCCCGAAAAGTAGCAGTAAAGTTACAAAAGGCTTTTGTATTCGATTTTTTTCGCAAAAGTGGGGCGAAAAAAGGCGTCTCAAGTTGAGACACATTTCGACACGAGACATGATAAGTTGCAATAAATATCCCCCGGCCTAGCCGGGGGTATTTCTTATGCGGGCGAAGCCCTATGTTACCAGCCACGCCTCATGCGACGTTAGTACGACTTGCCATTTGCATAGGCTGTCCTACCCACGCCGGTATAAGTCCGGCACCTTTTCATTCTTATATAGCCGTCATCCCTAACACTTATGCTTTTTCTTCTGCCTAATTATCTCAACAGCAATCTTTACTTCTATCACACAACTTGCTAAACTGTTTCTGCCACTTCATTCTTGAATGGCCTCCCTTTGTTTTGTAGTTTGCAGTTGCCAGACCGCATCTCTACTATAACAGAGGGAGTTTTATTTTTCCTCATCGGCAGCAGCCTCTTTTGAACCACTCGCCCAGCGAGTGGTTTTCGGGATACAAAAAGGAAAGGCGGCATACTGCCGCCTTTCCTTTTTATTTAACCCGCCATGCCGCTACCTAAGTCATAGCCAAGATCGCAGGTATAGCGCCACTCGACTACATCGCCGTCCTTCACTTGGTATCGGGAGCAGCCGTAGTTGGGATACCAGCCGTTGACGTTGTACATCCAGCCGGAGAGGCTTCCCACGTCGAACTCGTAGAGGTTGTTGATCCCCTCCACATACGCACTGTTGTACATGGGCGTCCAACTGGACTCCATATGGATGGCGTTGTCACGACATACACGCTGAAGGACATCGAATACGCTCTCGCCCTCGCTGAACCCCACCTCTGTGGCCGGAAAAATAACACCATCTTTCGGCACGAGGAACCGCTTGTTTTCCACGCACTTATCCATGTTGTCCAAGATAGTCTCGCAGGAGATGGAAAGTGTACAGGTGTGGGTCATGGAGGTATCCACCGTCGTGTCCTGCGGTTCTACTGGAGCAGGTCTGCCCTCTGGTATGGGATCGGTCATGTACTGGTCCTTATCGCCGGTATTCTCCGGCTGCGTCTGCTCGCGGCCACAGGCCGCACAGGACAGCAGCAAAAGGATTGCCAGAAACAGGAAAGCGATATGCCTGCATCTTGTTTTCACATTACTGCTCCTTCTTGATGCGGCGGTAGCGGCGCGCCATGCCGAAGGCCAATAGTGCCGCCACAATGGCGGCCAGCAGTATCGCTCCCAGCGGCGTTTCCGTCAGAGCAGCACCCACGATCTCAAACACGCTGTTGCCCTTGCCGTCCGGGCCGAACTTGCCGTTCTCCGCGGCTTGGAGGTAGGTAAGAGCGGATACAGCGGAGGGGAAGTCCAAGAGCTTGCTTGTATAAGAAGGCAGTTCGGTCAGGCCATCCACATCTGCATCTACCTCCGTTCTGGTGACAAACCCAAGCCCATCAATGTAAAAGGTTTTCAGACCATCCGCGACTGTGTTGCCGTTTTTTACAAAGCGTTCATCATTCAAGGAGATACCCGCGGCATCCATCATATCCAGTACGGCGAGAGTCGCCGCGCCGTCAGGCAGGCCATCTCTGCCGGGGAAGCTGCCGTCCGCCAACTGCACGGAGGAGAGATATTCAATGGCACTTTCTACCGATTTAGCGATGTACTCTTTGTCCGTATGCGGAGCCAGCGCCGCGACAGCACCGGCGTTTAACTCCACTTGGTCTTTGTTCGTGAATTTGCTTGTCTGCCAGTCCTCGCCCTGCTTAAGTACATACTTGTAATGATCGTCAAACTTTCCGTTCGGCATCTGGTACTCGATCATAGCTGCCGCATACTCATCCACAAGCATATCCGCGTCGATGCCCCGTGCGCGCCACACATTGGGATCGACCGCGTCAACATCCTTCAGCAAGTCGTCGAGTTGGGGAAACTCTCTGCCGTCAAGAGATGTCAGCGGTGCGAGATAATCAAGTCCCTCCACATTGCCGGGGTCCATCCCCAACGCAACGAGAGCTCTGACAGCCCCACACGAAAGGGTCTTACTCTTCTTTTTATAATAGTATTCCTTGCTGGTCAACATCATGTTCTTCATCAGCTCGGAGAGCTGTGCCTTCTCCTCCTCGGAGAATCCTCCATTTGCCTTTTCGAACGCCAAGACTTCCCTCGCAAAAGAGGATATGTCGCTCTCTGTTACCACCCATGTATCCTCGTTCCAGCGGCTTCCGCCGGATATCTCCTGCTCGAAGAGTGCCTTCTGTTCATCCAGCAATTTGGAAAAATCTATGGTAGACACATTTTCGGACGCGGAGGGGGCAGGATCGGTGACAGTAACACTCGCCGCTTTCGCGCCCGGCCTGATACTGCACAAGCCCGTATACGTTGCAGGATTAATATAGCTCCGTCTTAATACAGTGGTGACCACCATATCAAATGTCTCTTCATCTGGCGATATACTTGGCGGTTTCGGCATCACCTTCGATACACTATGATACCACCCCCCCCAAAGAGCATTGTAACCCCATTTTACATCATAACGGTAAAACCCTTGATACGGCGCATTCTCTGCTTCCTCAAAATAGAAATCCTGATACCAACCCATCATGCCGTCCAGCACGGTGTGGCCATCCTTGGTGAAGCGCTCATCCGTGAGGGAGATACCCAGTGCGGCCAGCATCTCCAGCACCGCCGCGTCCTCCTCCACGTCCTCATCGCCGTACTTGACGAAGCCGCCGCTGGGGAGCTGCTGCTCGGAGAGGTACTTCAACGCCTTGTCAATGGCTGTGGATACATCCTTGCGGCTTTGGTAGGGCGCAAGGGCCTGTAAGGACTTGGCAGTCAGCAGTATGTAGTCAAAGCGGTCCGGCTCATCGTCCACACCCTTTTGCTTCAGTTCGGTGGGCCATTTAGATGTATAGCGGAACTCGCCGCTGCTCTGCTGCCGGGCAAGAGCCTCGGTCAAAAGCTGCTCCCGCAGAGCGTTGAACTCGTCTGTCTTGCCGACGTCACCGGCAGCGTCCAAATCCATCAGCATATCCAACCGGTCCTCGTCCGCCTCCACCAGCTCCGGCTTCCGCAGGGTGTCCATGAGGTCGTACCCGGCGAAGTCCGTCACGTCCAGTCCCATAGCCGCTACTGTGCGGATAGCACCGGGGATATAGGCCGTCTTGCCCCGCTTGACGGCGAGGTCCAGCCAGTCGGCCAGCGCTTGCAGGTATTCGTCATAGAAGCCGCTGGGGACAGTTGCGCCGGAGGTCCACAGGGCGTAAACTACCTTGGCATTCTCCTCCTGCGTGGCCGTGGCAAGATAGTCCTTGCTTTCAGTAACGCGCTGGATCACCAGCTCCGTCACCGTCTGATACGCCTGCTCCGCCTCATCCGTCCATCCGTCCGCAGGGGCGGCCTGTACTACGATGGGCAAAAGCATCGCCAGCGACAGCAGTGTGGTGAGTATTCTTGTGAAATGCTTTCTCATTTGCTCTCCCTCCTGCGGCGGACGAACACCGTCACGGCCACCATGACGACCACCGCGCCGCCGATGATGAGAAACAGGTTACGCTGTGCCGCGTCCGTCTGTGCTTTCACCGCAAGTACGGCATCCCAGTTCTGGATGAGTGCCTTGTCATGGTCGGACAACGCCTTGTAGCGTTTCACCAGCCTGTCCACGGTGGGCTTCTCGCCCAGTCCGGGTTCGGTCATGGGGATGATCTGCTCCTGAATGTCTGTGTTTATAGCCTCGATCTCCGCATACAGCGCATCTATGTCGCTCTTGGCCTGCGTCAGCTTGGTCATGTAGGTATCATAGCCGTCAAAATCACGGCTCATTTTCAGCTTGTTCAGCAGAGCCGTCACTTCCTCATCGTTCTCTGTACTCAGCTTCTTGGGCAGGGCGTCCGCCTGCTGCCGGTCGGCCTCGGTGAATTCGTAGCTGCCCGCGAAGGATACATCGCTCTCCTCCGGCGTCAGTATCTTGGCGGACACACTGCCGCCGCGGAAATCGTACAGGATACCCATTCCCTGCGCCTGACGCCACACGGCCGCCAGCGCCAGCAGCGCCTGATCGGTAGCCATACTGTTGCTCTCACCCGCAATGGCGAAGGGGTTGCCGGGGTCTGAATCGTAGGAGTGGGCGAAGCCGCCGTCCTCCTGCTGGTAGTAAAACAGCGCATCCAACAGGTTGATGCCGTTTTTGATGAACCGCGGGTCATTCTGCGGGTCAATACCGATAGAGCACAGCGCCACGATGATCTGCGACACGGATTCGGAGTTCCGCGTGCCCCAGCTGCGGAAATCGCCGGTATCCAACTGCAATTCAGACAGGCAGCTCAGCGCCTTATCCACCGGGTCCTTCACGTTGAACGTAGAATCCCAATAATAGGGTGCCAACGCCTGTATCGCCATAGCGGTGATGTCCGGGTCAGCGGTGCTGTCCTGCGCGAAGCGCAGATTAAAGCCGTTATCCGGGAGCTGGAAGGACAGTATTTTCTTTACCATCTCCATGCGGGTATAGCTGGATTTCGGCGGGATATTATACGTCATGCTGTCCAGCGTGATAAGCCCCCACAGCCAGCCGTTGAGGCCCTGCGCGCCGATGTCCATGGTCTTGCCGCGGTCATATACGCCGTCCGCGATGAGGTTGATGTCGTTACCGTTTTCATCCTTGCCGAAATGAGTGGGGTCGCCGCCGCAGGCCAGCACAGCGAGAGAGATGCGGTGCCACTCGGTGGCCTTCACCCGGTCCAGCTTGTCCGGCTCACGGTACTTCTGCTCAACGTAGGTCTGCAAGGCCGCGAGGTAGGCGTCATAGTCATCCTCCACGCCGCAGCGGCTCAGACCGATGGGCAGCCAGTCCGCAGCCGTGCTGCCAGCGTAGGTCAGCTCGTCCCCGGAGAGTAAATTGTCGGTCTCAGACAGTCCCAGCACAGAGCGCTTCTGCGCCATGATGCCCTGAATGGCCTCGGAGATATCCTCCAGCGTGTATTTGCCCTTAGGCACTACCTGCCGCTGGTTCTGCTTTTGTGCGGCCGCTGCCTGCTCTGCCGTCATGGGCGTAACGGCGATATTCACATCGGCGGTGAATGTGCCGTCTATGAACCGCACCTCGCCAATGGAGTTGGAGCGCTCCTTACGGACAAAAACGCCCCAAGTCTTCTCCTCCCGCTGTGCGTCCTTGCCCACCCGTATCTCCACCGTGCCGGTGAAGAAATCCGGATGGTCCAGTGTCACGGACTGCACATAGTACATCCCATTGATGGAGATGCCGCAGGAAACTTCGTTTTTGCTGTCCTTCAGCACGGCCAGCACTACGAGTGCGTTTTCGCCAGCAGGCAGATCATAGTTCTTATTGGCAGCGAGGTATTGCACTTCCGCGCTGTCCGTATCACCCGCCCTTTCAAACACCCAGTAAGGCAGTATGGCCCCTTCCTGTGCCTCAACATTGATGCTGTATCCTGCCGCGTAGGCTGCGGGTATCATGCCGAAAACCAGCACCAACGCCAGCAGAAACGCCGTCAAATTTTGCGTTTTTCTTCTCACAGAGGTATTCCTCCTGCTTCCGTTTATATAGCCGTATTCGTGTGGACGGAAGTTCCGCCCACGCGAATCGACAGACTACGCCCTCGGCGCAATCAGGTTTAATTATTTCTCGTCACGCTCGTCGCGCTTCACCTTGTGGTAACGGCGCACCGCGCCCACGATGATCAGCGCCGCGATGACGGCTACGATGCTCCAGACGATGATGGGGTTCTCCCGCACCACCGTGCCGATGATCTCCCACACGGAGTTGCCGCTGGCGCCGCCCTCGGTATCCTGTCCATCCGGCACATCATCCGGGGCGTCGGAGGTCTGGGGATCGTTGGTGCTGTCGGTATCAGGCTCCTCCGCATTCTCGGACAGGCTGTCCATGCTCACCTGCTGGGCATCCAGCCACACAGGGAAGGTCATAGACGTACCGCTGGCCTCCCACTTGCTGTACAGACGGTCTGCCAGTGCCGCAAGACTGCTGGCGTACTGGCCGTAGATGCTCTCGTAGGTGCCGCTGGCCATGCCGCCGCCACCGGTCAGCCACGCGCTGAACACCTCCTCGCTGCCGGAGTCGATGTACTTCTGCAGCGCCTTGGCGATGGTATCGCCGTCCTTGCCGTCCACGCCGGTGTGCTCGTTCAAACTGGCCAGCAACAGCGCCGCCAGATCCTTGGCCTCATCGGTCTTCTTGCCCACGGCTGCAGTGGCCATGTTGTCCAGACTGTTGGTCAGCAGAGCGCGGACCACGTTGGGATTTTCTTCCAGCCACTTCTGGAAGGACTTGTTCCCGCCGTTGGAGCCCCACTCAGCGTAGGCGCCCAGCACAAGGCCCTTGATGTCGTACTCCACGTCCATGTTCAGGCCGTCCTGCAGGCCCTCGTCGTCCTTATCGCCGGTGCCGGTACCATCGCCGGTACCGCCGTAGTAGTAACCGCCGCCACCACCGGAATTCCCTGTAAATTCCGCTTTGACCACTGCATTGGCTTCACCCAAATGGAAGTCGCCGCCATTCTCCAGTGTCGTGGGCTTACCCGTACTCATCAGATCCAACGTCAGACTACTCAGTTTGAAGGTGTTATTCTTGGGCGTGGCCTTAGCAGCCACGCTGGTACCCGCAGGCCCGTAGACTGCATCCGTGCTGGAACGTGTAGCTACCTCATTGCCGCTGCGTGTCAGCGTTACCGTACCGCCAGTGCCGCAGTCCACGTCTGTGCGGTAGTACCGCTTGCTCATATCGGGTGTTGGCAGCAGTGTCGGATACTTGTCATCCTTGTCCTGCTTCCACCAGCCGAGCTGGGCATCCTGGCCGGTGCCGCCCTGGGAGCCTTCGCCCTTGCCGCCGACACCCCATGCTACCTTACCGCTGGCAAAGTCATCCGCGCTGGCCCACTCGCCGCCATATGCGGTAGAAAACTCGCCCGCGCTATCAGCGAGGTAGTAAGAGTTTGTGACAAGCTCATTGGATGCACTGATGGCAACGTGCTTTGCCTCATTGTAGGTAAAGCAGTTCTTAATGTTGCCGGACGATGCAATGCCATACGCACGTTCTGCCGCACCTTTTCCAGCATCAGCCGTTACCTTGCCGAGGTTGTACGAGAAGGATATACCGCCAATTCCCGAAATATCTTCGCTTTTGCCGTATGCAACGATTCCCGCGGCTATACGCGTGCCGGTAATATTACCTTTGTTGAGGCAGTATTTCGCTTCGCCGCCATATGTTGAGCTCAGTCCGTATGCAATGCCCCCCGCATACTGGCCGCAGACTTCCCCGGTATTCACGCAGCGCTTTGCCCACTGCAAATTAGTCGCGCATATACCTCCGGCGTAGCCGCGCGTTCCTGTGGTTCCTGTAGCTTTAACCGTGCCACTATTTTCACACCTGGTGGCTGTGCTATTAGTGCTGCCGCCCAATATGCCTCCGGCATAGAGCAGGCCGGTAACGGAGCCTTTGTTTGTACAATCCTCCAAGGTGTATTGGCTTGCCGCGTTAGGATCATTATTGGCACCGGCGATGCCGCCTGCTGTTGCGCCGGATATATTCCCCTTGTTGGTGCAGTTGATGACCTTGACGACATTGTAGGCAGCGCCGTTGTTTGCAACATTATATCCGATCAAGCCGCCGGCGGAACCGAAAGGAAGGGCATAATTTGCATCACCATGGCTGGTTACTGTTACCTCCGTCGTGATGTTCTCTAGCGTAATGGTGCCGTTTCCCACGATAGCCGTTAAACCGCCGGCATGACCCTTTTCCGCCGTTACATCCCCGCTTATGGTCAGGTTCCTGATATATGTACTCGTGCCGTCCACACCGAGAAGCCTGAACAGTCCCGCATACCACTCCTCGCTGACCTGCAGGCCGGTGATGGTAGTGCCGTTGCCTTCAATGCTGCCGCCGAAAGAGGTGTTCCCATTGCCGATGGGCGTCCATTTCCCGGTAAGAGCGATCGTTTTATTCTCCGGCGTTAAAGCAAAGTACTTGCCCTTGTAGTTGAAGCCTTCGTCATTGACCTGCGTTTGCAGAGCAGTCAGCTTTTCGGCATTGGAGATCTGATACGGACTGTCCTTGCTGCCGTCACCGCTCCAGATATTTTTCCACACCGCGTAGAGGATAACGTTCTTTTGCTCTTTGGTCACCGTAATTGTCGGGGCCTCACCACCAAAGGTATACTCCGGCACTGCGGCGTCCGACTGTGTACTCCAACCGAGGAACGTGCCGTTTTCGTGCTTGAAGCCAAGATCATCGGCTGTTTTTAGGGTAAATGTCCAAGACGCTTCCTCTTCCTTGAGCAGCTTGCTATCCGATACCGCTGTACCCACGGTTGCGGTGCCGGGGTCGTAGGTGATGGACACAACGCCCTCCTGTGCACCGGGCTCAGGATTGCCATCCCAGCGGGTCATGTGTACAGGGTTGTAGGGCGTGCTCAGCTTGTTGATCCACTTCTCTATATTGGCAGCGGTAGGGGTGTTATCGTTCAGCACCTCCACCAAGTCGGACGCAGCACTGTCCATGGTGACCTTGTAGGTCAGCTTGCCGTTCTCCTCTTCGGTTATGGTAATTTCGGTCGTGTCCGCCTTGGTAGTATCGCTGCCGTTATTGACGTAGATACCGGTTTTCCCGGCAATATCAGCATAGTAGCTGTTGACCACCGTGCCGTTGCTGATGTTGTGGGTCTTTCCCTCTGCGCCGGTCACCGTGCCGAGGTTGTAGCAGTTGCTCGCTTCGTTGATACTGCCGGCGATACCGCCCGTGGCGCAGTTGCTTGTGACCGCGCCAAAGTTGGCGCAGTTGGTTGCCGTGGCCGCACTTCCGACCACACCGCCGACAGCAGAGCCGACCACTACGCCGGTTACCTGCACGCTGCCTTCGTTCCAGCAGAGGTTTATCTTACTGCCGCTAACAGCGTCGCCGACCACACCGCCGGCGCTGACGGCATTATTTGATGATGTAGCTGTCACATCCACTTTGCTCAGGCAGTTGCTCACAGTGCCGGAGCCGGCTAATTGTCCTACAATGCCGCCGACATAGAAGGTGCCTCCGCTGGTATAAGTGGCATCAACGCTGCCCTCGACCTGTACATTCCGCACCGTACCCGCACCCTTGAGGCGTCCAAATAAGCCGGCATACCTTATGTTGGCAGCTACGAGCAGGCCCTTGACCCGATGACCGCCGCCATTGAACGTTCCTTGAAAGACAATGCTATCGGTAAAGCCGATGGGCGTCCATGGGCAGTTGGAAAGGTCGATATCATTGGCCAGCTCAACAGTCTTGCCATCGAAACCCTTAGAGGGGATTTCCTTGCCGTCTTTATCCTTCGCCGTGCCGTTCACCAGCGCGGCAAAGCCGAACATCTCCGCTGCATTTTTCAGTATGTATGTATCTTCGTTCTCATGCCCCACATACCAATCGATGTCCGCTTCGATTTTGCCGCCGATGGTGTAAAAATATGCGTTCTTTGCGGCTTCAGCGGACGCTTCAATGCGAGTGATCTTCGTCGGCTCTCCGTTGGTGCCGTAGGTTACCATGTCGCCGCTTTCAAGTGTGGTCGTATCCACCTTCACAGAAAATGTTTTGTTACTGGCCAAGACACAGTAGGCATACCATGTGTCGCCGTTTTGGAACACGGTCACACCTTCGCCGCCCTCCAGACGGATGTCCTTGGCCGGCGGGGCGTACACCTTTGTCAGCGTCAGCTCATAAACACAGCCGGGAGCCCCTACTTTGATACGCGCCAGCTTAGGCACTTTAGGTTCATTATCCGACATGCCCCAGGAAAGGTAAGTATTCCTCCCCTTAAAACCGTCGGCCTTGCCGTTCAGCTCCCATGTTACGCGGCCGGCGGCAAATTCGTCCTCCGTCCGGGCGCCGGTGTCGCCGTTCTCGCCGTTTTCATCGGCCGTGCTGCCGAAGGTGGACTGGTCCGCCAGATAGAAGCAGTTGGTTATCGAGCCGTTACCGCCCACGGCAAGGGTGCCCATGCTGTCTTTGTTATAGTAATAGCTGCCGGACACCGTCGCGCCTTCCACGGCCGTGCCCACCAGACCGCCGACTGCGGCATTTTCATCGCCGCCCTTTGCCGTGGCGGTGGACATGCAGTTTTTCACCGTGCCGCCGGACTCCAGCGTCCCCACGAGCCGGCCTTTGCCGCCGCTGATGTTCACGGACTCGATGGAGCCCTTTACCACGCCGAACAGGTCGCCGTTCAGGCCGGAGATGGAATAGTTCGACCCCGCTCCGTTAAACTTTCCGGCAAAAGGATGGTCAGTATCCTTGCCGATGGGAGTCCAGTCTTCGATATCGCTTAGATCAATGGTCTTCGTAAGATTGATCGTTTTCCCGAAAAAGTTGATGTGCTTGTCGTTGACCAGCGTGGCCAGGAAGCGTAGTTCCTTTGAAGTGCTGATGTTATAATAGTTTCCTGCCGTATTTTTGTAATACCAGCCGCTCTCCGTCAGATCAGCCATAAGTTCATCTTCGGTGCCGTAGTACAGGGTAATGACGCCCTTTTCATCCGCATTTTCCGCGTTCACAGTGTACCCCGCCGAAAGCTCCACCAAATCATCTTTCGTGATCGCAACGCCCTCAGTCGGTTTTTTGAGCGTATAACAAACTTTGTCGGTCCCCTCTGCCGCCGTCAGTGTAAGTGGCTCATTGTTCTTCCCCAGTTTGCTCTGCGCCAAACTGTCTCCAAAACCGACTTTCCCGGCCACAACGGAACCCTCAACACCGGCAGCCAATTTTACCACCGCATCATATTTCAGATTCATATCGATGACAAGAGCCGATTCGGATGCGCTCCACATCGGCAGCTTGTACTCGAATGCGTAGGCATTCAGCTCATCTGCCGCCGCCGCGGCAAAGTCGACAAAGCTTTTACTCTCGATGAGTGTACCCTTTTTGCCGGTATGCTTAGGAACGTTGTGGTAGCAGTTGGTGGGCGTGCCCCCGCATACCCCCAGCTTATTGTTGCTATCAGACCAAGTCGTATAGTACCAGCAGTTGGTGGCGGGACCAATACCAACTACTCCGCCATTGTTAGCTGTCATATACCCGGTGTTGCCATTTTTAGTTTTCCCCTGCACCTTTACTGTGCCAGAAAAACCGCAGTTGAGCACTGTCTCGTTATGGGTACCTACAATCCCGCCAACACCTTTGATAGTCAGCGCTCTTGTATTCGTTCTGCCCAGTTCCTCATTATCGACTACGATATTGCCTGTTACCGCAACGTTTTTTATCACGCCAGAACTGTTGCCAAACAACCCTTTATACAAAATGGCATTATTGCTCCACTTACCTGTTTCGTTGATATACAAGCCTTCAATAGTATGACCATTACCATCAAATGTACCGGCAAAAGCATGGCTTGCATCGTTACCGATGGGGGTCCAGTTTACCTCAGCGGCACCGCTTTCATCCGCAGGATGACACACAGCGGACAGATCAATGTCGTTTGCCAGCACGATTTCACAGTCCGAAAAGTTTATGGCCCCGATATCCTTCGTCGTACCATCCTCTGCCGTTTCCTTCGCCTCACCGTTCACCAACTGTGCCAGGCCGAGCAGCTCTGTCTCGTTGCTAATGGTGAACTTCTTGGCAGCTTTATCTTTCGTATACCACTCGATATTCGGCTCGGCAGCTACAGGAGTAGTACCTTCGACCTCCAGCGTGTCGATCTCATCGGTCGGCTCCTCGGTGGGCTGCTCGTCCTTGTTTTCCTCGTCCTTCTTATCCCCATCGGGATTTTCCTCGCCCTTGTTATCCTCGGCGGGCTTGTTGGCGTCGTCGCCGTCGCCCTCACCGGGGTTCTTGTTCTCGTCACCAGTGTCGGCGGGCTGCTGCTCGTCCGCGCCGTCCTCGGTGTCCTTATTCACGTCGTCTTTACTCTCGTTGTCCCCGCTGGTGTTGGCGTCAGCCTGGTTCGTGTTGCCCTCGACGATGGGCGTGCCGCTGCCGCCGTTCCCGGCGTCCGTCGGCACCTGCTGCTCCTGCTGCTGGCCGTTGTCCGGCATGTCACCCTCGGCAAACGCCGCGGGAGTCACCAGCGTCAGCGTGAGCACCATGCTCATCAGCAGGCTCACGATGCGCCGGGACACTCTGCTTGTCCGTTTCTTCATGTGTGTTCTCCTCTCTTTGTTGAACGTATCTATGTAAAAACTTTTTCAGTTACTGCCCTTCGGCATTACCACATACAGCTTGCCAGTTTCCGGATCCTCGTACACCGTGCCCTTCTGCTCGAAGCTGCTGGAGGATTGGATGTCCTGCTCCATCTCCTCCGCGTTGTCCAGCTCCTGCATCTGTTCCCGCTGGAGGATCTCTACGCGGGTCTTGCTCAGATCCACGTTCCAGTTCAGAATGACCGCCGCCATCAGGCCGCAGGCAAACACCAGCATCACGTCCGCCAGGTTCGCCACGCCGGCCATGGCGTCCACCTCCTCCGTCACATGACGGCGGGAGGAAAATTTACCCTTCAACATCGCTCGTGACCTCCTCTAGAACTGCCTCCATCAGCGTTTCCAGCGACACCATATCGTCGTTGTACCACCGCTTGCGGATGTGGGAGATAACGCTGGCCACCGCCGCGCTGATAACGCCCGCGATGGTGGTGTCGAACGCCACGTTCATGGACTCCGACAGTGTCACCGTGTCGCCCTGTCCCAGCGCCACGATGCCAGGGCCCAGGGGTATCAGCGTACCCAGCAGGCCGAACATAGGGCCCAGCTTGGCGATCATGTCGGTGACGGAGGTGGTGCGGGCATTCCGCGCCTCCTCCGTGGCCAGCAGACGCTCCGCCAGTGCCGTCAGCGTGTCCTTGGGCAGGCCACGGCTCTCCGCCAGCTCCAGCAGGGCCTTCTTCTGCCGCCGCAGCAGGCCGCTGGTTTCGATCAGGTCGGCAAGGCCGTCCGCGCCTGCCGTGTGTACGTCACGCAGCAACTGGGGCACGTCGCACTTGTGCTTGCGGCGCTCCGCGATGTACTCCACCACGATGTCACCGATCTGCCAGACCGCACCGGCCATCAGTACGATCAGTATGATGAGGCAGGGGATCAGCAGCGCCTGCGCGATGGTATGCAGTATTTCACTCAAAGAGATCATGTGTGTTTGCTCCTTCTATTTCTTCCTATTTAAGTAAGTTGTATGTGGTTTTGATTTTGCCGTTCAACAAAGAGAGGAGGTGGGAGGGGCGGCTTTGCCCCTCCCACCCTTATGGAAAGCTGACAGTCTCCGTTCAGACTGTCTCGGCTTGACAAGGGTAACTCAGCAGGACACCTCCTGCTCTGCGGCCTTTGCCGCTTCTTTCTCGGCGCGGCGCTTCACGGCCTTCTCGTGGGCCAGCTGGCCCTGCCGCAGGTTTTTCTCGATCTGCTTCTGCCGCTTCTTTTCCTTGCGCTCCGCCAGGAACAGCGGCTCCTGTATGGCCCGTTCCTTGCGGTAGCGGGCCGTGCCGTTCAGCTTCGCCTTCGTCCGCGTAGGCGGCAGACACGCCGCCCGCAGCGCCGCGTCCCAGCTTCCGAAGCGCTGCTCGATGAACACGCCGCCGTCCACCTCACAGGGGGCGGGGCTGTGGCGCAGGGTGCGGGCGCATCGGGCCAGATACAGCGCCAGCTCCCGCAGGGGCGTGCCCGCGTGCTTTTCGGCAAAGGCCGCGTCCCGCGCCTCCAGCGCCTCCTTGGTGCGCTGGGCGATCTTCTGATCGCGCCAGCTCTCAACATCAAAATGCTGGTTGGGGTTAAAATGGCTCATGGGCGTACTCCTCCCTATGTTGATCTCATGGCAAGAAAAAAGCACTGACGAATTTCGTCAGCGCGCACTCCTACCCTCGTCACAACGAAGAAGCGCCGCTGCAAACAAAAGTCCTCGATCGTGCAATTCTACTGCCCTCGCGCCACGAAAACCGTTGTGTCCCAGCGGTTTTCCCGTACATGACCTACCTTCTCAGAGCCTTCGCTCCAATGGCGGGTATTACCCAACGGCTTTCGCCGTTTTGGTCAATTCCTTGCGCTCACAGTGCCGTCCGCGGTGGGTTTTGACCCATGTTCCTTTTAGGCTGCGCCCTGGCGAAAAATCGCCTTTGCAACACGCAGCCACACGACGTCACAGAACTCAATGCTATGAAGTTTTCCATTTTTTGGTCATCTGCGTTTTCGCAAAGTAACATACTTTGCGAACGAGACCGCCAGCCGCTGCCGCGCAAGGCTTCCGTGACACAGGGGCAAAATATGTTGCATTTCGCAAGTCCATATTGACAAGTCGAAAAAGCTGGAATATACTGTTATACGGTCATTTTTGAGAGGTTTTCGCAAAGTATGTTACTTTGCGAAAATTTTTTGACATTTTTCGGATAGAAAAAGGACGCCTTTCGGCGTCCTTTTTACGTTATTCCTTTCAAAAATCCTATCCCCTCCACGGCCTTGCGCTTGTAGTCCATGGACGAGTGGACGTACAGCCGCAGCGTGGTGCGGACGTCGGCGTGACCCAGCAGTTCGCTGACGCTTTTCACGTCCACGCCGCGCTCCACGCAGCGCGTGGCGTAACTGTGTCGGAGACAATGAAAATTGCGATACCGCACACCGCAGCGCTCCAGCAGCGCCTTGTAGCGGTACTGGCAGGTGCGCGGGTCGGGGACAAGCTCTCCGCCGGTCAACAGATAGCTGTCCGGCTGCTTTGTCTCCGGCTTCAGCATCCGCAGCATCTCTTTTGGAATGGGTATCCAGCGCTCGGAGGTCTCCGTTTTGGGCGGCTGTACCGTCAGGCACGTCCCGCCGTCTGTCTGGGAAATGCGCTCCACCGTCCGTTGGATGTGCAGCAGTCCCGCCCCCGCGTCCACGTCCTGCCATTGCAGGCCGCACAGCTCTCCCAGCCGCAGGCCGGTGTAGGCCGTCAGCAGCACGCCAAGGCCCGTTCTGTCCGGACATCGCAGGATGGTCTTACCCACCTGCCGCAGTTCCGACTCGGTGAACACCTCCACGGCCTTCTGCTTTGTCTTGGGCAATTCCACATCATCGCCGTACCCCACGCCCGCGATAGCCACGATCCGCAGCAGAAGGCCGCCCACCTCCCGCACCAGCTTGGGCGAGAAGTCCTCCTGCATCTGCTGGATGAAGTCGTTGACCTCCTCCGCCGTCAGCTCCGCCGCCACGCGCTCTCCCAAACGCGGCAGGATATGACATCGGATGTTGCGGCGGTAGCACTCCAGCGTGGAGGATTTTACGTCGTTTTGCCTGTCCTCCAGAAAGATGGCGGACAAGCGCCCCACCGTGGCGTCCCTGCGGACGTATTTCTTTCTCTCCAACAAAGTCGTTTTCTCCCCTCGTACTGTATAGAAAAAGCGCCGGCAAATGCCGACGCTTTCGTAAACAGGCGCGAAGCCCCCGTTCATGCCACTCGGTGTCAGGCGTGTGCATTTCGTGATGCTTACCGGCGCAGACCTGACTTATCTCCTGCCTCAGAGGAGCCTCACAGTGACCTGTTCGCGGGGACTTTGACCCACATTCCGACTTTCACCGAAACGCCGCGGCGTTTCAGACCGGTAAGCCTATTCACTTTTCGGGGACTACGGGTGCTATTATGATGGACACTCTGTCGTTTTGCAAGAGGGAGTTTGTTTCGCGGAACGATACAAAGCAGGAGGCGTACTTCCTGTTTTTGTCAAAGACTCCATAAACGCTGGGTTTCACAAGGTTTTGATAGTACGCTTACTCATGTATTTTTATCAAAAGTTGAGCGTTTATGCTTCTCCGTTCTCCGCCACCCACATCCGCACATAGTCCACGAACAGCCGCGTGGAGTTGGACAGGGCCTTCTTGTCCTTGACGCCGATGCCGATGGTACGGTAGAAGTGCAGCGGCGCGTGGCAGACCTTGATAGGCGTGGGGCTGTGGCGCACCATCAACTCCGGCAGGAGGCTGATGCCCAAACCCTCCGACACCATGGCCAGGATGGTCCTGTCTTCCCGTGCGATGTATTTTACGTTGGGACGGACGCCAATCTCGTCGAAGGCCGCCATGATCTCGTAGTCGTCGCCCTCCTCCAGCTGGATGAACGGCTCCTCCGCCAGCGCGGACACAGGAAACGGGTCTCGGTCGGCGTAGGGGTGGTCGCAGGGGACGATGACCTGCAATTCGTCCCGGTGCAGTTCGTAGGTCTGCAAGCGCTTCACCGACGGCAGGCGCAGGAATCCGCAGTCCACCGTGCCGTTGGCGATCCAGCCCTCGATCTGATCGTAGAAGTCGCCGGTGACGACTTCGAACTCGATGTTGGGATATACCTTACCGAAGCTCTTGAGGATGCGGGGCAGCCACTGGGCGGACACGCTGGAGAACGTAGCGATCTTCACCAAGCCGCTGTCCATGTCCTTCAGTCCCTCCACCGTCTGCATGAGGGAATGGTGGGCGGCGCACAGCTTCTCGATTTTGGGCAGCACCGCCCGTCCGTCCGCCGTCAGCACCACACCGCCGCGGTTGCGGCTCAGGAGCGTAACGCCCAGCTCGTTCTCCAGTGAGTTGATGGCGTGGCTGATGCCGGACTGGGTGAAATTCATGGCCTCCGCCGCCTTGGAGAAGCTGCCGCAGGAGACCGTTTTCAGAAACACCTGATATTTGGAAATACTCATAGCGCACCTCGTTTCGAGGAGCATTATACTATACAAGTCCTCATGTTTTCAAGAACAAAGATGCGCTTCACAAAACCTATTCTACCTGCTATGATGAAGCCACGGTTCAGCCAGACCGTACTTTTACTTTTCTTTTCCATGAGGAACACCACCTCAAAGCAGCACCGGCAGCGTGTGGGTAACGCCGCCGGTGTTGTTTTATTCACTTCGCCACCGGCGCGTCCAGCCAGTAGATGACGTAGCACTCCACAAAATATGTTTGCCACTACCGTCCGAAGTGCTGTTAAAAACAGGAAATCCATCTCAGATTGAGATGGATTTCGACAGGATTTATGGCAATATGTCACTTATCCGCACATATCTGTTCTCAAATATTCGAACCTTTATTATACGCTTTTTTACCATACATCAATTGATAGTATTTCCCATTTATCTCTCTTTGAATATCACAGACTAGCTTATTCTTTGTAGTTGTCATTGTAATGCCCCCGTCCACATTGCTCATCTCTGTTCCTGCTATTTCAACTGTTTCTTCAATAAGCTGTGTCTCAATTTCCTTAACGAACTTACCAACCACCTTGTTATTCCCTGTTCCATCCTCATACCATCGAAAATGCCAAACGTGCTTATTAATGGTTTGGTTCAACTTTAAGATTGGTTCGTATATTTTTGTATATATGTAACATCTGTTTTCCCCTTGAACATCCGCAATAAAGCTGAAATCGCCATAATAGCGATCCCAATCTGCTTTACTTATATCATGATAATTCAAAAAGAACACTATTTTCTCATCTAACCCCCATGAGACTTGATATTTGTTGAGAACATGTAGTATCTCCTTCGTCTTATACGCAAACCCTTCAAAAGTTTTACGTCTCTCAACGCCATATCCAATAATAGATGTTAGTAGTGTCAATAGGCCGCTACCAAACACGCCAAGTAGTGCGTTGCTCCAAAACTGATCGATTTGTGTATGGAAATAAAGTATTACTGCAGCAATAAAGGAGATTATCGTTAGTAGGCCAGTAGTAATAATGGCATTTTTATATATCCGCATATTTTCCCTCCCTTAATCAATCAACCAGCAGAATCCGACAGCAGATGCAGCTATTCAAATCCCGCCAACTCCCTTTGCTATCCCATTGGGACATCTTCGCTGAACGCTTCACGATAGTTCTGTTTGCTTTTTATTATACATGGAAATCCACACGTTTACAATTGGCACGAAACACACGATTAATTCCGTCTCAAGTTGAGACACATTTCGGCACAATTTGCAGGCATCAGAGTAAATAACGCGACAACAAGTGATGTAAATCTAGATACACAAAAGCAGGGCAGAGGAAATCCCTCTGCCCTATTACCATCATCACACGTTGTATTCGTTTTCCCACTCGGATAATAAGCTGTTGACCTCATTGATGCTAACCTTCTCCCTATGTGATTTCCCTATCAATAGAGAAAACGCGGCGGCACGCTCTATATCAGTTCTCTTCAATTCCCAAAACGCCCGTCTTTTTCGCATACGATTTATAACAGCGATTGAGTCACTTTCTGACAAATAGTCTTGGTAAGGCTCATCTTCAAAATCAAATAAAGCATTGCTACCATCCGAATTTCGATATTGGCGCACAAACTTAACCAAAAAGCCCAGTGCAAACCCATCCTCTGTACATGACTTTTTGATATAGTCACGATAGGTATCCTCGTCCGTTTTTTTCCAAATCCACTCCGCCAAATCCCCCTCTTCTAATTCAAGCAATGATCTTTTACCTAATACCACCATCAAACCTTCTATGTATACTTTGCACAAATGCATTCTATCTGCATCGCTCACTAGTTGGCAACTTGGGAACAGCTTTAGTTCCTCACAATTTCTATCGACCGAATCCACAAAGCGCGTAATAGCCGCAAACGAATCTTCATTTGTATGGCGAATGATACTCTCTATGAGTTTGTATCTTTGGTCATAATCCTCAATTTGCAAAAACAATCTACGGATAGCAGCCGAACACAAAACCATGTCATTCGCTTGTAATAGTTCTTCATTCTTATCTATATGTCCCTGCCCAAATGATAGCACACTTATCAACAGGGGTACTCGATTAGCAGGCACTCTTGAAGCATGGTATTCTACTTCCTTCAAATAGCTTTGCATATACCCTTCCTTCGTTAATATTGCCAAGTAATCTCTCAATTGTTCCTCATCCATAGTAAGCAACGATTTATCAACATCACTTCTCCGTATAGTGATGTTCTCCAGCGATAGGGAAAAGTATATATTGAATTTGCTACGATCCGCGATTCTCATCGATTGGTGCAGTTGTTCTTCGTCTGGACAGCCTCCTACATAGAGTGTCTCAACCGAAAATCTCGGGAATAGACACGCAACTGCTTTTAACATAAATTCAGGATCTTTTGGATATAGTTTCTTGCTTTCTTCCTGTACTCGTTTCTCATAATCCCTATCTTCCTTCGCCACAATCTCTCCGGCAAGATGTTCCCCATTATTATGTATCCATTCGTAGACTGTTGGCGCAAACACACGCAAAGCTGTTATACCGGCCATATCTGCAAAATCCACTTCACCCCGCACAGCTTCACAGGAAAACGGCAACACATTACAGAGGCGATTTACATCTCGAAGTGTATTTACAAGAGGAGAAATACAATTATAAAACACTCGTCGCCAATGCATCTCATCAAATTGTTCACTATTAGTGTCTTTTCGTATAGCTTCAAGCTTCTCCTTCAAAATTGTACGCACCCTGAATTCATCAATAGGAGGCATATCAAAAGGCACTTGAATAATCTTCTCAAGATATTCTGCCCCACGTTGGCCTTGCACATCATCCAGCGCATGAGCAACAATGTCCTTGTCGTAGGACAGCAAATAGACTGTATGAGGGAAACCTGCGACAGAGTTTACCAACTGAAAAATCAAACGTATTTGGTCATTTGGTAAACGATCAATATCATCGATTACCACTAAAATGCGAGAATCAATCAACATCAGTTCGTTTTCAATTCTTTTTTTCTGATATGCCGCATCTTTCAACTTCTCATCTGCACTTTTCCTCATGCGCCCACCAAAGGCTTTTGTTACTTTAGGAAGCGCAGTCATATACAAGCCCACGCCCGGTATATATTGCGTATATTCTAAAATAGATGAATATTTCTCAATCAATCCCCCGACCTTTCGTAGTCTCTCGTCACTCTTGGAAAGTTTCAGTTTGCTTGACATAGTGGCAAAGAATTGATCAATCAATTGCCCCGTAGTCGTAAAGTTCCATGGATTAAATTTTACGATGACAGTCTTTTCGCCAGCAAGCTCTTCAATTTTGCAAATCGCCATGTTCAATACCGACGTTTTCCCGCATCCCCATGATCCCTGTAAAGCTATTGCATAACTATCTGCTGTATCGAAATTGATAATCGCCTTTGCTAAACGCTCTGCAAATCCACTGCGTCCCAATTTATCCTCGCTTACATCGGTAATCGGTTTATCTGTACTAAACATACCCCGCCTCCTGTCTTTAGCATTGAAGTCTATTTGTATATTGATCATATCATATTGGGGTTTCATATTCAATCAAATGCCTACGTTTCCGCACTATTTCTCATAAAAGCAGGGCAGAGGAATTTCCTCTGCCCTCTATTCATCTGTGTACCACACAGGCCTTGCGGCTATTTCGAAGCCATCGCGGTGAAAAATCGCCACGCCACCTGTTCTGGAGGCACAATACACCGCCAATCGCGGCCTGTGGCAATGCCGATGTGTTCGCCGTCCGCAAAGCTAACGATATATCTGCATTTTCATTCCTTAAATCCAATTTGTGTCATCATCACTCTTGCCCTTAAGGTGATACATTCGTTCGCTATTCTCTTTTTTCCCTCGGCGTGCATCGTTCCGTGTAAATTTCTCAATCACTAATGTATTACCTCCAGCCTCGTTTGGCTCTCGATACCTATCATACACCACAATTGTTTTATACGAAAGTGAATAAATACCATACAGTGTCGCAGGTATTCCCAAAATTGTCCCAATAATTGCAATTTTATTCAGAACGTCCCATATCATCGTAGTATTTCCTCCAGTTTATTCATTGTTGTGCTTATTTGGCAATAGAGTCCACTTATATATTGGGAATTATAGCATATTTATGGCCTATATTCAATTGAACGTCCATCTTTCAGCTTTCTTTTTCATACCACACCGGCCTTGCGGCTGTCTCGAAGCCAGTTCGGTGGGAGATCGCCACGCCGTCCGTACCAGCGGCACAATGTACCACCAGCAGACGGCCCAGCCAGTCGCGGCCTGCGGCGATGCCGACGTGTTCGTCCTCCGGATAGAACAGTAAGTCCCCCGGCTGCACCTCGTCCCACTCTATGTCCACGCAGTTGGCGTGCTGCGCCGCCGCGCCGCCGCCCTGCCCGATCACATACTCGCCGCCGCTGGCATTGTAGAACGCCCAGTCCACGAATAGCGATAGGTAACCCTTTGATACTATCTCCAGGTTTTCCCCCGCTCCACACCGTGCGTGAACCTTTCAGCTCACACGGCGTTCCATCGTAAGTTGAAATGAAAATCACCAATGAAAATTACAACCGCTCTTTTCAATAAGATGTATAGGATTGAAATTCGGGCAGTTGCAGCCATCTGCGAAGTCTATTTAGTGTTCTCAGTTGTTTGCTGTCAGGTTTTAGTTTCAGTATATAATGTGCAATCGTATCTGGCCGTGTTGCATGAAGCAAGCGGTGGACTTCATCTGTTACTAACACCAGATTTCCGTATTTGTCATCTCCGCCGAAGTGCCTTGGTATGCGGTGATGACAGTGCATATGCCCCAATTCCAGCGGCTGTTTAGTCACATAGCAGCGTCCCATTTGCCCGCAGTAGAGCGATAGGCGATTGTCATTGTACTCAACACTCCTATCCATGATGGGGTTTCTCATCATTTCTCTTAGGATTGAAATGTTGACGCATGAGAGGCTTTTATGGATTTCGGCTCGCCCTTCTGGGGTGTAACGATTGACTTTCTTCGGCTTGAACATGGGGGCTTTGTGTTTAAGATACCCTATCGGTATCAATGCCCGTCCATATACATACCGAAGCATTTTGCTGTTTCCATACCGTTCAGCAATATAACTGGGGAGTTTATCCCCCGATTTTTGCGTATATCTTCGCAGGCGTGCATTTAGTTCGTGTTTGACCAGAAAGGCTATTTTACGCATATCCAGAGTTATATTTGTTGCGATACGATAGTAATTGTGGATGCCCAGCACATAGGCGTTATAGGCATCTACGGCACGGCTCCCATCATTTGTATCTGCCGGGTGTGCCATTGCTCTGGTATGCTGCTGAACCTTTGATTTCATTGCCTGATATGCCTTATCTGTCATCCCAGAGTAAACTGTGTACCCTGGTGACCCGTTGGCTTTTTTCCCTTTTTGACGCACTCTGATTTTGATGCCCAGAAATTCAGTGTAATGCTTTTTCAAGTTCACTATCCCCGACTTTTCAGGACTAATGTCCAATCCGAGACGCGCTTTCAGCCATTGCTGTGTGGCGGCAAATAGCTTTACCGCATCACTGCGCTTGCGGCAAAGAATTTTGAAGTCATCCGCATATCGGACAATCCAACATTCTTTTAACTGCGTGCTTTGCAATGCGCGATAAGTCTTTCCTCTACTCGCTGTTCCGTTTGGCGCAATGGTAACCGCATATTGATGATGTGTGGGTATAGTTTCCCATTGACTGGAAATCCACCAATCCAATTCATTCAGTACCACATTTGCCAGCAACGGCGAGATGATGCCGCCTTGCGGCGTTCCCCGTTCTGGGAAGCCGATTTCTGCGACTTCTGCCTTTAGCATAGCTGACAAGATGGAGAGCAAGGTTTTATCCCGAATACCCATCTGCCAAAGCTGTTTCAGCAGTTTCCCATGCTGGACATTATCAAAGAACCCTTTAATATCAATGTCCACCACAAAGTGCAGTCCACTGCGCTGTACGAATTTGTAAACTTGTGCGATGGCGTGTTCTGCACTTCTACATGGGCGAAAACCGTTATTCCGTTCATGGAATTTCGCCTCACAAATTGGCTCCATTACTTGGAGGACGCATTGCTGTATCAATCTGTCCATGATGGTCGGAATACCCAGCGGTCTTGTTTTACCGTTGGCTTTTGGAATTTCCACACGTCTTACCGGTTGGGGAATATAGTGTTTTAATCTGGTGCGTATATAGGTTATCAGGCTATCTTCCTGCCACTTGGACAGGTCTTTGATTGTTTTTCCATCCACGCCGGGTGTATGACTTCCTGTATTTTTCTTGATATTGCGATAGGCCAGCATGATATTTTCTTCTGAAAGAATAATTGTCATCAATTTTCTGAACACTTTGTTTTCTTTGCTCTGTGTGTATAAAGTGTCCTGTACACCCTGAAAATCATAATACTCAGCGTTTCGGATTTTCTGCACTTTCTGTTCTTTCGTTGCGGTTGGCAAAGTCGGCATCCTCCTCTTTCCCGAGAAGTGGCCTTTCTTAGTCATACTCGAACCTTTGCATTTTTCATTCTGATTTGTTCTTTCAATCTACGACTAATGCCTATCCCTCCACCGCTTATTATCACGGTTTCATCGGTACTATGACATCGCTCTCGGTTAGATAAAGGCGGGTTATACCTTGCGGCTTTCCCTCGCCAACACTTCATTGCACGCAAATGCTCCATGTTCTAACCTTTCCACGTTCCGATATTCCTATCTTTTTCATGGCGTCTTTAGGTGTGTCCTTTAAGCCTGTACGCTTGGCCGTGCCTGTAACACGGCAGGGTGTTTTATCCCAGACTAACCTTACTCCACCCCACGTACCCCGCGCTTGGCGGTCATGGCATTTCTACCATGTCTGCATTTAGACCCGTACACTCGGACATTCGTCGGCAGGTCACGAACCTGCATTCTCACCATGGACACTTTATAGACCCCCGGCCTATAACCTACACACGCCACCTCTGGCGCACTTTCCTCGCTCTGGGAAACTCCCAGCGTTAGGGTAGCTCTCAGCCGTCTTTAGCGGGCTTTACACGGTTTGGCGTTTGCGCACCTCTCCGCATACCGCGAGCTTAGGGGAGCGTTTCAGGGCGTTACCCCGTCATTCCACTTCTTGGAATATCAGTTCTATGAAACTTTATCTGGCTCCTTTCAATCCTTATTTTTTTGTTTCACGCCTAACCTTTTCAGTTAGGAACGTGTCGCACAGCCGGAACAGTCAAGGCCGTAAGGTTGCTCCGTGCCGGTGCTGTCGCTGCCCTCGGCTGTGACCTTCGTCAGCTCACCCCAGCGGTCGTCCCAGCCCAGCGCCAGCGATTTGCCGCCCCAAAAGTAGTCTACTTTGTCTACCAGCGCCAGTGCGTAAGTCACCACCATGCGCTGCTCTATGGAGAGATCGTCCGGCAGGCGTTCCCACACCTCCATGGCTTCGCCGGTGGGCTCCATAGTGTGACTGTCCGCAAGGATGCCTGCCGGTGACAGCGCCGCCGCCACCGCGATTACCGGCAAGGCCAGCAGCAGGAACAGCACCACACCGCCGCCCGCTGCGGCTATCGCCTCAATACCGGCGCGAATGGTCTTGCCTGCCGCCTGTGCCATCTGCTCCAGCCGCTGCCCCGCTTTGCGGGCGGCGGCTTTCGTCTGCTGGAGCATCTGCCGCTGGGCGGCGCGGTGGGTTTGCTGCTTCGCCCGCTGCTGGGCGGCGGTCATAGCAGCCGTAGGCGGTTTTTGTGCCGGTTGGCGCGGCACTGTGGCAGTGTGCTGGGCTGTAGTAGTCCTCGCTGTTGAGTGCCACATATCCCGCTGTCGCACCTGCGCCGCCGTTGTCTCCTGCCGCTGCCGCACCTTTTGCGCACGGTATTTGTGCAGGACGTACTTCCGCTGAAGCTGCTGCGTGGCGCGGAAGGTCAGACGGGTGACCTCCGCCGTCCCTTGCCGCACCTGCTCTGTGGCATACTCCACCGGCTGACGCTGGTGCTGGGTCTGCCGTTCCTGCTTCTGCTGAGCGTAGTGCCGCTGCAAGATACGCGCCGCCGTGCGGGGTATGGCGTTTTGCTGCCGCGTTTTCGGCTGCTCCATGGCGGCGCGGGTCTTGACGTCACGCATTTTGCTCCCCCGGCTTAGTGGTCATCAGGCGGTACAGCTCCGTGTCGCGGGGCAGCTCATTGATGAACGGCACAAGGCAAGAGCCGACCTTGATCAGCCCGTGGCCTGCCGGTGCGTCACTGACGTAATCCATCTGCGCGTCGCTGGCATCCAGCAGCTTGGCCAGCTCCGCACGGTCGGTGGGCGCTTGGTTCAGCAGCACCAGAAACTCGCTGTTGGCGAACATCAGCCGCGCCGTGTCGGACATCAGGCACTCCTCCACGTTCTGCGTAATGCCGGTTAGGGTGGCGTAGTATTTGCGAAACCTCTTCCAGCATTTATACAAAAACTCACTGGAATAGTTATTGATGGCGCTCTTGCCGCCCACGCCGGGGCTGGCGAAGAACAGGTATATCTCGTCGATGTAAACGTGGGTATACCGTCCCTGCTGTCGGTTGCGAATGACGCGGTTGAGGATGCTGTCCAGCATCACCAGCAGGCCGATGGGCTTGAGGTTTTCGCCCAAGTCCTGAATGTCGTAGCAGATAATGCGGTTGCGGGTGTCGATGTTGGTCTGATGGGCAAACACGTTCAGGCTGCCGGTGGTGAACAGCTCCAGTGCCAGCGCGATCTCATGGGCGACAGGCTCCTTCTGCCGCATGAGGTCGTCGTAGAGGTCTTTCAGCGTGGGTGGTTCGCCCTCGTATTTGCGAATGTACTTGCGGTAGATGTTGGCAGTGCAGCGGTCGATGATGGACTTCTCCTTTGCGCCGATCTCGTCCGCGCCCATGAGCTGTTCACACAGAGACATGATGAACTCGCTTTTCAGCACCAGCGGGTTGCGCCCGTCGCCGTACTCCTTGGAAATGTCCAGCGCATTGACATAGCTGCCGTTGGAGGCGGAGATGGTGATGACCTCGCCGCCCAGGGCGCGGATCAGAGGGCCATACTCCCGCTCAGGGTCTACCACAATAATATCGTGGTTGGTATTCAGCCCCACGAAGCCGATCTCCTGCTTTGCCATCATGGACTTGCCGCTGCCGGACACGCCCGTATACAAGCCGTGGCCGTTGAGCATCGCGTCGCGGTTACAGATGATGAGGTTGCGGGACACGGCGTTGACGCCGTAGTACAGGCCGCCGGTGTCCATGATCTCCTGCGTCTTAAAGGGCAGCAGCACGGCGGTGCTTTCCGTGGTCAGTGTCCGCATGGCGTCGATGCGCCGCAGACCGTAGGGCAGCACCGTGTTCAGCGCGTCCTCCTGCTGGTGCTTCATAGTGGCAAACTGACAGCCGTGGGAACGGCCAATGGCGGACAGCGCCTCCGTGTCCTGCTCCAACTGCTCCTTGTTGTCGGCAAGGTGAGTCAGCGTGACCAGCGCGTACATCATCCGTTGGTCGCGGGCGGTGAGGTCGTCCAGAAACTCCCGTGTTTCCTTCCGCATTTGCTCCAGATCATAGGGGATGTTGGCAGAGAAATTGTTGTGGTGGTTCTGCCGCTGCTGCCAACGGGTGATGTCGCTCTCCACTGCCATGATGCGCCGGTGCATCTCCGATACAGCCTCGTCGGTAGCCACCGGCACGATGTCGATGGACAGCATCATGTTCCGGGGGTAGTCCATCAGCTCGGTGATCATGGTGTCCTTGATGAAGCTGGCATACTCCCGCAGGAACAGGGTGCGGCCCACGCGCTCGTCCACAGCGTAGTGGTCGTGGAAGAATTGCAGCGTCTCCGGCGCGATGGCATCGCGGAAGTCGTGGCCGCGCCGCTGGGCGGTTTGCAGGTCGAAGGCGAAGGCCGATTCCTGCCCCACGCGGAAGAAGTCGTGGAACAGCCGCAGGCGCTCGTTGAGGGTGATTTCCCGTATGCCGGAATCCATACGACCGAGGCCAGCGGTCAGGTCGGTGCCGACACGGGCGAAGAAGGTACGGGCCTCCTCAATGCTGCGCTTGGCAACGGACACGGTGATGTACTTCTCCTGCACCAGATTGTTGCTGCCGCTGGCCTTGTCCAGCAGAATGTCGTTGTACTCGCGGCGCATGTAGTCGCGGCCATCCTGCCGGTAGGCCATCAGGAGATTCCGGCTGAACTCCTGCCGGTTGAGCTGGCGGTTCACCAGCGTCAGCTTAATGCCTGCGTCTATGGGCAGGCTGTTGAGAACGCCGCAGTAGCTCAAGAACAGTTCCATTTGCTTTTCCAGCGAGGCCACGGCGTAATTGACATCAAAAAAGCGCCAGGTCTTGGAAAACCTGCCGCTTACTTGAAAAATACCGTCTTTATAGATGCGCTTGATGGGGATGGACTGCTGCACGCTGCGGGGAATGCGAAAGGCGTCCCGTTCCGTGCTGCGGCCCTTGAATAGTTTTCTCACTTCTTGTCCTCCTTCTCCCAAAGATTGTATAGGTAATTCTCGCTGTGCCACAGCCGCCGACCGACCAGCAGAAAATTGGTCTTGCACCACGCCCACAGGAATTGCTCCAGCGTCAGGCCATTGTATTGGAAGAAGCCTGCCGCCGCCATAGGCGCAGCGCCCACGATGCACAGCCAGCCCAGCGTCTCGCGGTCTAACACGCCCCGCAGGGCGAAATACAGCCCCACCGCCGTCCCCACCGCCAGCAGCGAGCAGATGAGCTGCCGCGCTGTCAGGCCGAAGTAGACGGTTTCCTTGTAGCTGCGAATTTCTTTGTTGATTTTGATCTCCATGTGTTTCCTCCTTACATCCCAAACATCTCCCGCACCACGCGGTCGGCACCCTTCACCAGTCCTACCAGCACCAGCATATTGAAGATCACCTCGCCCAAATAGCCCCACACCTGCGTGACCACCGAGCCGCCGCCCAGCACCACCGTATCGCTGGCAGCGAAGGCCGAGAACACGATACAGGCCAGCACGATCACCGCGCCCTCCAGGCATACGCCCATATAGCTTTTCAGAAAGGCACGTCCCATCTGGGACGCGCCTTCTCCCGCAAAGGATGCCAGCGCCACCGGCGACAGCGCGGCATATAAATAGAGCTTAAAAAACCGGCCATACACGGTGAGGATCATCAGAAACGCCAGTACCGTAATGACCAGGCAACCCAGCAGCGTTACCAGCCACAGCGGAATGCTGGCGAGGAAACCCACGTCCTCGATGGCAGTCGCCATCTCCGCAGGCAGTGACACCGTTGCCCCGTCGATGCCGCCCACGCTGCCGGCAGCGGCGGAGATGATACCGGCGCAGACCGTGAAAATGTCCACCATCAGATCGATGCCGTAGGTAACAGCCAGCTTCGCCATGACAAAGTAGATAAAATGCCGCAGGACGTGTTCAGGCCGTTGGAAGCCCCGAAAGCTGGCACTGCTGCGAAAGATGCCGATGGCCAGAAACAGCACCAACAAACCGTAACCAATGCCCTGCATAGCTCCGTTGACGGTCTGGATCGTCTGCCAGATGGTGCCGCCCTTAAATGCCTGGGGCGATTGGGTCAGCAGCGACCACATCTCCGTTAGCTTGTCGTTCCATACTCCAAAGGCATAGTTGAGGTTGTCAATGATCCAGTTGTTGTCCATGGCTTACACCGCGCCGATCAGCGTCAGAATCTCCTTGGCAAAGGCGATAAGCAGGCCTCCGAACAGACACAACAGGCCCTGCGTCCGCTGGCTGGCGTCGTGGCTCTGGATGCTCATGCCCACCTGCACGATGCCCCAGCCGAGAATAATGATGCCGATGGCCTTGATGACCGAAAAGATGAAGTCGGACAGGTTATTAACGATGGTCAGCGGATCACCGCCGGTGGCGTAGGCGGTGGTGGCTGTCAGCATACAGATACACAGGCTCAAAAGAAATGTGCGGCTTACACGCCGCACCACAGATCGTTTCATTCCGTAAATCCCTCCAATAAGATCAATTCCTCCAGCGAGATGAATGCTGCGCTCATGTCGGCGCAAGCATAGTCCGCCAGCTTATGCACATAGGGCGCGGCTCCGCCGTCCTCCGTCCGGCTCAAATTTGGATGCCGCAGGATGTCGTATTTCTCGTCCATCACAGGCCGTTCACCACGGATGAACAGCAGCGCGTAACGGTTGTCCATGGCCCGCACCTCGTCCGGTGTCATCAGGTCGCGGGCCAACTGCTGGCGGCTGACGGAGGTGGAGCCGTTCCGTCCCTTGGTGGTACTGGTGTGCCGCACATCCAGCGTCTCCTTGCCCAGCATCTCCGAAATATACTTGTGGGTAGACTGCTCGTTGCCACCCAGATACAGCAGCGTGTCAGCGTTGCCCAGCAGTCCCTCCCAGTCGTCCTTGAACAGCGCTTTCAGACCGGATATATTTTGCAGGACGATGGTGGACATGATGTTGCGGGAGCGCATGGTGCTTTGTATCTTTACAAAGTCGCTGGGCAGCGCCACGTTGCAGAACTCGTCCATCATCAGCCGCACGGGAACAGGCAGCGGCCCCTGATGCACCTTGTCAGCCTGATAATACAGCGACTGAAACGCACAGGTGTAGAGCATCCCCACAAGATAGTTGAAAGTGCTGTCGCTGTCGGGGATAACGGCAAAGACGGCCTGCTTGCGCTCTCCCATCATAGAAAGTTCCATTTCATCGCGGGAGGTGATGTCCCTGATCTGCGGAATGATGAAAGCCGACAGCCGCACTGCAGCGGTAATGAGTATGGAACGCGCCGTTTTGCCCGCGGCCTGCTGAAAAATATGGTATTCCCGCACCGCGATATGGTCAGGCTCCTCGTCCTCCAATGCCTCAAACAGCAAATCCAGCGGGGAGCGATATGACTCATCCTCCTCGCTTGCGCCGCCGTTCTCCAGCATATACAACACCGTTTCAAAATTCTGCTCCTCCGGTGGCGCTTCATAGAGCAGGTACAGCATCAGGGCGGTGTCCAACGCCACCTCCGAACGTTCCCAAAACGGATCGCTCTGCTGGGCGTTCTTGGGCGTGGTGTTCTGGATCAGGTTGTTTACCAGCTTCATCACGTCCTTGGCGTCCCGTATGTAGGCGAAGGGGTTGAACGCATCGGAGTGCTGCGGGTCGATGAGGTCGAATACCCGCAGCACATATCCCTCCTCCAGCAGCAGCGGCGCGAGGGCGCGCAGCTGCTCTCCCTTGGGGTCTGTCACAAGGAAGCTGCCGTTAGCCTGCATGATATTTGGCTTGCAGAAAAACCGCGTCTTACCGGCGCCGCTGCCACCCACGATGATCTGGAGCAAGTTCCTCATGTGCTGCCGCCCGTTCAGGCTCATAGCCACATGACGTGTCAGCAGTGTGTTATTTGCGGGGTCTTTGTCTGCATACTTCTTGTTGAGCTGCCACGGGCTGCCCCACTGGGCAGAGCCGTACTCCTGCCCCGGTCTGCGGTTCTCCCTGCCGGAATGGTACAGAAGAACACCGCCGCCGTAGAGCAGCAGAAACACCAGCAGAAATCGCGGCGTATATGCTGTCCAGCGGACGGCGAACGGACGGTTCGCCGCAGCGGTAAGACGGCCCACCAGTTCAAACACATTCATGCCGTTCTCATACACACTTGCCGCAATGAGCGCCAGCCACAACACGGGTATTGTCAGCGCTATCCACAGCGCAGGTGGCGCAGGCTTTTTACGCATGGTCGTTCTCCCTCCTAATCCGTCTCAAGTTGAGACACATTTCGACAGCGTTTTTATCCTGCCCTTTCGCAGTACACCACATACCTCTCCCGCCCGCCGCTGGCGTAGGGGTGGCAGGTCAGCAGCGTCAGCAGGTCGCGGTCTTGCTGTATCTTGATCTTGTCCACCTCGTGGGGCTGGATGATCTGAATGTCGGCCACCGTATACGTCAGCGTCTCCCATAAGTTGGTGAGCCTCACGGTATTGCCCGCCTGCAAGCGGTCGATATGCCGAAAGTAATCCGCGCCTTTCCAACCTCGGTGGCCGGCGATGACACAGTTGGTGTTATCCCCACCGATGGGTGCGGAGGTATTACCCAGCACCGCCGCACCTGCGGCAAGGTGGTCATCGGACGCGCCCAGATAGACGGGCATGGTCAATTCCATAGCGGGTATCTCCAACACACCGATGATCTCATCCTCGATGCCGTAGGCAGTCAAGTCGGCGGCGGGCTCCTCACAGGCTTCAAGATCGGTAAGATTACACTGCTTTTCAGTGTAAAGCTGTCGGTTGTACTCCTGTAGAGCCGCCAGCAGTTCGGGATACTGCTGTTCCGGCTTCCGTTCTTCAAGGAAATTCTGCACAGCCTCATCTGTGTCGGCTTGCAGCCTGTGTCCCGTAAACACCGGCCACAGCATGACGCAGGTGCCCGCCACGGCCAGCAACGCCGCCAGTACAAAAGGTGTCTTACGCATGGCGTTTTCTCCTTATTAAGAAGTACCCGCCGCCTATCACTGCCACCACGCCAAGGCCGACAGCAAGACCAGTGAGGTAGTGCTGCGTCCAGGAGGATGCCACAGGTCTTTCTGCGGCGGCAGGCGCTTCCTGCTCCGGCACATAAGGCACCCGATGCCCTCGTACCAGCAATCGGTGGGTGTTGATGCCAAACGGCGTGCAGGTCACCAACGTTACATAGTCCTTGCCATCCTCAATTTGCAGCAGGCTCGTGTCTGTGGGCAGTACCGTGTGGATGGCGTCTACCTTGTATGCCAGCACCTCATCCAGCACATGGATGTAGAACATATCGTCCGCTGCAAGCTGGTCGATGTCCGAAAATAGCTTGGAACTTGCCATGCCGCTGTGGGCCGACAGCACCGCGTGGGTGCTGCTGCCACCTACCGGCAGAGATGTGCCGACCACATGGCCGACCGACTTTTCAAGCGTGTCTGCCTCCGTGCCGTGCTGCACCGGCAGATATGCACCGATTTTGGGAATGTCCACATAGGCCATGACGCCTCCCACCGTGAGTTGTTCCGCATACGGCAAGGGAGGGGCGGATGCCCCTCCCTCTGTGATGGCCACGCCGGACAGCATGGCGTTGTACCGCTCTGCGGCCTGCCGCTGTTGTTCTAACTCAGCAGTATTCGTGTCTTCAATAGCGGCGGTGTAGGCGGTTTCTATGTCGGAATGATACTTCTCATTCAAAAATTCTCCCATCAGCGGATAGAGTAGAAGCCCAAACGCCACAGCACCGCAAGTCGCCGCCAGTAGCCAGCGTTTCACTGCTCACCCTTGTGCTGCTTACGGCTGCGGATCACGATGAAGGCAGCCGCACCCAGCAGGGCTACACCGCCAATGGTGAACATCCACGTGCCGTAGCCGCCCGTCTTAGGCAGGTCGAAGCCGGGGTTATTGATGATACGCAGCGGCACAACAGCATTTGCATCTGTCATACTCACCGGTTCACCGTTGACGGTGGCGGAGGCGGTCAGCAGTGCCGCACCGCACCGTTCACAGATGCCATCCTCCTTGGTGGTAACTACGACCTTCACGGGATCGCGGGGCAGTACATACCCCTTATCGGTGGCAACCTCGGTCAGTGTGTAGGTATCATCCTCAATGCCGCGGAGAACGATATGACCCTTGAGGTTGGGGATCAGCATGGTGGCCTCGGACTTGTTGGACGTGAAGCCGGTAACATTGTAGACTTCGCCCTCCATGTTGGCCTTGATATAGTAGCCGTCCGTATCGTTGTAGGCGATAAACTTCACTTTGCCGAAAGTGCCGTTGTTGTCACTGAACTGTTTGAGAAGGTCAATGGCATAGACATAGACGTGGCAGCAGTCCTTGAGGGTGTCAAAGTAAGTCGTGTTGGTACGCTTCCAAGTCAGTACAACCTCGTTGGGATTGTCGGTATCGCCCAGCTGTGCGTCGGCGGTCAGGGTAGCGGCGTAGGTGATACGCATGGCGCAATCGGAATAACCGCACTTCACACTATCAGTGTAAACAGAGGTCGCTTCATTGATCTCCGCCAGACCGCTCTCCGTCATCTTGATGGTCATGGTGTTGGCGGTATCATCGTAACCTACGGTAAATTTGCCGGAGTTCTCGGCCCATGTGACGATCTTGTCGGTACAGCCAGCGTCCTTAAAGAACTCGATAACGACGTCGTTCTTGTCGTACTTGATGCCCTTACTCAGAGTATCCACATAGGTATACTCGCTCAGAGCAGATGCCTTGGAGGTGATCGTGGGCAGGGTACTGATGATCTGGTAGTCCACCGTATCGCCGATAGAGGCGGACGCAGTATGTGCATAGCTGTCCCCAATGTCGGTCAGGTTGCCGGTATTCTTGCCGGTGGAGCTCTTGGCCTCACGCACGGTCTTTTCGAGGTCGGGATTGCCGGTCTGATTTTTCGGATATACGGTAACATCGTAGTTCCACTCACTTCCATCAATGATGGTCATGGGCAGGGACACAAAGAAGGGATTGCAGGTGCTGGTCACATTTTCGGGAACACGAGTCTCTACGACGAGATACAAACCCTGCTCCATTTCGGATGCGGAGGTGTGGCCGGTGGCATCCGTTTCGGTCATGGCAACGCCGCCGTCCTTGACAGCGGCCTCCAGCGCGTTTTTGACCGTGGTGGCATTGGCAGCCAGTGCCGCGGACAGCTTGCTGTTCAGAGTATCGCTGGTAAAGTAGTTGATTCCGCCCTCAGTCTTGTGAGCGTCCGCAGCGGTCAGGCCGATAGCAGGCAGCACGGCGTTGCTGTGCTCAGAGCCATCAAAGCCATACAGCACACCCACCTGACGCTGACCATCCACCAGCTCACTGTTCATGGCGATGTCGGCTACGCGGAGGTAGGTGAACTCCACACCCTGGATGGCGTATTTTGCCAGCTTGTCAACAACGGCGTCATCATGCAGACCGGTGCTGACGTAGGACTCGGCATCCCACGCGCCGTCGCTGCTGGCCTTGGTGATGTCGTATTTGTAGATGGAAAGGGATACTTTTTTGCTGGGGTCGATGGTCGGTTCTGCGAACGCTGTGGTGATGAGGCTCAATGCCATAATAGCGGCCATGAGCAGCACGAATACGCGGTGAATCTTTTTCATTTTATTTTCTCCTTCATTTCAAAATTTTTGCAAAAATAAACACCCATGCAAAGCATGAGTGCCGCAAACAGGAAATAGGTTGTGAAGCCTGTGCCGCCCGTGAAGGGCAGTGTGAATCCTGCATTATTGCAGGCGGTAATGGTAATGTCACGGTCATTGCTGTCCAGCGTTCCCGTGAACAGCGGCTCGGTCAGGAGGGTGTACCCTGCGGGAGCTTTGGTTTCCGTCACGCGGTACTGCACGCCGATCTTGAGGTCGCTCCACTTGACGATGCCTGTCTTGTCGGTGGTGATCCGACTGACCTTCGTCCATGTCTTGCCGTCTGCGGAAGTCTCCAACAGCAGCTCCGCCCCAGCAAGAGGTGCGCCTGTCGCATCCACCTTGCGGACGGTGATGCTGCCCTTCTCTTCCACGATTTTGACCTTGAAGTGGATATACGCCCACACGGGGTCGGGCAGCGAGGTCAATGCCGTACACGCCTGATAATTGCTGCCGTTGCTGGGTTCCAGCAGCACGGACTCCGTGCCCTCTACATCCAGTGAATACCCGTAGTCGCTGCTGATATAACCGTTCAGCTTCGCCGCAGCGTCCTTTGTGGCCGTCACGGTCAGCACATTTCGCCGTCGGCTGACGCTCACACCGCTGATGTCGGTGTCGAAGTAATACTGTGACAGCACACCGTTGGTATCGGTGGCCGTACCGGTGTATTGACTGCCGTCCCACGTCAGCGTAATGGCATTGGTGTCCGAAAGTTGATTGCGGTACTTCACCGCAAAGCTGGGGATCACCCCATGACCCATGATACGGTCAATAAGGATGTCATACGCCTCCTGCACGCCGTCACCGGCGTAGTGGAACAGGTTGGCGCAGGTGGTATCATACAGGGTATACGGATAGGTCGTACTGCGGTAGCCGCACACGAACTCCCAAATTACTGCCTGCGTTGCCAGCTGCGCGCAGTCGGGATGGATGCCATAAAAATCATAATTGCCGCCGTAGCCGTAGGAGAGCGCCAGCGTCACAGCGTACCGCTGATTCCAGCTCAGGCTGCTCCAACTGGTGGAGGAGTAGCTCAGATCACCGCTGGCAGACCGAACGGACGGCTCCATACAGTAGGCAGGTACGGTCGTGCCCGTATCATTTCGGGTAAAGTATTTCAGCTTTGTGCTGGTAAATGCGCCCCACTGCGGTACGGGAGATCTGTCCTCATGGTATCGGTACTCGTTGCCGCCGCTGATCGTGCCTGTGACCGTGGCAGCGTGGGCGGTCACAATGGACAGCCCCATGACAGCCACCAGCAGACACACCAGCGTCAGCAGCTTGGAAATGGTTTTCTTCATATATCGTGTTCCTTTCCCCCAATGCAAAAGGCCGGCAGCATACGCTGTCGGTCTTTCGTCGGGTATTCAGTTGGTTTATCCGTACAGCACCACCACGATGTATTCGTCCGATGCCGCATCGTAGCGGGCGGTGCAGTTGAACCGCGCATACGCACTGACCGTTTCCGCGCCGTCCATAGCGGCGAGGCAGGCGAAGGTGGCGTCCACGTTGCCACGCACCGCGGCGGTCAGTGCTGCCTGCCCACCGTTCTTCGCCAGCCATGCCACGCTGTCCGCCGTGCCGGGGAAGTAGCTGGAGTCGGCGGTGGTCATACTGGTGTCGATAGTCACGCCGTACTGTGCAGCGGCATAGGCGTTGCCCGCCCTGACAGCCTCCGCGATGGAGTAGATGTTCCCGCTGGCGGCAGGCTCCGGAGCGGGTTCAGGTTCGGGAGCAACTTCCGGCACTGTCTGTTCCGGTTCCTCTGTTGGTGTCGGTGCAGGTGTAGGCATCACCGCCTGTTCAGGTGTGGTAGGCTGCTCCGGCACGTCGGGCTGTCCCTCACCATCGGGCACGGGGCTTTCAGGAGCATCCGCCTTGCTTTCGGGCTGCTGGGTGTTCTCCTGCGGCTTGGCATCCTGCGCTGGGTCGGCAGGGTTCTCCACATCGGGGGCATCTGCCGATACAGGGACATCCCGCTTTTCATCAGCCGCCGCTGCACTGGTCACGGCAGTGGCTGACAGGACGCCGATCTGTGCGCCACCCAGCGGCACCGCTTGTTCAGCACAGCCCGCAAGCAGTGCGGTAAGGCAGACTGCCAACAGGAATACGGGTACTTTTCTCATGTAATTCCCTCCTTAAATATTAGGTTACTATTATTTTATCGCACCATTTATATGCCGTCAAAAAATCGGCAGCGTCAGCTTTTGCCGGAAATTGCGTCTCAAGTTGAGACGCAATTCCCGCCGCAAACGTACCATCTGCCGCGGGTGCGCCGCTGACCATGATATGGCTATCCGCGCCCTGCGCGGATAGTAATGGTTTCCCCCTTGTATGCCTTATAAGCCGCTGCGCGGCTCCGGTCAAGGCCCGCCCAGCGCTCACGTTGGGCGGCTCGTGGGTGGCTGCCGTAAGGCAGCCGCCCAGCCTTGACGGGTGTTGTGCGGCGGCTTACACTCCCCCAGCAGGGGGAAACCCTAACGTCCGTTGTGCTGCATCGGGACGCGGCTTCTCTGTGGCGTGATGCTCTTTTCCACCGATGCACCGATCTGCTTGCTCATCTTCTGTATTTGGTCAAGCGCCTGCCGCCGTTCCTGTGCGTCCCAGCCCTCGTACAGGGCGGACAGATCTGCGGTATCCGGCAGGTCGCGCTCCACACCGAAACGGCGGCACAGCAGATACGATACGCTCTGTGCATCCAAATCGGACTCGGCATAATCGTACTGCGCGTTGTATCCTTTCCCGTGCAGCCGCGAATGTGCCACCGCTGTGGCGATAGCGGCAAACATCTCATGGTCAGGATAGTCAGGATTGATGGCCAACTCCATCCGCTGCGGGTCGTAGACAGCAGGGGTATCCAGTTCCTTGTCGATGACCACCTGACACACGGCGTAGTTCAGCAGCGTGGTCATGGCCGATTCCATGTCCCGTGTGTCATTTTCCAGATGCACCTCCTTCAAAGGCCGCCCCTGCGTCTGCCGTACATCGTAGGCGTCCGCCAGCGTATAGCCCTTGCCAAAGGTGGAGCGGGCGAAAATGTGGATGCCGTTGCCGTTCTCACTGACCGGTACGGAGCGCCCCAGCATTTTCCATTTCTCCTTTGTGCCGAACACGGTCACGTTTGCATCCTGCACCATCGCCAGCGCAATATTGCCCGCGCTGTATGTCGGATTGTCCCCTTGCAGTTCCAGATAGCGGGTGTACGCCTCGGCGCTGCTGGTGATCTCCAGCACACCCGCGTCCTGCAAGGCCATCAGGTTCTCCCTGTCCGCCTGCTGACGCGCTTTCCACTGGGTATCATTTTCTGTTTTTCTCGATACGATGGCTTCCAGATTTGCCATACTGAATAACCTCCTATTCTCGCATTCTGGGCGGTGTCCGTCCGTTGGGCATCTGCGGCTCTACGTCCTGTGCGGCACGCTTCAGCGCCGCCAGCCGCCCCTTCACTGAGGGTTTGCCCTCAGTAGTCGTCCTCTCTTGCGGCAAGCCATTCCCGCGCTGTGGTGAGAAGTTCCCTTGTGGAGCGCGGGCATCTGCTTTTTTTGCCGCGTCATCCCCCCGCTGCGGCGCGGCATAGCCGTGGCGTTCCAGAAACAAATTGACCTGCGATGCAAAGTCCACGTTGGTGATGAGGTCTACCAGCCCATCACCGGCGTTCTTGTCCTTGACCACCGCGTAGAGGATACCTTTCTTGGCATAGGCGTTAAACGCGGCCAGATCGCTCTCCCGCAGCTGGAACACCCGCAGCTCCTTACCCTCCCGCAGCAGACGTCCCATATTGGTCTTGCCGGATACGCGCTTGTTGTCCTTTGCCAGTGCATAGAGAAATGCCGCCAGATTTTTGCTGCCGGCGGCCAGCAGCTTAATGGTCGCCTCCGTGATCTGTAAACCTTCCCGTACCATCAGGTCAGCGGCTTCGCTGCCTGCATCCATATTCCCGACCTCCTTTTTCTGAAATTTCCTGTTCCCGCTGTGCGGTCAGCTGCTGCTCGATGCGCTGTGCGTCCGTCTCAATACAGCAGCAATGTCTCCACTCTCTCCGTAATATCCGCAGCCTGTCCGTATATGCCGCGATGTCCGCATCCAGTCCTACCACACCTCTGCGCCGCGCCAGATATAGCTGCCGCCGCTGTTCGGTGAGTGCGTCCATCTCCGCTTGCAGCGCGTCACGCTGCATGGTGAGCTGCTGCCGCGTCTCAATGCGGTTTGTCCGCAGATAGCGAAATTGTGCCTGATACCTGTCCATCTTCAGCACCTCCCACCGCAGGGCAGGCGAGGTACGACATACTTTCCGCTGCGGCGAGGACAGCAGGTAGAGGTAGTACAGATACAGCCGTTGGAAATAAAACAGCGGCTTTCTCTGTATCGGTTTTCCCCGTATACGATAGGTCTTGCGGGGCGGCTGTACCGGCTGCTGCGGGGTGGCCTTTATCCTGCCGCGTATGGCGGCCTCGTCGTACCCATCGCCCAGGCTGTCCAGCCGGATAAACCGCTGACCGTCAGGCGGACGCACGGCGGTGTGCTTCACGTTGGCGCCACTTTTCACCTGATACCCCATGCGCCGCAGCTCCCGCAGGAAGTCCGCATAGCTGTACGACCTGCGGATGGCCTCGTCCACATCGCGGCGCACCACATCCCGCAGGGTTGTCCTTCCGTGGCGCTGCGCCTGATATTGGCCCTGCGGCGCAGCGTCCTCGGACGGCTCGATGATGGACAATTCATGCTCACGGCACAGGGCGTCCGACACACCGCGGATACCCTCGTAGTAGTCGCGGAAGGTGTCGCGGTACATCTTCCCATCCACAAAGGACACAGCGCTGAACACCACATGATTATGCAGGTGCGACCTATCCAGATGGGTAGCGACCACCACCTCATACCGCCCGCCCAAAAGCCGCTGCGCCAGTTCCACACCGATGGTATGGGCCTGCTCCGGCGTCCCCTCGCCGGGGCGGAAGGACTGGATCACATGATAGCCTTTGCGGACACGGTTTTGCTTGCCCCAGCGCCGCGCCGTCTGCATCATGTCCTGATAAGCGGTGTCCCTGCCGCAGTTGATGGCTGTCTCGAAGCATACACGCTCCGTCTTGCCGCGATCCAGCGCGTAGTCCACCGCCGTTTCCAGATAGGTTTTTTCCTCGTTGGCAGCATAGCTGAGACACTTATCCAGTCTGCCCCGTATGACGATGATCTTCGTATAGGCCATTAAAAGCTGTCCTTTACCAGCCGCCACGCCCTGCGAACAAGTGCCACGGCTTGGTCGATCTGACTGTCCGCTGCGTATTTCTGCCCATTGACGGTGTGGGCGATCTGATTGATGTTGTTGCCGATGGCGGACAGCTCCCGCAGCAGTGCGGCGTAGGTATCGGGTGGCCGTGGCCGCAGCTGCACACCCAGTATCAGGCTGCGGAGAAATGGGTCGATACCCAGTCCTGCGGTAGCGGCCTGTTTCCGCAGGTGGGCAAGCTCGGCATCCGTCAGCCATACGCTGACGTGCCGGTTTCGCGTTCTCGTCGGCGTCACCTCCCATAAAAAATGCGTCTCAAATTGAGACGCGAAGCGTAAACGCGGGGGTCTTAGGGGCTGCGCCCCTAACAAGCGGCATTTGTACTACCAAATGCCATGCTTGCGTGGACAGCACCGAAACGGTGCTGTCCCCTCTATCGGGTCGGGGCAGTCTTTGCGTGACAGCGGGGCTTGATATGCAGGCCGTGCCGCTGGGCAAACTCTGCGATGGTCGGCCTGTCGGTGGAACATGGCCAGCTGAAATCGTCTGCGGTCAGGTCGCGGTATCCATTTTCTGGCAGGTCGATACGCTGGCCGGTAAGCACTGTACCGTAATGCTCCACAGTGATATGGCAGGCCAGCAGGCACGGCTGTGACCAGTCCTCCTCGGAGGTCTGCATATCGTAGGCAAAAATACCGTTTGGCAGTTCGGAACGGCGGACACGCTCCACGGTGAAAAGGGCGGGCACACCGCATATCTCCACCGCTTCAAAGCGTGTCTTGTGAATATCCATGGTCGTCATGTCGATCCGCCTCAATGCTCCGGCGTGTCGGTTCGTTCTCTCTTGGGTGCATCACGCTTTTTGAACGGTTCTACCCGTATGGTCACTGGCGTGTTGTCCTTGATCCCCAGCAGTATCTCTGCGTGGTGGAACTGCTTTTTATAGACCTCCATCTGCTGCGGGGTCAGGGAGGTGAAGTCATCCTCGCCCAAGCCGCAGACAAAGAACGGGCCGAACACGCCGCCGTAGCCGCCCGGCATACTGCGGTTGAACTCGTTGGGCTTCAGCATCCCCTCATCGTCACAGACAACGGCCACCTTGTCCTCGAAGGGATAGATGGCCTGTATCAGACCACCCACCGCCGCCTGCATCTCGTGAAGGCCGTTGAGTTCCTTTTCATAGGGCGCTGCCCCCGGCTCTACCATCAGGACTTTCATGCGCTCCCTCCTTGTATTATCGTGTCATATCATGGTTTCGCTTTTTCGGCTTCGGCTCTTTTTTCGGCGGTGCGTCGCCGTCCTCCAGAAAATCCAGTAGCTCCTGCGGTGACGGCTGGTGCGGCTGGACAGTGTACCCCGGCAGCAGCTGCCCATTCACAGAAAACAGGTGTGCGTGGTTTTCCGGCAGAGGCGGTGACAGCTCTTGGAACAGATGGGCATAGGCGGCGATACGCCCCTGCACATACCGTTCGGCGGCAGCCTTGTCCGTATACCGCTTGTTGTCCTGACTGGCCAGCGGAGACGGCGTACTGCTGTATGGGTCTTTCCTGCGCGGGACATTGTAGTTCACGCTCCATGACACATACCACGCCACCGGCACCTGCTTTTTCTGCTTATGATCGTAGGCAGTATCCTCGCGGATGCGGTAGGACATCTGATAGACCATATTGCTGATTCTGCGCCAGCCATAATCGGTATCCTCCCACCGGTTGCCGCTGTGCTGTACCTCCGGCGTTTTCACATACTCAATGGCCCTGTCCAGTATCATGGTCTGCGCCGCCTGCTCCTCCCAGCGTTTGGTGGCCTCCTGCAAGTCTCGGAACACGGTCTTTTCCGTCTCCACGCTCTTGCTCCGCAGGGCTTGCAGCCGGTCAAGGGGCATCCATGTCAGCGCGGACAGGTCGGCATGGCGTTGATCAAAAGAGATGTGATGCTCCAGCGTCAGCTTGTGACCCTCCTCCAGCTTGTCACCGTAGGAATAGGCGGTGTAGAACGAGTCCTCCCGCCGTTCCATATCCATCACCTCGCTTTACCCTGCGCCGCTTTTTTTGCCGCTTTTTCCTGTTCAGCTTTGGCCTTCTGCCTGTCCAATGCTTTCTGCCGCAGATCCAGCGCCTCGAATACCACACGTTTCACATCGCCCACCGTGGTGTCCTTCTTGGGAAAGTAAGCACGCAGCTCATCCTCACTGAACGTGACCTTCAGCGGCGGCGACATCTCACGCTTGGTGGGCGCCACGGTCTGCTCGATCTTCGCCGTGGTCAGTTTACCCGCCTGACTGTCCTTTTTCAGTTCGGCAGCCTGCGTGCCGGAGGGGACTTTATCCTCCCGCTTGATGGCGTCCGCCAGCGTTTTCTGTTCCTGCGGCTTCAGATAGGAGATGTCCGCGGCGGTGTTCACAGGCAGCTTCTTTTCCTCCACCATGTCCTGCAATTCCGGTTCCAGCTTGGTCAGGCGGGTCAGCCGCTGGATGGTGGCGCGGCTTTCGCCGGTCTGCTGCGCCAGCTGCTCATCGGCACGCATAGGCTTGTAGCCTGCCTCCAGCTGCGCCTTGGTGGGACGCCCCGCCTTACGCTTCATGGCTTCCAGCTTCATAGAGTAGGCACGCGCCTTGACCATGGGCGAAATATTCTCGCGTTTGAGGTTGGAATCCACCATGTAGATGATGGCGCTGTCCCGATCCATGTCGCGGACGATGGCGGGGATCTGTGCCACGCCAGCCAGCACACAGCTGTGCTTACGGCGATGGCCTGCCACCATTTCGTAGCGGTCGGGGTCTTTGCTGCTGCGGATGACCGTGACAGGCTCCAGCACGCCGAACTTCTTGACGCTCTCCACCAAGTCCAGCATATCCTTGTCATCCTGCACGGGGAAGGGATGCCCCTCAAAGTCGTCGATCTTGTCCACCGGCAGCATGACCACGGAACCCAGCGCACCTTCGCCCACGATGTTCAGCTTAAAGTCCTTGGGAATGCCCTCCGCGTCCGTTTCCTGCTCCTTTTCAGGCGGCTGCTCCTTTTTCTCTGCCTCTGCCTTGGGCACAGGCTTGTCCTCGGCGGGCTTCTTATCCTCCGGCTTTGCCGGTACATCCGCTTTCTTTTCTTCCTGCTTTGCAGGCGGCTTTTCCTCCGGCTTCTTATCCTTCTTTTCGGCAGGTGCGGCCACCGGTTTCTTTTCCTCTGCCTTGGTCGGTTTTGTGTCAGTCACCGCGGCAGGGGCAGGCTTCTCTGCCTTTTTCTCCTCCGGTTTGGCGGCGGGTTTTGCTTCTTCCGGCTTAGCAGGCGCAGCCGGTTTTACCGCAGCCTTGGCATCTTCGGTCTTTGCCGGTGCAGGCGGTTTTGCCACAGCCTTGGAGTCCTCGGCCTTGGCTGGTGCAGGCGGCTTCGCCGCAGGTTTTTCCGCCGTGGGCTTTACCGGCGTCGCCGTGCCGTTCGGCTTCGGCGCAGCTTTGCTTTCCTCCGCTTTGGGTGAGATCGCCGGCTTGACCGGCTCGGTGGGCTTCTGCGCCGCAAGGATGGGTTTGTCAGCTTCGGGCGGTTTGGCCGGTTCTGCCGCCTTTGCATCAGGCGGTGCTTTTGCGTCCTCTTTCGGGGGCGGGCTGCGGAACGCGCCGATCAGCGGATTTTTCTTTTCTTCTGCCATATCCGTTTACCTCCAATTCGTCGTAATATGTCAAAACCCGTCTCAACTTGAGACGGGTTTCGCACAGGGGCAGGGCGGCTCTTGCCGCAGGTCTGCGCGGGAACGATGAGCGTGACCGGCACCTGCACGGTCATGTCCGCAGTCAGCAGGAAATACTCGGTGTGCATGGGATGCTCCTCCTTGTCGGTGATATGATAAAGCCCGCCTCCACGGGAAGCGGGTACTATCCGGTGTCCATATCGTGCTGGACTTCGGCCTGATAGAAGTGGTTGATGGTGACAGGCGCATTATACAGAATGGTCAGCAGATACGCCCGGACGTTGAAAACCTGCGCCGTAGAACGCCGCAGGCTTTCGATGACATATTCCAGATGGTCGTACCCCAGCTGCCGGAAACGCTCCTGCACCTGCTGGGTGGGCAGCAGCTCACCGCCGATGCGGAGCGTGGGGCGGGTGCTGCACAGCACGTCGGTGATGGCGGCGATCAGTTCATCCACGCTCTCGCGGTCATAGCGGCGGCACAGCCGGTCATACGCAACGTGAGTGCGTACTTCTTCCGCCGCCTTCTTCCTCTCCCACCAGTTGCCTGCCAGTGAAGGAGGTGGGGATGGATAAAGCTGACTCATATCCGTTTGGTTTATATCTTTATAATTCCCGTCCCCTTTTGGGAAGTCTGCACTTCCGTTTTTGGGAACTCTTGACTTCCCATTTTCGGAAGTCTGGACTTCCTCATTTGGGAAGTCAGGCGGTACAGTGGGCGGCGCGGGTATCTCCCGCGTGGTATAGCGCTTGACGTAGATGCGCGCCGGTCTGCCCTGCCCCTGCTTGGTTCGCTCGATAAGACCGATGCCTTTGCCGGTGTCCAACTCCGCCAGCAGCCGCACGGCCTTGCCGTGGCCGCAGTTCATGCTCTCCTGTATCTCCTCCAGCGTGTAGTAGATGTAGACGCGGCCTGCATCGTCATACCAGCCGTTCCGCGCCGACAGGTTCATCCTGTCCAGCATCAGGCCGTACAGCAGCTTGGCGTCCGTGGACAGGCCGGAAAACCGTTCTCCCACAATGAGCAGCCGCGGAATGCGGTAAAAGGAACAGCTTTCGCTCTCCTCGCCGTAGTAGTAATCAAACACAGGCTTTTCGCGCATAATTCACCTCCAGATTTGGGCATGAAAAAAGGGCGTCTTGAGAGGTACTCAAAACGCCCTAAATAGGACAACGCAGAATGGCATTTGATGTGCCGACCTGCCTGTATGAAAGTAAAAGCCCGTTTTGTTACCAAAACGAGCTTTCGTTTTTGGTTCCCCAAAATGGTGGAGATAAGCGGGATCGAACCGCTGACCTCTTGAATGCCATTCAAGCGCTCTCCCAGCTGAGCTATACCCCCGGAATATCCGATTTGTCGAAAATCGGGGAACCAAACTATTAAGTTGTCGAAAGTTCTGCTCAAATGGGGGTATGTTTTAGTACATTACGCTCTCCCAGCTGAGCTATACCCCCATATGGAAGAGAGTGTAAATATTGAGTTTTAAGTGCGGGGGTTGTTTACCGCTTCAACCGGGCTCCCAGCTGAGCTATACCCCCACATCGGGTGGTCGGCGCTGCCGACTTGTATAATATAGCAGGGATTTTCGAAAATGTCAACCCCTAATTTTTGTTTTTTTCGCGTTTTACAAAAGGGGAAAACGGGGAGAGGCCTACGCCTCTCCCCTGCTTATTCAGACCTTCAGCTGCTTGCCCTTGTTGACCTCGTTGAGGCTGGCCATGACCATTCCGGTGAGGGCGAAGAGAGCAATAACGTTGGGCAGGACGATGAAGTTGTTGAACATATCGGTGACCTCCCAGACGAAGTCACTGCCGGAGACGGTGCCCAGGAAGATGAATACCAAGGCGATAACGGTGTAGATCACGTTGCAGAGCTTGCTGTTCTTGCGGCCGAAAAGGTAGTTGGCGTTGATCTTACCGAACAGGTTCCAGCTGAGGATGGTAGAGAAGGCAAAGAACAGCAGGCAGATGGCCACGAACTTGGCACCCAGGCTGGCGCCGAATACGGAGCCGAAAGCCGTCTGGGCCAGGTTGGTCTTGCCCAGGGTGGCGGTGATGTCGCCGAAGTAGCCGTTGGCCAGAGGGCCGTCAGCGGTGTACAGGGTGCAGATAATGACCAGGGCATTCAAGGTCAGGACGATGAAGGTGTCGATGAACACACCGATCATGGCCACGACACCCTGATCGTGGGCGTGGGCCACGTTGGCCTGTGCGTGGGCGTGGGGCGTAGAGCCCATACCAGCCTCATTGGAGAAGAGGCCGCGCTTGGCACCCTGGGAGATCGCGGTCTTGAGGGCGTAGCCGATACCGCCGCCGATGATGGCCTGGGGCTGGAAGGCATACTTGAAGATCATGCCGAAGGTGGCGGGGACGTATTTGATGCGGGCGCAGAGGATCACCAGACCGCCCAGCAGGAAGATACCGGCCATAATGGGGACCAGCTTCTCGGTGACGGCGGCAAGACGCTGCACACCGCCCAGGAAGATGATGGCGCAGATGATGACCAGGACGATACCCACGATCCAGGAGGGGATGCCGAAAGCCGTCTGCATGGTGGAGCCGATGGAGTTGGATTGGACCATGCAGCCCATGAAGCCAAGGGCCAGGATGATGGAGACAGCGAAGAAACCCGCCAGGAACTTGCCGAATCCGCCCTTGAACGCGGTGGTGATGTAGTAGACCGGGCCGCCCTTGATGTTGCCGTCAGGCTCAACGATACGGGTCTTCTGGGCCAGGGTAGCCTCGGCATAGATGGTGGCCATGCCGAAGAAGGCGATGATCCACATCCAGAAGATGGCGCCGGGGCCGCCGGTGAGGATGGCGCCGGAGGCACCCACGATATTGCCGGTGCCCACCTGGGCGGCGATGGCGGTGGCCAGCGCCTGGAAGGAGGTCATGCCGCTTTTCTGGGCGCCGCCGCGGAGGTTCATCTCACCGAAAAACTTTTTCATGCCCTCGCCGAAGCAACGGACCTGGACAAAGCGGGTCTTGATAGAGTACCACAGGCCCACACCCACCAGCAGGAAGATGAGGATATAGTTGCTGAGGTACTCGTTGATCTTGGATACGATGGGGAACAATACACTTTCTAACATACAATTTCTCTCCTTGCATAAAAAATAGAGCTGCCGGAAAACGGCAACTCTGGAGAAGTCTGGTCAAGCGAAAAACTCGTCTGCTCCGTCCTTTTGCCTGAGAGATTCGGCGCTCGCGCACCTTGCACCTTCGGCACCCAACTGAATGGGATTCTCCAGAGTTCCCTCCCCATCCGGTCTTTCCATTCCGGGCGGTTCATCGGGCTGTATCTAATTGATGGACGTATGTTACCACATAACGGACATCTTTGCAACCCCCTTTTCGAAATTTTTATGATATGAATAGACGCGCACCTTCCTGCTTTGCGGTGAAAAAAAGCACCCCGTGACGGGGTGCTTTTGCTTACTTTTGCAGGGTAAACGTCATCTGTACCGGGTTGTGATCGGAGTAGGCAAAGCCTGTATCCAAAACAGCGGCACTGTCCACGGCAACATTGGGGGTGACCAGGAAGCCATCCACGGTGAGGACATACTGGCCGTCGTGGTATGGACCGTCGGCGTTGCGGCAGGATGGCACCGGATCGTTCTCGTCCAGTGGCGCCACCAGCTGCACGTCATAGCTGTCGAACACGCCCTCCGGTATGGGCTGCGCCCAGGAATATTCCTGCTCCGCCGCGCCGAAATAGGCGGAGGAGTCCCCCAGCAGGTCCTTGTTGAAGTCGCCGCCGGCCACGCACCAGCTGCCCTTTTCGTACTCCGCCTGCATATCCGCCAGCAACAGCGCCAGCTGCTCCGTGGCGATGGTACCGTCACTGGTGTAGGCAGAGAGGTGCAGGTCGTAGAGCACCAGCTCACCGCCGCCGGAGACGGGGACACGGCTGACGGAGTAGCAGCGGTCCAGGTCCAGAAGCTTCATAAAGCCGGACTCCACCGGCAGCTCCACGCGGTCAGCTGCGGTGATATTCGCCGGAGAGAAGGTCAGCAGGCCGGACCGGGAGGCTCCGTGGGGAGCGGTCAGGGGATACAGAAGATAGGGCGAGTCGTAATTCTGGCAGAAAACGCTGCTCTTGTTGAAGAGGGCGGCATACAGCGGCTCGCGCTCGTCCACATGGTAGGTACGGGTGGAGCCGATATCCACCTCCTGCAGCAGGCAGAAGTCGGCGTTCTGCTGCTTCAGGTACCCGGCGATGGCGTCCATGTTGGCCGTCAGGCGCTCTTTTGACCAGGCGCGGGACTCCGTGCCGCCGTCCATGAAAAAGCCGTAGTCGTCCTCGTAAGCGCCGAAACCGATGTTCCAGGAAACGACCGTATAGGCCGTATTCGTATCGACGGACTGGGCGGCATCGGTGGACTGCACCGGCGTCAGCATCTGGTCGCCGATACGGTGATAGTCGATAAACACATAGGCCACATAGCCGCCCGCCAGCAGCAACAGCGCCAGCAGGACGCAGAGAACGATCTTTACCCATTTTTTCACGGCACAGGCCCTCCTTGGTTTACTTTTTTCTAAATGTATAGTATACTCTTTTCAAACGTATTTGAAAAGAGGTATCCTGCTTGAAAAAGATCGTTATTCGCTTCAACGCGCCGGTGATATTGTCCTTCGCCCTGCTGAGCCTGATCGCCCTGCTGCTGGGCAACTGGACCAACGGTGCCGCCACGACGCAGTATTTCTCCGTGTACCGGTCCTCTCTGGCCGACCCTCTGACATACGTACGCTTTTTCGGCCATGTGCTGGGGCACTCCGGCTATGACCACTACATGGGCAATATGCTGCTCCTGCTGCTGGTGGGCCCCGGTCTGGAGGAGAAATACGGCAGCGGCACCATGGTATGGATGATCGCGCTGACGGCGCTGGTCACCGGCCTGGTGAATTTTATCTTCTTTCCCCACACGGCGCTGCTGGGCGCCAGCGGCGTAGTGTTCATGATGATCGTGCTGTCCTCCTTTACGGCGGCGCGGAAGGGCGAGATCCCCGTGACGCTGATCCTGGTGGTCATCTTCTACCTGGGCGGCGAGATCATGGACGGACTGTTCAAGCAGGACAACGTCTCCCAGATCGCCCACATCGTAGGCGGCCTGTGCGGCCTGGTGTTCGGCTTTACCGTGCGGCGGGGACGGAGGTAACGGATGTACATAGCCATCGGCATTGCGGCGGCGCTGTTTGCCGCCGACCGGATATTGAAATATCTGTCCCGGACGGGGAAGCTGAAATGGGAGCGTCGGTATGTGCGCCTGACCCATCTGGAGAACCGGGGGTTCTTTCTGGGGCTGGGACAGAAGCACGAGAAGCTGCTGCGCTGGCTGCCGCTGGGCGTATGGCTGGCGGCGGCAGCGTGTCTGCTGCCGGAGCTGGGCAAGCGGGCCTTCGCGGCACAGCTGGGCATTCTGTCGGTGCTGCTGGGCGGCATCAGCAACCAATGGGACCGGCTGCGGCGGGGCAGCGTGACGGACTATCTGCAATTCCCCCACCGAAAGGCCAAAAAACGGGCGCTGGTGTGGAACCTGGCGGACTTCATGCTTATCGGCGGCGTGGTGCTGACCGTGGCCGGACTGGTGAAGGAGCTTATCAAGAAATAAAAAACCGGGCCATCGGCCCGGTTTTTTATTTCTCCTTGTAGTACAAACGGCAGTGGCAGTAGCCCTCGAAGTTCGGGTCGGCGATCTGGTCCTTGAACTCCTTGCACATACACCTGTTCTCCTCGGTGCGGGCCAGACGGCAGGGACAGTAGCCGCCGGTGCGTTTCAGGCCCTCGCGGATGGTTTTCACGATCTCGGGATCGTCATTGAGACGGACTTTCACAGAACAGCCTCCTTCCTCTCTGCGGTAAAAGGCCCGCGGCGCGGGCCTTTTATGTATTAACCGTGGGAATTGAACCAGTCCTCACAGAACTTGGCGATGGACGGAACGATATCCTTGACAAAGCGCTTGGTGGTGTTGATACACAGGTCGTAGGAGCCCTTGTCGCCCCACTTGCTGTCGCTGTACATCTGGTGGTGCTGGGCACGGTTGCGGTCGATCTGCTTCATATGGGACTCGATCTCCCGGGGCGTCAGATGCTCACCCTGCGGGGCACGGCGCTGGCAGCGCTCGATCTTGGAGTCCTTATCCGCATAGACAAAGATGTTCAGCGGGTCGTAGTCCTTGAGGATAACATCGGCGGCCCGGCCCACGATGACGCAGTCGCCTTGCTTGGCGAAGTTCTCTATGATCTGGCGCTGGGCCACTGCCACGCGGATGGGCTGCTCCATGATCTGGAAGGGCTGCATACCAAAGCGGTGCCCGATGGTCAGCGGATAGGCGGCTTCGATGCTCTTTTCGCCCACGTTGGCCACATAGTCCTCGTTGAAGCCGTTTTCCTTGGCGATCATCTCGATGATCTCGTGGTCGTAGCACGGAATGCCCAGGGACTTGGCCAGACGCTTGCCCAGCTCACGGCCGCCGGAACCGAACTCACGGCTGATGGTAATGATCCTGCTCATAATGGAATACCTCCTCTTAATACTGATAGCAGCTGCCGCCCACGAACTCGCGGACGATGGAATTCAGCGGCACATAAGGCGTGTGCAAAGGCGGGACGCTCTCCACCACCTCTACCAGGTCGGTGAGGTCGTGCTCCTGCATATACTCCGGCGTCAGTTCCTGCCGGAAATTGGGGATGTTGGCCAGGCACTTGGCCAGGATACAGGGCTCATAGTCGTGGAAGGAGTCAATGTGAATGGCGGCGTTGCTCTTAAAGGGCCGGATATAGTTGACCTCGCCGGCGTTGACGCTCTCGGCACGCTCGACCGTCTCCCGCAGGGAGTGGCCCCGGGTGTTGTAGTCCCGGATGAGCCGGCGGGCCACGCGCAGCTGCTCGGGACGAACCACGCGGTCCTTATTGGTGAGGATACGGGTGCGGGGCGCCACATAGATGCCGGTGGCCGCGCCGCGGATCTTATCGAAAATCAGGGGGTTGAGCATATGGATCCCCTCGGCAATGACAATGCAGTCCTTGTCGCCCTGCATGGGCTTATAGCCGCCGGTAGTGCCAGTCTTGAAATCGTACCAGGGAATATCCACCTGCTCGCCGTCCAGCAGGCGGCCGATGCAGCTGACCAGCAGGTCCACGTTGACGCAGTAAGGGGACTCCCAGTCGGTAGCCTCCGGCGGACGCTGGTCCAGGGGCAGGAAAAAGTTGTCCATGCTCAGCAGGCAGACCTTGACGCCCAGATTTTCCAGGTAGTCGCGCAGGCGCATGGCGGTGGTGGTCTTGCCGCTGCCGGAGGGGCCGGTCAGCGCCACGATGCGGCGCTCGCGCCCGGCGGACAGGACAGCCGCCGCGGCGGAGGACACCTTGTCGTGGAATACTTCCTCGCAGCGCAGGACGAACTGCGTCTCGTTGTTCATGGCCTGGTTAATGGTCTCCAGATCGATGATACGCATAAAGCCTCTCCTTTCAAGAGGGGGATAATACTTTATCCCGTATTATAGCACGGTATGGCCGCCGCGTCAAAGGGGCAAAGGCGTAAAAACGCCGCAAAATATACACGCCCCTTTCCCCCGGCCAGTGGCGCAATACTGCCAAAAAATGCAGCAAAATGCCGAAACTTTCATTGCAATTTGCCGGTATTTGTGGTAGTATGATGTTAGGAATTTAACAATACTGCACAAACCCGCGTACTTCTGTGGCATAGCCGCCATTTCGGTCAGAAATGACGGCGGCGGGTAACACGAAAGGACGTGAGACTTGTTGGAGCACTCCCCCAAGATCATCGCCGTCGCCGGTAAGGGCGGCGTGGGCAAAACCTCCATCTCCGCCGCCTTTGTGCGGCTGCTGACTGAAGCGTACCCCGACAAGCGTATTCTGGCCATCGACGCCGACCCGGCGGTGGGACTGTCCACCGCGCTGGGCGTTGAGGTGAAAGAGACGCTGGACGACATCCGCAAGAGCATCGTGGCCTCGGTGGAGGACGGTGCGCCCCGGGAGGCCATCGAGCTGCTGAGTGAGGCACGATACCGCATTTTCGACACCATGGTGGAGCAGCAGCGGTTCTCGTTTCTCGCCATCGGCCGGCCGGAGACGGCGGGCTGCTACTGCAAGGTGAACGCCTATCTGAAGGAGGTCATCAACCTGCTGGCCAACGACTTTGACTACGTGGTCATCGACGGTGAAGCCGGCATCGAGCAGATCAACCGCCGGGTGATGGAGAAGGTGACGCATCTGGTGCTCATCACCGATCCCAGCCGCAAGGGTACACAGGTCATCGACACCATCAAGCGGGTGGCCGACGAGCTGGTGATGTACGACCGCTGCGGCGCTATCGTCAATCGGGTCACGGACCCGGCGCTGATTCCCTACATCCATATCAACGGCACGGAGATACTGGCCACCATCGGCAGCGACCCACAGCACGCCGCCAATGATATCCAGGGTCTTAGTGTTTTTGATCTGCCGGAGGATGCCCCTGTCATCCGCGGCGCACGCGAAGCCCTGACCAAGCTGGAGATCTTATAATTGAAATACATTAGGAGAGAGGTGTAATTCTTGAGAGACCTGAAGCATCTGATCTACTTCGAGAGCCTGCTGGAGAATGCCGACAATGATCTGGTAAAACAGGCACAGGCGGAGGGGAAGCTGGCCATCGGCTATACCTGCTACCATATGCCTGAGCCGCTGCTGAACCTGCCCGGCTGCTTCTCCGTCCGGCTCCGCGCCCCCCGCACCGGTTCACTGGACATCGCTACCTACTATATGTCCAACTACACCTGTGAATATGCGCGCGCCCTGGTGGAGCGCGGCATGGAGGGCGGCTACCAGTTCCTGGACGCGCTGGCCGGCGTGGACGCCTGTTCCATGATGAACCGCGCCATGGAGCACTTTGAAATCCTGCAGATGAATGACAAGCCCAACTTCTTTGTCACCCACTGCGACATCCCCTACAAGATCACTGACTACACGCTGGACTCTTACGTCAAGCAGATGCGCCGCCGGGTGCTGGATCCCCTGACGGAAAAGTACGGCGTGGATACCTCAGATGCCGCTATCCGTCAGGCGGTAAAGGAGCACAACGAGGTCTGTTCCATCATCAGCGAGATCGGCGAGCTGCGCAAGGAGGAAAACCCGGTCATCACCGGCTATGAGTTCCACGTGCTGAACCTGGTGAGCTTTACCTGTCCCAAGTACCTGATCCTGCCTTACCTGCGAGAGACGCTGACGGAGCTGAAAAAGCGCAAACCGGATCCCAAGCCCGCCTTCCGTGCCCGCGTGGCCATCGTGGGCAGCGAGATCGACGACCCTCAACTGACGAAGCTCATCGAAGGCTGCGGCGCGCTGGTAGTGTCTGACCGATACTGCTTCGGCTCCACCCCCGGTCGGGAGATCATTGAGCTGAAGGACGATGAGGACGCCCTGCCCCAGATCTGCATGCACATCATGCAGCACTCCGAGTGCGCCCGCTACATCGCCGATGAGAAGGTGCAGCAGCGCCGCGAGACGGCAGACCGCCTGGCACGGGAGTATCACGCTGACGGAATCATCTATGAGCAGATGAAATACTGCGACTACTGGGGCTTTGAGCGCGCGCTGGTGAGCCACATCATGCATGAGGAGTATGACTGGCCGGTGCTGAGCATCGACCGTCTGTACAACAACGGCAACTCCGGCCAGCTGCGGACCCGCGTGCAGGCCTTTGTGGAGTCGCTGGAGATCAAGAAGCTCCACAAGCAGAACGGAGGTGCCAACTGATGGCTGACAAGAAGAAATTTCCCAATCCCGAATTCTTCCGCGCCAAGACTGAGATGGATTGGAAGGCGCAGGCCGCCAACCTGAAGGAGTTTGGCTCCATCGCCCTCGATCTCATCAAGGAGACGGACTGGAAAGCCTTTGGCAGGAAACAGAAGGAGCATTTCCTTGACAATATGAACCGTGTAGCACGGGAGGCCAAGACCGTTGCCGCCATGACCTGCGCGGAGCGCAAGGACCTGCTGCTCAACGGCGAAAAGCATCTGGGTGCCCTGTACCGTAAGGGTGACATGGCCACTGTCCGCCGGGAGTGGCGCGGCGTGGAGAGCACGCTTATCGACTTCGCCGGCTGGCTGAAAACATGGGGCATGCTGCTGGGCACCTTCTCCAAGGATCTCATTCCCGCCCTGAACACCACGTTCTGGTATCGCTGGATGATCTCCTATATGTGCTGCGTGAGCTTCATGGATAAGAACACCATGGGTCAACGGGGCAACGCCCTGAAAATGAGCCACCTGATGACCTACGACATTTTCCGCTATGTGGCGGAAAATCTGGTGTTCCTGGCCAAGTGCGATAAGAAGAACGGCAACAGCTCCGAGCTGAACAAGAAGGTCGTTCTGTTCGATGAGATGACCATGGGCCAGATCATGGCCGGCTTCCCCGACCTGCTGGGTATCCCCTATCAGCTGATGCCGGTGTTCCTGGTGTCCGAGATCGACCAGCTTACCTGCGTGCCCTACATCGACGCCGTGGAGTCCTTCGGCCTGCCGGCGGACTGCTGCCCGGTGCCGTCCTCCGAGTGCGGCGCGCTGGTCATCGACGCCCTGCCCCACATGGGCAAGTGCTTTATCTCCTCCTCCATGCCCTGCGACGGCTCCACTATGGCCTCCAGCTATATGTCCCGCCGCTTCCCCGACCTGCCCGTGTTCCACCTGTGCTTCCCGGTTCGGTATGAGGACGAGGAGACGGTGCAGATGGGTGCCGAGGATATCCGGGCGTGCATCAAGTTCATTGAGGAGCAGACCGGCGCCAAGTGGAGCTGGGACGCCTATTTCTCCGCCATGAAGCGCTTTAATGAGGAGACGCGCTACGAGCTGGAAAAGTGGGAGGTCAACAAGACCGCCTATCCCCAGATCATCGGCCCCAGCTACGAGCTGTTCCGCAAGTGGAACTACGAGATGGACGGCGGTATCGACCCGCGCGTCATGAAGACCTGCCGCAAGGTCAACGACCTGCTGATGCAGTCCTACCAGCGCCGCGACGAGGCGTGGGTGGGCAAGATGCGCTACCGCGGCATCGTGTGGAGCTGCCCCGCCCACTACTACGCCAACTTCTCCAACTGGCTGGCCAACTGCTGGGGCATCAACATCCTGGTGGAGATGGAATCCCTGAACTTCACCAAGCCCCTGGAGACAGAGGACAAGGAGGAGGCCCTGCGCGATCTGGCGCGGCTGTACGAGCGTATGGTCATGCGCCGTCACACCAACGGCGGCTACCAGAACGTGGTGGACGAGCTGTGGCGCCAGTGCGAGGCGTGGAACACCAACATCATCATCATGTACCAGAACGTGGCCTGCAAGAACATGGCCACCGTACAGGGCATCCTGGACGAGCAGGGCCGCGAGCGCGGCTATCACATGATCTGGATCGAGCATGACCTGATGGACCCCCGCACCGTCTCCCGCAAGACCATGCGCGACAAGGTCAACGAGTACATGCGCACGGTCATGCGCGCCGAGCCGATCGATCCCTCCCTCTGCGATTTCGACGACGAAAACTGCATGTAATATTCTCAACTACTACATATATAAAGGAGTTTACGACTATGAAATACTACGGCGGCTGTGATGTGGGTTCCACTTATACCAAGGCGGTCATTCTGGATGAGAACGGCAAGATCTGCGCCGACACCACCATCCGCAGCAAGATCAATTCCGAAGTCTCCGCAAAGCTGGCTATGGAGGAGGTTCTGAACAAGGTGGGCTTGAACTCCTCCGAGGAGCTGGGCTATCTGATCGGCACCGGCTACGGGCGCAACAAGGTCCCCTTCGCCGACGAGAATATCTCCGAGATCTCCTGTCACGCCATGGGCGTGCACGTCACCGACCCCAGTGTCAAGGCCATCATCGATATCGGCGGCCAGGACGTGAAGGGAATCTCCATCGACACGGACGGCACCGTGAAGAACTTTGCCATGAACGACAAGTGCGCCGCCGGCACCGGCCGGTTCTATGAGGCCATGGCCCGCAGCTTCGAGATGACGCTGCCCGAGTTCTCCAACCTGTCCCTGACGGCCAAGAACGTTATCCCCATCACCGCGCAGTGCACCGTGTTCGCCGAGAGCGAGGTCATCACCCTGGTGGGCGAAGGCAAGCCCATGGACGAGATCGCCGCCGGTATCCAGATGGCCGTGGCCAAGCGCTGCTTCGTCATGAGCAAGAAGGCCGGCGCCACCGACGCCATCACTCTGACCGGCGGCTGCGCCAAGAATGCCGGTTTGAAGCAGGCCATCGAGCACGTGCTGAAGCTGAAGGTCATCGACCTGAAGACCGACCCCCAGCTGATGGGCGCGCTGGGCGCCGCCGAGTACGCGCGGCAGAAGGGCATGGCCCGCGTCTGAACACCTCTTGCCATTTAAGGAGGCTACGATATGTGTAAGGTTTTCAAATTTCTCTTTAAGCTCATCCGTATTCTGGCGGTGGCCGTGGGCGCACTGTTCGTCGTGTACTTCTGGAACCTGGACCAGAAGCTGCTGGGCTGGGCCTATGTGCAGGTCAACAAGATCTTTGACCGCAAGAAAGTGGATATCAAGTTCTGATGGAGCTGTATAATCCGATCATACGGGAGGTGGAGGCGCTTGCCGGCGCCTCCACGCCCAAGCGGTACGCCTATGACCCGGCGGAGGCCTGGGAAGATACCGGGGCTTTCGAGCTGGTCATGCTGCGGGACGCCGCCTATGAGCTGGGCGGCAGCGGCAAAAGCGCGGTGAATTTCACCTGCGTGACCTCCTCTGCGGAGCTGGTACCCGGGGATGAGATCGTGGTCTGCGGCCCGGACCTGAACGAGCTGAACGGCGACAGCCACTATGCCCGCATCGCTCTGCTGCGGGTGGGCGATATCGAGTCAGATGACGAGGACGACACGGAGCAGGCCTTCCGGGCCATCCAGGACATGGACTTTGTGAAGTACCATGTGTTCCCCAAGGGCTATATGATCCGCACCAGCTCGGAATCCAGCCGGGAACAGGTGCGTATCAGCCGGGAGGCGGTGCAGAAGGGCATGACGTTCCGCCGCATCGGCGCGGACTTTATCCGGCAGTATAAGCAGAACCGCAACATTCTGGCGGTGAAGCTGCTGTTTATCACCGCGCCGGAGGCGGACTACGCGGCGCTGACCAGGGACGCCAAGACGGTCAAGGACATCACCATGAGCCTGACGAAGATCCTGGAGGGAATGCCCACCGACTGCGGTTCCTGCAACCTGAAGGCCATCTGCGACGAGGTAGAGGGCATGCGCGAGCTGCACTTCGGCAAGGAGCATCACACCACGGAGTGAGCCCTCTCCCCTATCCACAGGCAAAAGAACGGCCCACAGGGCCGTTCTTTTTTGTTCGTGTGCCGAAAGGCCATCCATCGAAGGATGGATCGCCTTTTGCACAAAGGGATACCCGCCGGAGGGCGGGTATCCTTTTCTTCTTTTCAAATGCGGCGGTCACGCTGCTGGCTGTTGTAGTGCTTTTGCAGGAGAGGATAAATGACCTTGTAGATCAGCTTGTTCTCCAGATTGAGATAATAGATGGTGAACGTGCCCGCAAACAGCAGCGCTGCCGTGATGAGCAGGCTTTTCAGCAATTTAGCTGCAAATTTCATATGGTTCCCTCCTTACCAGGCCAGACTGTCATCGAAGTCCACCAGCGTGGGGTCCAGCGGTGTCTCGTTCAGTACGACGGTCATGTATTTGTTGACGGTGTTCCGCATATCCCGCCGGGAGATGGTACGGCAGTCCTCCAGGTCGTGCTCCAGGAATATGAAGTGGAAGCCCAGGTCGCGGGCCTGCTCCTCCATGAGAGCGTGGACACCGTTCATGCCCTTACAGGCTACATTGTCATTGAAGATGACCATGTCGCAGTTGAACTTGCTGGCCCACTCCCACACAGCGTTGACGTTGTCCCAGCCGCCCACGGCATGGTGGCGCATGACGCCCTTTTCGGAGAAGAGGGCCAGGTCCTGAATGGCCTGTTCCGGGTCGGTGGTGGAGATCATGTTGTGGCCCATGGTGGAGTCCATATTCAGCACGATATTGATGCCCCAGCAGTTCTGGACCCAGGTGGGGAAATCGGTGTAATACACCGCGGAGGGCCCCCACAGGAATGCCCGGTGGCGGGCAGTGCCGCCGAAAGGCTCATGCTTCCGTTCGTAGGCCTCCAGCATGAGCTTCAGCACCTTGCGGTCGTTTTTAGTGAACTGGTCCTCCTGGCCGTTGACAGAGGCCCAGGAGTATAACCGATACAGACTCTCGGCAATGCCGCAGAGGGCGGAATAAGGCGTCTTGAACAGCTCCCATTTCTCCAGCTCGATGCGGTTCTGCTCGTTCATGTGCTCAGCGCGGGCGAACAGGGCCTCCCAGTCGTACTTGACGCCGTAGTTCTCCTGAATAAAGGCGATGGCATCCCGGAGGACCTGGGTGGAATAGGGGTGCGCGCCGGGCTCGTTGTGGATCATGGCCATGGTAACGGGGAAATCCGGCAGACCAAAGCGGCGGCGCTGGAACATGGAGGTGGCCTCGCTGGCGTTGCAGGGCATATTGGTGGTCAGAACGGCGCGGCCCACAATGGGGAAATCGTCGTCGATGGCAACGCCGGTCTCCGCCGAGCAGCGGGAGCAGACGTCGGCGGCCAGGCCGAAGGACTCGGCCACATCGATGTAGTAGGGCTCCAGGTGTTGGTCGATGTCACAGATGATGAACTCCGGCAGTGTTTGGATTGGGATGGGAATCAGGCCGGGGAAGCCGGTCATAAACAGGGGCGGCATGACCTCGTCCATGGGAACGATGTTGTCGCTGTCCCTTCCGCCGCCCAGACGCTTGTCGTTGGCCAGGACCAGGGCGATCTTTTTCGTGAGGCTGCTGACGATACAGTGCATATTCATGTGGGCGATCTTCAGCTCGTCCTCCCGGTAGCCCTCAAACAGCCGGTCAATAAAGGCGAAGGTGCCCAGATAGGAGCCCATCCAGCGGTACTCCCAGAAGCCCTTGAGGATCGGCACCGGGGCGGAGGCCACCATTTTGCCCATGGCCAGCAGGTTGTTCAGCCAGGCGGTGTAGTCCACAAAGGTATCCTTCACACCGCGCCACTCCCGGTGGCGGGCGATACCGGTCTTATCCTCATAGCGGCTGCGAAGACCGCCCTTGCCGTTAGCTGCCTGCCACTTGGGGTCAAAGCGTTCCAGCTTTTTATCGATCACGCCGATGACGGCATTTGTCCACTGCTTCAGTCCCATGGTCACACCTCCTTATGGCCCAGCTTTTTGATCTCCAGACTCTCGACAAAGGCCTGGAAGCGGGTACGCAGCTGACCGACGCTGCCCAGGGTGTACTCCTTCTCGATGGTGCAGCAGGGGACGCCCATCTCCTGCTGAAGCACGTGGCTGGCCAGCACCTTTTCATAGCTCCAGAACTCGCAGAACTTCATGCTCTCGTAGATGATCCCGTCGGCGCCGTAGTCCTCCGCCAGACGGCGCAGCTCACTGTGCCGCTGGTCGATCTTGGCGCCGTCCATAAACCGGACGCACTGGTTGTGGTGCAGATAGTGCCGACATACCGCGTCGAAGGCCGTCTCGCCGCCGTGGATCTCGATTTCCTCCCGGCCGGGGAAGGTGCCGAAGCAATAGCGATCTGCCACCACCATGGCACCGCAGCTCTCCAGCAGCTTGGTAAATTCCGGGTCGTCGATCTCGCTTCCGGCCAGCACGACACGGGCACGGAAGGGAAATTCCGCCTCCGGCCGGCGTGTTTTCAGCTCCGCCAGCGTCTCCTCCAGATACGGCAGGATCAGGTCGTGGGGACAGACCTGACTCACCAGGACGATCACATGGTACTCATACCCGGTGATGACCGGGTTTTCCGCCTTACGGAGGTCGCCGATCTCCGTGATGACCCGGCAGAGACGGTTGTGCTTTTCGATGGCGGCACGAATCGCATCGTCGGAGGTATCCACGCCGAAGCTGTCGCGCAGGGCGTCCAGTACCTTTGCTTTCAGCTGTGCCTTGTAGTAATCCAGGCTGGTCCTGTCGCCTTTCATGGGCGGATCGATGATGGTGGTGATGAAGCGGTCGTTCTTCACCGGCTTCAGCAGGGTAAAATGCTCCTCCATGCGCTCCATGGCGGCGCAGCCCTCCGCACCGAACAGAGCGTTCAGATAGTTGAAGCCGCCCTCGATGGCCCGCTCCAGGATGCAGCGGACATAGGGACAGTTGCGGTTTGTCATGTAGTAGGACGCGATCTCTGCGGTGCCGCTGTTGGGGGCCCGAAGGCGGCTGGAAAAGCAGCCTGGCAAATTCAGCAGCACTTCGGGTATATAGTAGCAGTTATATCCCAGAGCCAGCTGGCCCTCCGCCGCGGCGCGCTGGACCAACTCGTTGTTGGCCTGCTGCAAAAGGTCCTCAAACCAGATCAGGTGCTTCAAGTCTTTCATGGGCAAAACTCCTTCTCAATGGGGACTTCTCCCCGGATTTGGGTCGTGGGTCTTGCTGGTTCACACACTATTTATAGTTTAGCATTTTTCAACTATTTTTGCAACTATTTGCGCCGTATTTTTTGCCGTTTTGGAAAAAGAATGACCGCCTCACGGCGGTCATTCCTTTTCTGATTTACTGCCACAGGGAGCAGAGCAGGTCGGTGTAGGCGGTGGGATCGTCGATGGGCAGACCGGCGATCAGCTGTGCCTGATTGTAGAAGACCTGGGCGAACTTTTTGGCTTTCTCCGGGTCGGTGAGCCGGGTCTTTTCGAAGGTCAGGAAGGCGGGGTGATCCACGTTGATCTCCAGAATACGCTTGGCCTTGAGCCCCAGCTCCGGCTGGGCAGCCGTGAAGTACTTTTCCATCTCGAAGGTAACGCCCTCACCACTGGAAAGGCAGACCGGGTGGGTCTTCAGGCGAGTGGAGGCCTTGACCTCACTCACCTGACCGCCCAGGGCCTCCTTGATAAAGGCAAAGGCCTCCTTGTACTGCTGCTCGTCCTGTTCCTGCTTCTCGGCCTCACCGGGCAGGTCCAGATCGCCGTCGGTGGCGGAACGGAAGGGCTTATCCTTATAGGACCTCAGGATATCGGACAGAAACTCGTCGGCTTTGTCGGTAAAGTAGAGTATCTCCATGCCCCGGTCCTTCAGCAGTTCCGTCTGGGGAATGTGGTCCACAGCGTCCACCGTGTCGCCGGAGGCAAAGTAGATGTACTTCTGGCCCTCCTGCATACGGAAGACGTACTCGTCCAGCGTCACCAGCTTTTTCTCGGTGGAGGAATAGAACAGCATCAGATCCTGAAGCATATCCTTCTTCTCGCCGTAGTTGTCCATGGCACTGAGCTTGATCTGGCGGCCGAAGGACTGCCAGAAGGACTCATACTTCTCGCGTTCGTCCCGCAGCAGACGCTCCAGCTCGGCCTTGACCTTTTTTTCCAGGTTGGCGCCGATGAGCTTCAGCTGGCGGTCGTGCTGCAAAAGCTCACGGGAGATATTCAGGTTCAGATCCGGGGACTCCACCACACCGCGGACAAAGTTGAAGCACTCGGGCAGCAATTCCTTACACTTGTCCATGATCATCACGCCGGCGGAGTACAGCTGCAGCCCACCCTCGAACTCCTCGGAGTAGTAGCGCAGGGGCGCCTTCTCTGGTATAAACAGCAGGGCCTTATAGGTCACGGCGCCCTCGGCGGAGACGGTGATAACGCTCAGTGGGGGCTGGCTATCCGCAAAGCGCTGCTGATAGAACTCGTCGTACTCCTCCTTCTTGACATCGGCCTTCTTCCGCTGCCACAGGGGCACCATGCTGTTCAGCGTCTCCCACTCGAACTTCTCCTCGTACTCGGGGTTCTCCTGGGTGCTGCCCTCCTTCAGCTCCGGGTGCGGCATGAGCATCCGGATGGGGAAACGGATATAGTCGGAATACTTTTTCACCAGCTTGTACAGGGGATACTCCCGCAGGTACTGGCTGTATTCGTCCTTTTCCTCCTCGGTGTCGGGCTTGATGTGCATGATGATATCGGTGCCCACCGTATCCTTCTCGCAGGGTTCAATGGTATAGCCATCCACGCCGGTGGACTGCCACTTCCAGGCCTGGTCCTCGCCGTATTTCTTCGTGATGACGGTGATCTCGTCGGCCACCATGAAAGCGGAGTAGAAGCCCACGCCGAACTGGCCGATGATGTCGGTATCGGCGCTCTCGTCACCCTCCACCTCCTGGCGGAATTTCAGACTGCCGGAGGAGGCGATGACGCCCAGGTTGTTCTCCAGCTCCTCCTGGCTCATGCCGATGCCGTTATCGCTGACGGTCAGCAGACGGTGCTCCTTATCAATGGACAGTTTGATCTCAAACTGGTCCCGAGTCAAGCCCACCTTGTCGTCCGTCAGGCTCAGGTAGCACAGCTTGTCGATAGCGTCGGAGGCGTTAGAGATGATCTCCCGCAGGAATATCTCCTTGTGGGTGTAGATGGAATTGATCATCAGGTCCAGCAGGCGCTTGCTCTCCGCTTTGAATGCCTTTTTCTTCATACTTGCTCAGATCTCCTTTGCTCTCCCCCGCCCTTCCCTGCGCGGTGCGTGGAAACGCGGGGCTTTGTTTAAGGGAGATGCGCCCCGGCGCATCTCCCTGTGGTATACGCGTTTCGCTTACGCGAATTTTTTGCGGCTGATGAGCCAGCCCACGCAGGACAGCAGCGCCACCGCGCCGGACACGATCATCACGACCTTGCACACCGGCGGAATGAACTTCTGTACCTTTTTGCCCACGCCGCAGGCCGCCTTGCCCAGCAGGCCCTTCACAGCCCTGCCCACGGCGGACACCGCCGCGCCGGCAGCCTGCAATACGATGTGCGCCAGCTTCTTCGCCAGCTTTGCAGCAGTGGCCAGCGTCTTTTTGGCGATACCGCCCGCCATGTGTAAAAACTTCCTCATGGTCAGCCCTCCTTCGTTTTATACCAGTCGATGATCGGTGTCAGGTTCTCCGCGCTGACGGCGCTGGCACCCTTGGTCGCCATGTCGTAGGTCAGCTGCTGGGCGGGGCTGAGACTGGCCTTCCCCGCCAGCGTTTTGCGGATCTCTTTGCACTTCAGCTGCATGATCCACTTATAGGGTCCGTGCAGCTTGTTGATATCGAAGCCGCCCTGCAGGGTGAATACCGGCACCTCCGCCGGAATGCCCATCTTGGCCCGGACCTTTTCGGCCCCGGCCTGACTGGCGGGACCCATGCCCACGGCGCAGACGGCGCGGATATCAAATTCTTTGGCCGCTTTCGCATATCCCTGGACCTTGCCGGCCATGAGCCAGCCCAGGTAAATGACCGCCCTGCCCGGATGGGGATCGGCGCCCCACTTGGCGTCGGTCACGGGCAGATCCAGCGCGGCGCCCAGCAGACGGGCGTACTGCGCCGTGTAGCCGGAATTGGATGTGTAGACGATGCCGGAAATCATAGTCTTCCTCCCTCTCTGTCACTCACGTTTAGTATAGTCCCCCGCCCTGCCGCTGTCAATGCCGCAGGGCGGTATTCAGACATTCTGCCGCCGATGTCCGGAGCGCTACCGCATAAAGCGGTCGATGGCATCGTTCAGCGCCTGGATGGCCTCCTGGTCACCGGCCTCCACCGCATCCACGATGCAGTGGCTGATGTGATCCTTGAGAATGGCGCGGCCCGTGCCGTTCAGCGCGGAGATCACCGCGCTGAGCTGCACCAGTACCTCGGCGCAGTCCTCGCCGCGCTCCACCATCTTCCGCACGGCATCCAGATGGCCCTGTGCCCGGCTGAGCCGGTTCAGCACGGCTTTGGTCTGGGCATGGGAATGGTGGTGGCCGTGGCTGTGCTCATAGACATGGCCGTTCTCGTCCACATGGGTGTGGGTATGGTTGTGTTCGCTCAAGGGTATCGCCTCACTTGTTATACTCGTATCGGGGCTTGTCCATATCGTACTTCTGCTTCAGCGGATCGCGGCGCTCCATGCGGTCGTAATGGCGGCACAGGAACGGCTCCACACCGTAGAACAGCGCCTTGCCGTCCAGGTCGAAGAAGAACACGGCGAACAGTGCGGCGTAGACGCCCAATCCGATCAGGACGACCTTTTTCAAAATCTTGAATACAGTTTTCATGTTCTCTTCCTCCTCTTACCAGCTCATAGAATCGTCGAACTCCAGCAAAGACGGATCCAGCGGCTCCTCCTGCATGACGGTGGTCATGTAGTCGTTGATGATGCTGCGGATCTCGGCCCGGGAGACATTACGCTTGTCGGGCAGGGCATGGGGCATCCAGATGGCGTGGATATTGCGGGCGCGGAACTCATCCTCAAACAGGCCGTGGACGCCCTGCATACCCTTACACAGCAGCTGGTCGTACATCATGACCATGTCGCAGTGGAAGCGCTCCATGTTCTCCCATAGCTCGAAGATGTGGTGCATACCACCCACAGCCATGCGGCGCATCGGCGCCCACTCGTGGTAGGTCGCCATGTCCTCCAGGGTGTGCTCGTAGCCGTCGGTGCGGAGGGTCATGTCGAACATCAGGGAGTCCATGTTCATGATGGTGTTCAGGCCCCAGCAGTTATAGGCCCAGGTGCACCAGTTGGAATAGTACAGCGGCGCACAGGACCAGGCAATGACGCGGTGGCGGGTCAGCGGGAAATTGTTGATGCGCTGCTCCACGCACTTCTCCATGATCTTGCGGACCTTCTTGTCCGTCTCGTGCCAGATGGGCAGATCGCCGTACTGAGACTGGTAAATACGGTACAGCGCCTGGGACACGCCGTTGATGGGATAATAATTGGTGTTGGCCGCCACATCCCACTTCTCCCACTCGAAGCGCTGGAGCTCGTTCTGGCTCTCCAGCTTCTTGCACAGCTGCTGGTAGTCGAAGGGAACGCCGGTCTGCTCCTCGATGAACTTCCACGCCTCCTCGATCTCCTTCATGCAGTGCTTGTGGACCAGCGGATCGTCGAACTGCATGGGCTGGGGCATGGCGAACAGGGGCTTGTCGATGAGCCAGTCCTGAATGATGGACGTGGCCACGGAGCCGTCGCAGGCCTCGTTGGAGGTGATGACCGCCTTGTAGTAGTCGGGCACATCATCCAGCACGAACAGTCCGGCCTCGGCCTGACACATGGGGCAGGGGTCGCCGGGCAGGCCCAGAGACTGCACCGCGTCGATGTAGTTGAGGACCGTGTGGTTGTTCACATGGCAGGTGACGAAATAGGGGATCATCTGCAGGGGGACGTTCTCCACTTCCTTGCTGAAGGGATAGAAAATGCCGCCCCACACCGTCTCGTCGTGGGCGATGGTCTTGTCGTGCCGCGCCTGGACCTTCTTATTCCCCTTGTTGGTGTTCAGGTCGTTGCGGAACATCTGCATGAACTGGTAGATAGTGGCGTTGGTCATGGCCCGATAGTGCAGCGGACAGGCGCGCAGCGCCTCACCCCGCAGGCCCTCCATGCCGCGGTCGAACCAGTGGAGCACGGGCAGATATGTCTGGCCCATCCAGCGATAGCGCCAGCAGCCCTTGGCAAAGGTCCAGATGCCGCCGTAGCGCATCACATCGTAGACCAGCATACCGTAGTTGTACAGCCACACCTTGTTGAAATAGTAGAAGGTGTCCTTCACACCGCGCCACTCGCGGTGCTTGTACAATCCGGTCTTGTCGCAGTACAGGTCGCCCAGGCGGCGCTCACCGTGGGGCTTGCCGTACCAGAAATCCTTAGCCAGCTTTTTATAATCCGTGGTCTTGACCTTCTCCACCACGTTTTTCAGATCAAATTTCTTCATCTCTTCACGCCCTCCTGGATCTTCTTGATCTCCACGCTCTCAATGAACGCCTGGAACCGGGTACGCAGCTGGCCGCTGGCCGCGTTGATATACTCCTTCTCGATGGAACAGACAGGATAGCCGAAGTCGCGCTGGAGAACGACGGTATCGATGACACGCTCATAGCTCCAGTACTCGCAGAACTTGTTGGAGGCCACGATGATGCCGTCCGCCTTGTACGCCTTTGCCAGGTCGGCGATGTGTTGCTTGCGCTGGCGCATCTCATGCTGCTCCATAAAGCGGGTGCACTGGCTGGTGAGCAGATAGTGGCGGGCGATGGCACGCAGCGGCGTCTCCCCTTCCCGGATCTCGATGGGCAGACGGGACTCCATGCCGCCGTAGCAGTAGCGGTCCGCCACCACCAGTGCGCCGCAGCTTTCGATAAGCTTGGTAAAGTCCGGGTCGTCGTTCTCGCTGCCGGCCAGCAGGACCTTGCAGCGGTACTGGGGTCTGGCGTCCGGCTCACGGGTCTTCAGCTCCTCCAGCGTCTCGCGGAGCTTGTCGATGATCAGGTACTTGGGACAGGCCAGGGTCACCAGGTTGATGACATGGTACTCATAGCCGGTGATGGTGGGCACGTCCAGCTTGCGGTAATCGCCGATAGCCTGCATAATACGGCAGAGCTCGTTGTGGCTCTCGATGGTCTGGCGCAGGGCCTCGTCAGAGGTGTCCACGCCGTAATTGTCATGGAGGAAATCCAGGACGTGGGCCTTGATCTGTGCCTCGTAATGGTCAATACTGTTTTCCGTCTTTTTGAACGGGACATCCATGAACTCGCACTTGAAGCGCTCATTCTGGATGATATCCATACGCTGGAGGTGCTCCTGAAAACGGCAGGTCACGGTGCAGGTCTCGGTAGCCAGCTGGGCATCCAGGAAATTGAAGCCGCCCTCCAGGGCACGCTCAAGAAGGCTGCGGCCGTAGTGACAGGTGCGGGAAGACATATAATAGGTCGCCATATCAGGGGATGTGCAGCGGGGGGCGCGCAGGCGCACAGAGAAGCAGCCGGGCAGGTCCAGCAGCACCTCCGGCATGAAATAGCAGGTGTAGCCTAAAGCCAGTTTTCCGTCACTTTTCGCCTGCTTCACCAGGTCGTTATTGGCCTCTTGCAGCAGGTTCTCAAAGTAAATCAGATGTTTAAGGTCCCTCATCTCTCGTCCTCCTTGCTGCGCGGAACGCGCAGTATTATCCAGTAAAATTATACATAATTGCAGAAAATTTGTCAATGAAATTGTGTTGTTTGCACAGATTTCGGACACTTTCAGGAGATATGTCTGTTATCGTCTGTTTTTTGACGATTTGGGGAGAAAAATTGACTTTTCAGCGCCGCCGTGGTAGAATGAGCACAGAAAAAACGGAGGTGCGGATATGTGTACTATTGACGAGAAAGCGGCCGTACATTCGGCCGATCATGCCGGTGCAGACGCGCCGCACACACACGCCCATACCCATGAGCATGGGCACGATCACGGGCATACGCATGAGCACCACTCGCCGGAGGAGACGGTGGCGCTGCTGGCGTACATGGTGACGCATAACCAGCACCACGCCGAGGAACTGCACGAGCTGACCCACAGCGTAGAGGGCGAGGCCGCGCAGCTGCTGCACGAGGCAGTGGTGGACCTGACCGTGGGCAACGAGAAGCTGGCGGAGGCCCTGCGTATCCTGAAAGGGGAGGAATAAACGATGTGTCTTTCCACAGTATGGACGGCGGAACGGCAGCCGGTGTGCAAAAACGTGGCGTCCGTGACACAGAAGGACGGGCAGCTGGTGTTCACCGATATCATGGGCATCCCCACGGTAGTAAATGGGCAGATCGAGAAGATCGACCTGATGGAGAACGAGATCATTATCAAGAAAGCGACCGCCTGATGGCGGCCGCTTTTCTGTCTGCCGGTGAAGCAAAAAAGAAAGCCCTTACGGGCTTTCTTTTTTGTTGACTTAGTGCCGCTTTTTGCCGGCCCACGCCATGCCGGTCACGGACAGCAGAGCCGTCACGGCGTAGATACCCACGCCCGCATCAAAGGTCTTGGGAGATCCCTTGGTGGTGGTATCGGAGGTGGTGGTGCTGGGGGAATAGTAGTAATAGGAGTTGGCGGACCAGACCGCGGTGAGATAGGCGCCATCGCTGAAGCGGTTGATTGCTCCTCCGTCCGTGGCAGCTTCCGCAAAAACAATGTCCTTCACCTGCTCGCTGGTATAGGTGCCGGTAAATCCAGGTATCTGCTCTCCTTCGTGCAAAGCGATCTTCCATCCCTTAAAGGTATAGCCGCTGCGCGTAGGCGTAGGCAGTTCAAAATTATCTTTTGACATCCACAACTTCGGCTTCACACCGGTGCCGTCAGCGTAGTCGATATAGAAGGGAACAACACCAGTGCCACTGTTGCCAACCTTTATTACTTCATGCCCATCTGCCGCAGCAGCTGCGGCAGCGGTGTCAAAGTCGCTGTAATAGCTATACTTACCGCCGGCGCAGACCTCGTACTTCAATCCATCGGCAAGATAGGTCGGATCTACGCTGTTAGAGAACGTGCCGCCGGAAACAAAACCTGTCTTGTTTTCGCTGTACACGGCTTTGCCATCCTCTCCGGTCGCCGTGTAGACACCTCCGTTTACGCTAAGCGTTATTTTAGCGACAGCCTCGGCGACCTGCTCGCCCGTAAACTGCTTGTTTCCCGCATTGTCTTCCATTTCCGCAAGGGTATCCACCTGATAGAAAGCAGAATAACCCTTTACGTTACTGCCGTTGACCGTCACCGTCAGCGGCAGCATCGTCGTATGCTGAGACACCGCGATACCCGCACCGGTCACTGTAGAACCATTGCCGTTAGGTGCCGCGCCGATCGGCGTCGCTGTTCCTGTGATCGAACCACCATTCACAGTCAACTTGCCTGCGCGAATTTCAACGCCTGTTGCGCCTGTGATTGTGCAGTTGGACAGCGTTGTCACCGCGTCACCAGCAAGGTACATACCGTCACCATTTTCTGAAGACATAGTCGTTTCTGTCACAGAAAGCGTCAACCCAGATGCTGTTCCGTTGTGATAAAACGCTCCGTAAGCTCCACTCATTTCGCTTTTGTTGATGTCCATGACCACATTTGCATTCTTTGCAAAGCTCGCTACAGCATACGCGGTTTCCGAATTGATTTTACAATTCTTAATACTAACATTTCCACTTGTAGCGCTATTGCCTACACCTACCTGCCCTTTAGCCGTTATAATCACATTCTCAAGATTTAAATTACCCTTGCTATTATTCACAGCTCTCGCCTTATCCTTAGTCGTTACAATAGAACCATTCTGAATTGTAACGTTACCCTCAGCAACCAATGCATAATCCTCGGCTGTTGGAGCAAACGTGCTGGTCAGGGTATGCGTTCCCAAATCCAAGAGAATATTTTTGCTAATAGTAATCTTCTCGCTTATAGTTACATCAGTCGATAGTTTTATAACATCTCCATCATTCACGCTACTAATCGCATCTTTCAGCTCGGTCTCCGAACCTATAGATTTCTCCGTCGCCCATGCGCTTGTGCACAGTCCCAGCGCCATGACCAGTGCCAGTATGGTTGCCAACAATTTTTTCATCGTTTCTACCCCGATTTCTTTAGATTTCCGCAGGGGCCATCGTTTTAAGCTTGCTAAAACGCAAATGCAGAGGTACCTCTGCCACCCTGTCGGTTGGTTTCATTATAACAAAGATTTCCTATTTGACAAGGTTTTTTTGAATAATTCTGGCATGGAAAACGAAAAATGACCGGGATACCCGGTCATTTTTCACTTTATCTGCGGACGACCTCGCGGCCGTCGGACCAGACGGAGACGATGTTGTGGCGGTGGGTCATGTAGATGGCGCGCTCGAAGCGCTCCTCCACATTCAGGGGATGAGCGGCCTCGGGGAAGTCGCCGTCGTCGATGACCACGGCGTGGAGCTTATCTCCCACGGCGAAGCCCTCCCCTGCCCCGAAATACTTGTGGCCGGAGGTGGTGCCCAGGTAATAGCCCTCGGCCACGGTCAGGAACTCGGGGTGCTGCTCATCGGTGACACGGCGGGCCTTGGAGGTACGGATGGACATGGTGATGACCTTGTACATGGGCAGCTGGGCGCCGCCGGCGATATCGCTGCCCAGGGTGACCCACAGGCCCTCGTTGACCATGCGGCGGACGGGGCAGATGCCGGAGCAGATGTTCACGTTGGAGTCGCCGCAGTGGACCACCACCACGCCGGCGTCACGAATGGCGGCGCGCTCGCGCTCGTCGGACCAGACGCAGTGGGCCATGAGTGTGTGGTCCTTCCAAAGGCCGTACTTGTCGTATGTCTCCCAATACTGGCTGCACTCGGGGTGCAGCTCCTTCACCCAGGCGATCTCGTTGGTGCTCTCGGACAGGTGGGACTGGACATACAGCCCTCTTGCCGCCGCGATACGGCCCAGCTCGGCCATGAGCCCGTCGGTACAGCTGGGAGTAAAGCGGGGCGTTAAGATAGGCTTGATGTGCTCAAAATGGCAGGCATCCAGCCAGCGGAGCGTCTCCCGCACGGACTCCTCTGTCGTCTCCTGCAGCTTGCCGGGCAGGCCGTTGCGGTCCATGTTGACCTTGCCCACATAGCCGGTGACGCCGGCGCGCTCCAGCTCATCCATGAGGACGAGGGTCGCGTCGGTGTGGAGGGAAGAGAACATACAGACGCGGGTGGTGCCGTTGGTGATCAGGTCTGTAGCCAGCCGGCGGTAGACGCGGCGGGCATAGTCCAGGTCGGCGAACCGCGCCTCCGTGGGGAACGTGTAGGTGTTGAGCCAGTCCAGCAGCGGCAGGTCCATCCCCATGCCCAGCATGGGGTACTGGGGCGCATGGAGATGCATATCTGCGAAGGACTGCATGATGATGCGGTCGCCGAAATCGCGGACCTCCGCGCCCTCCAGATGGGCGGGCAGATCGGGATAAAGGCCGGTAATGACGCCGTCCTCCAGCACCAGGCAGCCGTGCTCGAGAATGTCCAGGCGGCCCATGGCGGGCGCGTGGACGATATTGCCGCGTAAGACCTGTGTCATGGTGAGGTACCTCCTGCAAGCAAAATAAAAATGGATGCTCCGATGCACCCTGCATCGAAACACCCATAGCAGAGCCGTCGGCGGCTCCGTAGAAACGCCCCGCGCCATTCTCGCGGGGCTATATGAGCTGTATTACGGGATACATTGTACCATATTCCCGATGGATTGGCAAGAGGAAATCCCCGGCAAATGCTGTGCATTTGCCGGGGAATGCTGCATTTTACTCCACGGTGACGCCGCGCTTCTTGAACTCCTCGACCATCAGATCCAGGTCGGGCTCGATGTGAATGGGCTCGCCGGCGGACTTGATGGCGTTGGCCACGTCCTTCAGTCCGTTGCCGGTGACGACGCTGACCACGGTGGCATCGTGGGGGATCAGTCCCTCCTCGCAGGCCTTCTTCAGCGCCGCCGCACCGGTGACACCGGCAGGCTCGCCGAACACGCCGCAGGTACGGCCCAGCAGGCGCTGGGCGGCCAGGATCTCCTCGTCAGAGACGTTGACGGCGATACCGTTGGACTCGCGGATGGCCATGAGGGCCTTATCTGCATTGCGGGGCACGCCTACGGAGATGGAGTCGGCGATGGTGTTCTCCTCCATGGGCTCCCAGGGCTTGTCCTCCTGGATGGCGCGGTTGATGGGGTAGCAGCCCAGGGACTGGGCGGAGATCAGGCGGGGCAGCTTGTCGATGAAGCCGATGGCGTACAGGTCTTTAAAGCCCTTCCACACACCGGCGATCGTGCAGCCGTCGCCCACGGAGATGGCCAGGTAGTCGGGCATCTCCCAGTTCAGCTGCTCGGCGATCTCCAGCGCCACGGTCTTTTTGCCCTCGGAGAGGTAGGGGTTGATGGCGGCGTTGCGGTTGTACCAGCCGTACTTGTCAATGGCGGCGGCGGACATCTTGAAGGTGTCCTCATAGTTGCCCTTGACGGAGATGACGTTGGCGCCGAAGATCATCAGCTGGGCCACCTTGCCCTTGGGGGCGCGCTCGGGAACGAAGATATAGGTCTTGATACCTGCGGCGGCGGCGTTGCCGGCCAGAGAGCTGGCGGCGTTGCCGGTAGATGAGCAGGCGATGGTCTTGGCGCCGGCCTCCATGGCCTTGGCCACGGCCATGGCACTGGCACGGTCCTTCAGGGATGCGGTGGGGTTCTGGCCATCGTCCTTGACCCATAGACGCTTGATGCCCAGTAGCTCCGCCAGCTTCGGCTCCTCGTACAGGGGGCTCCAACCCACGCGCAGCGGCGTGTCGGGAGTAGTCTCCTCCACAGGCAGCAGCTCACGGTAGCGCCACATGGAACGGTTCTCGCGCTTGGCCAGCTTCTCCTTGGTCAGCACGGACTTGATGTAGTCGTAGTCATAGACGATATCCAGGATACCGCCGCATTCGCAGTTGGTCAGGTCGGGAACGGCGTCGTAGGTCTTGCCGCAGCGGACACATTTGCCGTATTTTACGTTTTTCATGGTGGTTCTCCTTATATGAAATAAGAAATACAGGGCGGGGCGAGAGCCCCGCCCTGAGGCGTTGTTGCGGTGTTTTCTTACAGAGCCTTCAGCAGGCCGGTGGCCTCGTTGAACTCGTTGATCAGCTCATCCAGCTCCTTGGCCTGTGCGTGGACGGCGTCCCAGGTGTTCTTGGTATCGTACCACTGGGCGTTCAGGTCCTCCACGTTCATCTGCTGCTGCTCCACCCAGGTGTAGTACTTCAGGTTGTGGACACGCTTGCGCTCGGTGTATGTCAGCTCCAGCATGGAGTCGGTCTTCAGGCCCAGCATGTGCAGGTTGTGGTCCAGAGACGCCTCATGAGCGTTGTACGCGCCGTACATCTGGTTCAGCTCCTCGATACGGGACTGGTACATCACGGCGGAGTCGGTCAGCACGGTGCCCACCACGTCGTTCTCGGTCAGCTCGTAGTACTTGGCCATCTTGATGCAGCACAGGACGTTGGCGATACCGGAGATGCCCAGCCAGGTCATCTTCTGGACTTCCTCGTCGGACATACCCAGCTCGTCCTTCATATACTTCTGGCCCTCGGGGGTGTTGAACAGGCGCAGCAGGCGCTGGCTGTCCTCGTCGTCGATGGCGATGGCCATATCGGTGTTCTTCACGTTGTGGATCCAGGGGATGTGCTTGTCGCCGATACCCTCGATGCGGTGGCCGCCAAAGCCGTTATCCAGGATGGTGGGGCACTGCAGGGCCTCGCCCACGGCCAGCTTCAGGTGGGGATAGCGCTCCTTCAGCAGATCACCGGCGGACATGGTGCCGGCGGAGCCGGAGGTAAAGCAGGCGCCGGCGAAGTTCTGGCCGGGCTTCTTGACGGCCTCGAACAGGTCAGCCAGGGCGTAGCCGGTGACGTTGTAGTGCCACAGGGGATTGCCCATCTCGGCGAACTGGTTGAAGATCATCATGGTGGGATCCTGCTTCAGCTCCCAGGTCTTGTCGAAGATCTCCTTGACGTTGGACTCGCAGCCGGGGGTGGCAATGATCTGGCCGGCGATGGACTTCAGCCAGTCAAAACGCTCCTTGGACATATCCTGGGGCAGGATGGCCACGGACTCGCAGGCCAGCAGCTTGGAGTTGAAGGCGCCGCCGCGGCAGTAGTTGCCGGTGGAGGGCCACACGGCATGGTGATAGGTAGCGTCGAACTGACCGGTCACCAGGCGGGGAGCCAGGCAGCCGAAGGAGGCGCCGACCTTGTGGCAGCCGGTGGGGAACCACTTGCCGGACATGGCAACGATGCGGCAGGGCACGCCGGAGAGCTTGCTGGGGATCTCCACATAGTTGGGGACCGCCTGGAACAGACCGCCGGACTCCTTGGCCTCGTTGTGCCAGGAAATGCGGAACAGGTTGACGGGATCCACATCCCACAGACCGGTGTGGCTCAGCTTGGCCTTGATCTTCTCGGGGATCAGGTCGGGGTTCTGCATCTGGGCGATGGTGGGGATGATGACGTTGTTCTCCTTGGCCTTCTGGATGTTATGCGCCAGACCGACTTTGTTGATGGACAGATCGATTTTACCCATGTTTCTTTTCCTCCTGTTGTTTGTTCGCATCGATATAGGAATATAAGGTGTATTTGGAAATACCGAAGTATTTTGCCACTTTGTCGCCGGACTTGGTGACCAGGAACGCGCCCGCGTCGCTGAGGAAGCGGATGGCCCGGATCTTGTCGTCCTTGTTCATCAGGGCCGCAGGCTTGCCCACCAGCGCCACGGACTGCTGGATCAGCTCGTCCAGTACATCGTTGACGTTGATGATCTTCTCCGGCTCGGACTGCTCCCGGTCGCGGGTGAGCATGAACTCGCCCAGCTCCTGGTGCATCATCATGATGTTGGTGATGTCGTAGTTGATGGAAAATATGGCCGTGACCGCGCCGCGGCTGTTGCGGATATACAGGGACGAGGATTTCAGTATCTTCCCGCCCGGCGTCCGCGTCAGGTAGCACAGATGGTCCTGGGGCTGCTCGTTCTGATGCTCCAGCTGCTCCATGACGACCCTGGATGCACCGTCGCCGATCTTCCGGCCGGACACGTGCCCGTTTTCGATGTGTACGATGGTGTGCTCCGGGTGGCTGCTGGCCACATCGTGGATGACCACCTCGCACTTGTCGCCGAACTGCGCCGCGACGCCCGCGGCGATCTGCTTCAGCGATTCTAATCGTTTCGCCTCCATAACACCCTCCTTTTCCGCTTTTCTCCTCTTACATAATACCACACCTCCCACAAAAAGCAACGGTTTTTTCTGAAAAACTTTTTGATTTCCTAAATTTTTGTTTGACATCCAGCTACCATGTGCTATGATAGGAGATGGTAAAAACCGTTTACCCGTTTTTAACACAGAATTTGATAAAATTTTTGCGGAGGTACATTATGGATTTTGCTGCCATCAGAAACGCCGCCGAGGCGTACAAACCCGCTATGGTCAAGTTCCTGCGGGACATGATCGCCATCCCTTCCGAGTCTTGTGAGGAAGAGGGCGTCGTCAAGCGCATCGCCGAGGAGCTGAAGGCCCTGGGCTATGACAAGGTGGAGTTCGACAAGCTGGGCAACGTCATCGGCTGGATGGGCGAGGGCGACAAGATCATCGCCATCGACAGCCACATCGATACTGTTGGCATCGGCAATATCGAAAACTGGGAAGCCGACCCCTACAAGGGCTATGAGACCGATGACATCATCTACGGCCGCGGCGGTTCCGACCAGGAGGGCGGCATGGCCGCCGCCGCCTACGGCGTGAAGATCATGAAGGATCTGGACCTGCTGCCCAAGGGCTACAAGATGATGGTCGTGGGCTCCGTGCAGGAGGAGGACTGCGACGGTATGTGCTGGCAGTCCATCGTCAATGAGTACTTCAACGGTCCTGAGGACGCCCGCAGCAAGATCGAATTCGTTATCTCCACCGAGCCCACCGACGGCGGTATCTACCGCGGCCACCGCGGCCGTATGGAGATCCGCGTGGATATGCACGGCGTGTCCTGCCACGGCTCCGCCCCCGAGCGCGGCGACAACGCCATCCACAAGATGGCCGAGGTCATCCTGAACGTCCGTGACCTGAACGAGAACCCCGCCGACGGCTCCACCGAGATCAACGGTCTGGTGAAGATGCTGGATCCCAAGTTCAACCCCGAGCACTATGAGGACGCCCGCTTCCTGGGCCGCGGCACCTGCACCACCAGCCAGATCTTCTACACCTCCCCCTCCCGCTGCGCTGTGGCCGACAGCTGCGCCATCTCCATCGACCGCCGCATGACCGCCGGCGAGACCTATCAGTCCTGCCTGAAGGAGATCGAGGACCTGCCCGCCTGCAAGAAGTATGCCAAGGACGTGAAGGTTTCCATGTATATGTATGACCGTCCCGCATGGACCGGCCATGTATATGAGACTGAGTGCTTCTTCCCCACCTGGATCAACAAGGAGACTGCGCCTCACGTCCAGGCCCTGGTGGACGCCCATCACAACCTGTGGGGCGACAAGCGTTTGATGCCCACCGAGCTGGCTGCCTCCAAGCGCGAGGGCCGTCCCCTGACCGACAAGTGGACGTTCTCCACCAACGGCGTGTCCATCCAGGGCCGCTACGGCATCCCCTGCGTGGGCTTCGGCCCCGGTGCCGAGTCTCAGGCACACGCTCCCAACGAGGTGACCTTCAAGCAGGACCTGGTGACCTGCGCCGCCCTGTACGCCGCCGTTCCCGGCCTGTACAAGCCCGAGAACAAGGACGGCTCCGCCACCAGCTTCCGCCAGGAGCTGACCGGCAACGACATCAAGTAATCGATCATACGCCATATACGCTATATTAAACATACAAGGAGAACGATCAAAATGAGCAAGACTGTTGAACTGGCACGCCATCTGTCTACCCTGAACATCAACAATATGTACAAGACCGATTTCTATTGGACTTGGGACAAGACCGACGACGAGATCGACGCCATCTTCACCGTGGCTGACGCCCTGCGCGACCTGCGCGAGCGCAACAAGAGCACCCGCGTGTTCGATTCCGGCCTGGGCATCTCCATCTTCCGCGACAACTCCACCCGTACCCGCTTCTCCTTCGCCTCCGCCTGCAACCTGCTGGGCCTGGAGGTCCAGGACCTGGACGAGAAGAAGTCTCAGATCGCCCACGGCGAGACCGTCCGCGAGACCGCGAACATGGTGTCCTTCATGGCCGACGTCATCGGCATCCGCGATGATATGTTCATCGGCGAGGGCCACAAGTATCAGAAAACCTTTATGGACGCCGTGAAGGAAGGCTACCGCGACGGTATCCTGGAGCAGCAGCCCACTCTGGTGAACCTGCAGTGCGACGTGGACCACCCCACCCAGTGCATGGCCGATATGCTGCACGTCATCCACTACTTCGGCGGCGTGGAGAACCTGAAGGGCAAGAAGGTCGCTATGACCTGGGCCTATTCCCCCTCCTACGGCAAGCCCCTGTCCGTGCCCCAGGGCGTGATCGGCCTGTTCACCCGCTTCGGCATGGACGTGACCCTGGCCCATCCCGAGGGCTATGACGTGATGCCCGAGGTGGAAGAGGTCGCCCGCAAGAACTGCGAGAAGTACGGCTCCAAGTTCCACAAGACCAACAGCATGGCCGAGGCCTTCAAGGATGCCGATATCGTGTATCCCAAGAGCTGGGCTTCCTACGCCGCCATGGAAGAGCGCACCAAGCTGTACGCCGCCGGCGACAAGGAGGGCATCGACGCTCTGGAGAAGCGCCTGCTGGCCCAGAACGCCCAGCACAAGGATTGGGCCTGCACCGAAGAGATGATGAAGCTCACCAAGGACGGCAAGGCGCTGTATCTGCACTGCCTGCCCGCCGACATCACCGGTCTGAGCTGCGCCGAGGGCGAGGTAGACAACTCCGTGTTCGACCGTTACATCGTGCCTCTGTACAAGCAGGCCTCCTACAAGCCCTATATCATCGCCGCCATGATCTTCATGGCCCAGGTGAAGGATCCCGTCAAGGCCCTGATGGAGCTGGATGAGACCAAGGACACCCGCAAGAAGTTCTAAATAATCGACCCGATAGCGGGAGGGGCTCCCCCTCCCGCTATTTTCTGTCCCCTGCCGCATTTTTGTGTAAATGTTGTGGGTGATATATATTGTGTACTGTATACAATATGTGTTATACTATCTGAGACCGTCTCCTCCTCGCCCCGAAAACGCCCTTTCCCCCTGCGCTTCAGAGCGGGCACACGGAGACGAAAAAACGAAAACAGTGAGGTAGAGCATTATGTCTAAGAGAATCGTTATCGCGCTGGGCGGCAACGCACTGGGCAATACCGCCGCTGAGCAGCTCCAGCTGGTCACCGAGACTGCCAAGTCCATCGTGGACCTGATCGCTGCAGGCAATGAAGTCGTGGTCGCCCACGGCAACGGCCCCCAGGTGGGTATGATCAATCTGGGCCTGTCCACCGCTGCCGAGGCCAAGGCCATCAAGGCCGATATGCCCTTCCCTGAGTGCGGCGCCATGTCCGAGGGCTACATCGGCTATCACCTGCAGCAGGCCATCGGCAATGAGCTGGCCAGCCGCGGCATGGACAAGCCTGTGGCCACCATCGTGACCCAGACCGTGGTGTCCAAGGACGACCCCGCCTTCCAGAACCCCACCAAGCCCGTGGGCGCTTTTTATGACAAGGAGACGGCGGACCGCATCGCCGCCGAGAAGGGTTACACCATGGTAGAGGACGCCGGCCGCGGCTATCGCCAGGTCGTTCCCTCCCCCAAGCCCTTTGACATCGTGGAAAAGGCCAGCATCAAGGCGCTGGTAGACGCCGGTCACGTGGTCATCGCCGTGGGCGGCGGCGGCATCCCCGTTATCCGCGAGGGCAGCAAGCTCTCCGGCACCCCTGCCGTCATCGACAAGGACTTCGGCAGCGAGCTGCTGGCCGAGCTGCTGGACGCCGATATGCTCATCATCCTGACTGCCGTGGAGAAGGTGGCCATCAACTACAACAAGCCCGATCAGAAGGGTCTGGACGATCTGACCCCCGCCGAAGCCTACAAGTACATGGAGGAGAACCAGTTTGCCAAGGGCTCCATGCTGCCCAAGGTCCAGGCCGCGGTGAAGTTCGCCGAGTCCAAGGCCGGCCGTACCGCCCTTATCACCCTGCTCGAAAAGGCCAAGGACGGTATCGAGGGCAAGACCGGCACCCGTATTCATCAGTAACGCGCTTATCCCTGCCATATGGAACGGGTATTTCGGAACGGGAAATTTCTATCAAATGCCGCATACTGCACAAGATTTACAAAGATTTTTTGTGCGTCAGAAATAAATTTTGCCGTAATTCACATTTTCTGTTGAAATCGGCGGTGAAATCCTGTATAATACTCACGTTCTTATGAGTCGCGTGAATACCGGGCCAGACGCCCGTTGTTCAGACGCACGTCAAAATTTGCCTTACTTTTAAGCGTGCGTCACATATTTTAAGGAGGAAAACAAGAATGAAAAAGTTCCTTGCAATGCTCCTCGCCCTGGTCATGGCTCTGAGCCTGGTGGCCTGCGGTGAGAAGAAGGACGACACTCAGGGCAACGGCGACGGTGATGCTACCGCTGCCAAGGTCAAGGTCGGCTTCATCACCCTGCATGATGAAAACTCCACCTATGACAAGAACTTCATCGATGCCGCCAAGGAAGCCTGCGCCAACCTGGGTCTGGTCGAGAATGAGGATTACTTCATCAAGACCAACGTGGGTGAGACCGAGCAGTGCGCCGAGGTCGCCGCTGATCTGGTGGATGCCGGCTGCAACATCATCTTTGCCGACAGCTTCGGTCATGAGCCTTACATGATCGAGGTCGCCAAGGCGAACCCCGAGGTGCAGTTCTGCCACAGCACCGGTACCCGCGCTCACACCGAGGGTCTGGCCAACTACCACAACGCTTTCGCCTCCATCTATGAGGGCCGCTATCTGGCCGGTATCGCTGCCGGTCTGAAGCTGAACGAGATGATCGAGGCCGGTAAGTTCACCGCTGACGAGGCCAAGATGGGCTATGTGGGTGCCTTCACCTACGCCGAGGTGGTCTCCGGTTACACCTCCTTCTTCCTGGGCGCTCGCTCCGTCTGCCCCACCGTCACCATGGACGTGACCTTCACCGGCAGCTGGTACGATGAGACTCTGGAGAAGGAAGGCGCCGAGAAGCTGATCCAGGGCGGCTGCAAGCTGATCAGCCAGCACGCCGACTCTCTGGGTGCTCCTACCGCCTGCGAGAACGCCGGTGTTCCCAACGTTTCCTACAACGGCTCCACTCAGGCTGCCTGCCCCAACACCTACATCATCTCCTCCCGCATCAACTGGGCGCCCTACTATGAGTATGCCATCAAGGCTGTCATGGACGGCACCGCCATCGATGTTGACTGGACCGGCACTCTGGCCACCAACTCTGTGGTCCTGACTGACCTGAATACCACCGTGGCCGCCGAAGGCACTGCCGAGGCCATTGCCGCTGCTACCGAGAAGCTGGAGAAGGGCGAGATTCACGTGTTCGATTGCTCCACCTTCACTGTGAAGGGTGAGACTCTGACCTCCTACCAGGCTGACGTCAACGCCGACAGCGATAACACCCCCGACACCGAGGTCGTGCATGACGGTTACTTCGCTGAGTCCGAGAAGCGTTCCGCTCCTTACTTCGATCTGGAGATCGACGGCATCAACCGTCTGGATGTCAACTACGGCGGCTAATAGCCAGGTTTTCCAACAGCATATTGCACCACAACGAGGTGGGCTGCACAGGCAGCCCACCTCTTGCTTTTTCCCTCCTACACGCGGCTTTGACGATTTACACAAAGAGAATGACTCTTTCTTGTGTAACCTCACATTCTTTGTATATACCTGACAAATTTTTTGCTGATTTTGATTTACAACGCTCACCATGTATGGTAGAATAAGTCGTATGGAATTTATCCCCGGCGTATTCGAGGTGTTGCAGCCATCTGCGCCGAAAGAAAGGATGACAGCCTTGGAAAAGAAATGCGCGATCAGAATGGAGAACATCACCAAGCGGTTCGGCAGCAAGGTCATCGCAAACAAAGATGTAAACCTTGAACTGTACGAGGGCGAGATCCTGTCCCTGCTGGGCGAGAACGGCAGCGGCAAGACCACGCTGATGAACATGCTCTCCGGCATCTATTTCCCCGACGAGGGGCAGATCTACGTCCACGACAAGCCTGTGACCATCGCATCTCCCAAGGATGCCTTCGATCTGGGTATCGGCATGATCCACCAGCACTTCAAGCTGGTCGACCTGTTCACCGCCACCGAGAATATCATCCTCGGCCTGGAGGGCAAGCTTGACCTGAACAATGCACGTCAAAAGGTCAAGGACATCTGTGATAAGTACGGCTTTGATATCGACCCGGACATGAAGATCTATGATATGTCTGTTTCCCAGAAGCAGACCGTGGAGATCGTCAAGGTGCTGTACCGTGGTGCCGATATTCTGATTCTGGATGAGCCCACCGCCGTGCTGACCCCGCAGGAGACGGACAAGCTGTTCGCTGTCATGCGCAACATGAAGGCCGACGGCAAGTCCCTCATCATCATCACCCACAAGCTCCACGAGGTGCTGGACGTATCCGACCGGGTGGCCGTGCTCCGCAAGGGCGAATACATAGGCGACGTGCTGACCAAGGACGCCGACCAGCAGTCCCTGACCGACATGATGGTGGGCCACAGCGTGTCGTTGAATATCAACCGCCCCACCCCCGTGAATGTGGAGCCCCGGCTGAAGATCGAGGGGCTGACCGTGTTCGACGAGCTGGGCGTCAAGCGTTTGGACAACGTGAGCTTTACTGTTAACGCCGGCGAGGTGCTGGGCGTAGCGGGTATCGCCGGTTCCGGCCAGCGTGAACTGCTGGAGTCCATCGCGGGCCTGTATCCCGTCACCTCCGGCACCGTGACCTATATCTCCCCGGAGACCAACGAGGAGAAAAATCTGGTGGGCATGGATCCCATGGACATCCGCAAGAGCGGCGTGGCCATGAGCTTTGTCCCCGAGGATCGTCTGGGTATGGGTCTGGTAGGCTCCATGGGCATGACCGGCAACATGATGCTCCGCTCCTGGCGCAAGGGTGCCAGCATTTTCCTGGACCGCAAAAATCCTGAGGCGCTGGCACAGCGCATCTGGCAGGAGCTGGAGGTCGTCACCCCCAGCACGAATTTCCCGGTACGCCGTATGTCCGGCGGTAACGTGCAGAAGGTCCTGGTGGGCCGTGAGATCGCCCAGCAGCCCTCCGTGCTGATGACTGCCTACGCTGTCCGTGGTCTGGACATCAATACATCTTATACCATCTACAACCTGCTGACCGAGCAGAAAATGAAGGGCGTCGCCGTCGTGTATGTAGGCGAGGACCTGGACGTGCTGCTGGAGCTGTGCGACCGGATCGTGGTGCTGTGCGGCGGTCAGGTCTCCGGCGTGGTGGACGGCCGCAAAACCAACAAGCTGGAAGTGGGCGCGCTGATGACCCGCGTGGAAGGAGGCAAGGCAGATGAATAAAAAAGGTTCGCTCTTTCATATTTCCAAGCGCGATGCGCTGCCTCTGCCCAAGGCACTGCTGATCCGCGGCGGTATCCTGCTGCTGGCACTGGTGTTCTGCGGACTGATCACCACCCTGCTGACCGGTCAGGATCCCATCGCCGTCTATGGCACGATCCTCAAGGGTGCCTTCGGCACCTCCCGTAAAATCTGGGTCACCGGGCAGAATGTTGCCGTCTTGCTGGGTATCTCCTTAGCGGTAACGCCCGCATTCAAGATGCGCTTCTGGAACATCGGCGCCGAGGGGCAGACCCTGATCGGCTGCCTGGCCACCACCACCTGCATGATCCTGCTGGGCGGCAAGGTCTCCAATTTCCTGCTGATCGTCATCTCTCTGGCGGCCGCGCTGCTGGCCGGCGCCGTATGGGGCTTCCTGCCCGCCTTCTTCAAGGCCAGATGGAACACCAACGAGACGCTGTTCACCCTGATGATGAACTACATCGCCATGCAGCTGGCCTCCTACTTTATCATCATATGGGAGGTGCCCAAAGGCGCCGGTAAGATCGGCATCATCAACCAGGCTTCCGAGGCCGGCTGGCTGCCCCGCATCGGCGGGCAGGCACAGCTGCTCCCCATTCTGGTGGTCGCACTGCTGACCGGCATGATGTATATCTATCTCACATACAGCAAGCACGGTTATGAGATCGCCGTCGTTGGCGAGAGCCAGCGCACCGCCAGCTATGCCGGTATCAAGGTGGATCGCGTGATCATCCGCACCATGGTACTCTCCGGCGCGATCTGCGGCCTGATGGGATATATCCTGACCGCCGGGATCAGCCACACCCTGACCACCACCATCGTGGACAGCCGCGGCTTTACCGCCGTCATGGTGTCCTGGATGTCCAAGTTCAACCCCTTCATCATGATCGCCGCCTCCCTGCTGCTGGTGACCATGGATCGCGGTGCCGGCGAGATCTCCACCGCCTTCAGCCTGAACCAGTCCTTCGCGGATATTCTGACCGGTATCATTCTGTTCTTCATCATTGCTACCGAGTTCTTCATCACCTACAAGGTCACTCTGCGCAAGAGCAGCAAAAAGGAGGCGTAACGGATGGGCTTCGACTTTGTATCCTTCTTCCCCCGCGCGGTCATGCAGGGTATCCCCCTGCTGTTCGGCAGTACCGGTGAAATTCTGACAGAAAAGTCCGGTAACCTGAACCTGGGTATCCCCGGCATCATGTACGTGGGCGGCATCAGCGGCGTTATCGGCGCGTTCTTCTATGAGCAAGCCGCCGGCGGTCAGCTGAACGGCTTTCTGGCCATCATGATCCCCATTCTGTGCTCCCTGCTGGGCTCCCTGCTGATGGGTCTGCTCTACTGCTTCCTGACCGTCACCCTGCGCGCCAACCAGAACGTCACCGGTCTGGCTATGACCACCTTCGGCGTGGGCGTAGGCAACTTCTTCGGTGGCTCCCTCATCAAGCTGACCAACAGCGAGGTTCCCTCCATCGCCCTGGCCAACACCAGTCTGTACTTCAAGACCACGTTGCCCGGCGCCGACAGCACCGGCTGGTTCGGAGAGCTGTTCCTGTCCTACGGCTTCCTGGCCTATGTGGCCATCATCATCGCCCTGGGTGCGTCCTACTTTCTGAACCACACCCGTCCCGGCCTGCACCTGCGCGCCGTGGGCGAGAGCGCCTCTACCGCCGACGCCGCTGGCATCAACGTCACCAAGTACAAGTACCTGGCCACCTGCATCGGCTCCATGATCGCGGGCCTGGGCGGACTGTACTACGTCATGGACTACGCCAACGGCGTGTGGTCCAACAACGCCTTCGGTGACCGCGGCTGGCTGGCCATCGCGCTGGTCATCTTCACCATCTGGCGTCCCAATGTCAGTATTCTGGCCTCCATCCTGTTTGGTGGTCTGTACATTCTGAATATCTATCTGCCCACCGGCGCACAGATGGCTGTCAAGGAGCTGTACAAGATGCTGCCATACGTCATCACTCTGATCGTGCTGATCATCGTGTCCCTGCGTAAAAAGCGGGAGGATCAGCCCCCTGCGTCCCTCGGTCTCTCCTACTTCCGCGAGGAACGCTGACCTGATAATGAAAAGAGTAGGCCGCTTTGCGGCCTGCTCTTTTTTCCTACCCATCTATCACCATAAGGAGGAATTACCGTGTCCACCCTGCTCATTAAGAACATTCACCAGCTGGTCACCTGCGACGACGAAGACCGCGTACTGCATAACGCGGACCTTTACTGTGAGGATGGCTTTATCAAGGCTATCGGTACGGCGCTGGACGTCACTGCCGATGAGGTCATCGACGGCAGCCATATGCTGTGCTACCCCGGCCTGGTCAATACCCATCACCACCTCTATCAGGTATTCTCCCGCAATCTACCACAGGTACAGAATATGGAGCTGTTTGACTGGCTGAAGACCCTGTATGAGATCTGGAAAAACCTGGATGAGGATGTAATTCGCCTGTCCAGCCTGACCGGCATGGGCGAGCTGATGAAGCACGGCTGCACCACCTGCTTCGACCACCACTATGTGTTCCCCGCCCACAGCGGTGACCTGTCGGGCGCACAGCGCAGTGCCGCACGGGAGCTGGGCATTCGCCTCTACATGAGCCGCGGCAGCATGGACCTGAGCGTCAAGGACGGCGGCCTGCCGCCGGATAGCGTGGTGCAGACGGTAGACGAGATCATGGCAGACAGCGTCCGCTGTATCGAGAAATACCACGATGACAGCTACGGCGCCATGTGCCGTGTGGCACTGGCCCCCTGCTCTCCTTTCTCCGTGTCGGCGGAGCTGCTGCGGCAGAGCGCCATCCTGGCCCGACAGTACCACGTTCGGCTGCACACCCACCTGTGCGAAACGAAGGACGAGGAGAACTTCATGCTGCAGCGCGAGGGCCTCCGGCCTTTGGAATACATGGCGCGGCTGGGCTGGCTGGGCGACGATGTGTGGTTTGCCCACGGCATACACTTCAACGACGAGGAGCTGCGGCTGCTGGCCCGGACAGGCACCGGCGTGGCGCACTGCCCCATCAGCAACATGAAGCTCGCCAGCGGCGTGGCCCGCATCCCGGAAATGCTGGCCCTGGGTGTGCCGGTAGGACTGGCGGTGGACGGCAGCGCCAGCAACGACGGCTCAAGCCTGCTGGAGGAACTGCGGGTAGCCTTCTTGCTACACCGGCTGCACGCCAGCCGTCAGGCTCCCACCGGCTATGACATCCTCAAAATGGCCACCCGGGGCAGTGCGCGGCTGCTGGGCCGGGACGACATCGGGCAGCTGTCCGTGGGCAAGTGCGCCGATCTGTTCATGATCGACAGCCGCCGGCTGGAGCTGGTAGGCTGTGATCAGGACGCCGGCTCTGTGCTGGGTACCGTGGGTGTCCGGGGGCCGGTGGACTACACCGTGGTGCAGGGACGCGTCACCGTGCGGCAGGGGCATCTTGTCACTGTGGATGAGGAACTGGTGGCCCGGGAAGCCAACAACAAGTGCCGGGACTATCTGGCAAACGTATAAGCGCAGCGGGCCATCCGACGGATGGCCCGCTGTTTCGTCCCGGAGCGTCGTTATCCGGCACTTTTCTCCGCGATAGTCAATATTAACGAACTGTTAAAAATGCGCCCACTTTTATTTACATGAGTTGCTTTTTCTGCTATAATGTTTTCAATAAGGAAAAATCAACCCACTGGAAAGGAAGGCAATGTGAAGAAGTACGTTCCCACTTACGAGGGCACCCTGCGCAAGCACGCGTTGACCGTGCCCCACTGTATCAGCAAATGCAGCGGCATCCGCGTATTCGGCCGGCGTATCAAGTCGCTTGTATTCAGCACCGACGTGGCCATCATTAAGAATATCAACGCCGATGCGGTCATCGCCGTATATCCCTTTACGCCCCAGGCAGGCATTACCCAGGCCATTATCGGCGTGTCCGATGTGCCGGTGTTCGTTGGCGTAGGCGGCGGTCTGACCAAGGGCCAGCGTTCGGCCCATATCGCCGCTTTTGCCGAGCACCAGGGCGCCTTCGGCGTGGTGTGCAACACGTTCATTGACGACGATACCATCCGGGCTATCAAGGCCACCGTGGAGGTCCCGGTGGTCTATACGGTGGTGTCGGAAAAAGTGGACCTGGAGAGCAAGCTGGCGGCGGGCATCGATTTTGTGAACGTCTCTGGTGCGGACAGGACGCCCGCCATTGTGGCAGAGATACGGGCCCGCTATCCGGAGCTGCCCGTTATCGCCACCGGCGGTCCCACGGAGGAGACGATCCTGTCCACCATTGCCGCCGGGGCCAACGCCATCACCTACACACCGCCCAGCAACGGGCAGCTGTTCGCCAAGGATATGCACCGCTACCGGGAGTGGTTCGCCCACATCGATGACCCGGAGGACGAGGACGCCACGGAGGAAACGTCCGCAGATGATGCGGAATAAATTCATAAGGAAAGCCACCCGGACGGGTGGCTTTCCGCTTTTTATATCTTGATCAACTCATACTCCCGGGTGCCAATACCGATCTTCTCGCCGTGCTCCAGACAGCTGCGCCAGTTGGTGTCCGGGTGCAGTCGCTGAAAGTGGTCATGCACATGGGCCTTGGCGTGCGCGTCATCGGCGGCGGAGCCCCGCAGGGGCGTCTGGGCGTTCACCGCGTCCACGCAGGCCATATCCAGCGCCACCGGGTCGAAGGAGGCGAACATGCCCACGTTGGGCACGATGGCCATGTCGTTCTCGGGACGGCAGTCGCAGTTGGGGGACACGTCGATGACCAGCGAGATGTGGAAGCAGGGGCGGCCGTCCACCACCGCCTTGGTGTATTCGGCGATCTTGCAGTTCAGATTGGTGGTGGTCTCGTCCCAGTCGATCCGCACCGCGTCCTTGGGACAGACTGCGATGCAGCGGCCGCAGCCCACGCATTTGTCGTGGTCGATATGGGCCTTGCCGTTTTCGATGATGGGCGCGCCGTGGGCGCAGATCTTCCGGCACTGACCACAGCCGATACAGTGCTTCTGCGCCACATGGGGCTTGCCGGCATTGTGCTGTTCCATCTTACCGGCGCGGCTGCCGCAGCCCATGCCGATATTTTTCAGGCAGCCGCCGAAGCCGGCCTCTTCATGTCCCTTAAAATGAGTCAGAGAGATAAACACATCGGCGTCCATAACGGCACGGCCGATCTTGGCGTTCTTCACATACTCGCCGCCGACCACGGGAACCTCTACCTCATCGCTGCCCTTCAGCCCGTCGCCGATGATGATCTGGCAGCCGGTGGTCATGGGGTTGAAGCCGTTGAGCATGGCGCTGTCCATGTGATCCAGGGCGTTCTTGCGCCCGCCCACGTACAGGGTGTTGCAGTCGGTGAGGAACGGCTTACCGCCCCTTTCCTTCACAAAATCCGCCACGGTCCGCGCCCAGTTGGGACGCAGGAACGCCAGGTTTCCCGGCTCGCCGAAGTGCAGCTTGATGGCCACGAACTTATCCTGAAAGTCGATATCGCCCATACCGGCGGTCTTCATCAGACGGGTCAGCTTCTGCTGGAGATTTTCATGCACGTCGGCCCGCAAGTCGGCGAAGTATACCTTGGATGCCATAAAAAGCCCTCGCTTTCACGTTTTGTGAAGTTAGTATACCATATTCCCATAAATTCTGCTATACTAATTTCATTCAAGAGCAAGAGGAGGTGCCGTCTATGCGTGTTCTGACCCATACCGTCATTGAAGCGGAGGCTGGTCAGCCTGTAAAACAGCTGCTGCTGCACCTGTGGGGCATCTCCGGCAGCTTTCTCAGTCGGTTGAAATTCCGGCAGGCCATCACCGTCAATGGTGCGCCCGTCACCGTACGCTTCGTGCCGTGCCCCGGAGATGTGCTGGCGGCGGACATATCCGATCTGCCGGGAGAACACCCACACATCCGGCCGGTGGACTTCCCTCTGGATATCCTGTACGAGGATGAGGACCTGCTGCTTATCAATAAGCCGGCCGGCATTGCCGTGCATCCGGCGGCGCTGACAGAGGAAACAGCCACCATTGCCGGCGCCGCGGCACACTATCTGCATAGTGAGAGCTTCCATGCGGTGAACCGGCTGGACCGCGGCACTACCGGCGTTATGGCCGTGGCAAAGACCGGCTTCATCCATGCCCGATGTATGGCCATGCTGCACACGGACGATTTCAGGCGGGAGTACCGGGCCGTGTGCGAGGGCATCCCCTCCCCGGCAGAGGGCGACATTGATCTGCCCATAGGACGCGCTGAGAGCTCGCTGCTGAAGCGGCAGACTGATCCCCTGGGTCAACCCGCCCACACCCACTACGAAGTGCTGGCAGCCTCTCAGGGCCGTGCGCTGCTGCGCCTGACGCCCACCACAGGGCGCACCCACCAGCTGCGTCTGCACATGGCGGCCATCGGGCACCCCCTCACCGGCGACTGGCTCTACGGCACGGAGGACAAGTCCCTGATCGCCCGCCCCGCGCTGCACAGCTGCCGCCTGCGGATGGTGCACCCCCTCACCGGCGCGGTCATCGATGTGACCGCGCCCCTGCCGGAGGATATACAGCGACTGTTGAAGGAGGAACGTCTATGAATTTTCGCCTGTTAACCGCAAAGGAATACCCCCGCTGGTATCACGACCAGCTATCCGAGGCTTTTGTCCCGCAGGAACGCAAGCCTCTGCCCGATATTCTCCGTCTGCTGGAGGAAGGACGTTACGAGGTATGGGGACTGTTTGACGAAGATGAGCTGCTGAGTTACGCCGCCCTGTGGAAAAATGCGACAATACCACTGGTACTGCTGGACTATCTGGGAACCACACGCGCTCGTCGTAATGAAGGGCTGGGCAGTGATATGCTTTCGCGGCTGGAGCAGCAGGGACGGCCTCTGGTAGCGGAGGCGGAGTTTCCTGTGCCAGGAGGCAGTGACGCGGAAAACGCACTGCGTCTGCGGCGTATCCAGTTTTATATTCGCAATGGGTTCACTCCCGCCTATATCATGTCCACCTGCGGCATGGTCTGGCAGGCGCTGCTGTGTGGCGCTGTCGAACCGTTGGAAAATATCATGGCGCAGCACAAGACGTTGTACGGCGACGTGCGGACAGACGTGGTCATTCCCCTACCCGAGGGGCAAACTCCTCAACCTCCCTACTGGATGATCTAATAAAGCAACGACCGGCTCACGCCGGTCGTTGCTGTCACAGATCAACTTTTTCATACTGCGCCGCCGCCCTCCGGAACGTAAGCACCGTGCCGATGCCGTAGAGCAGCACGGCGGCGACGAAATACGGCAGCAGACGCACCTGCGTGGCCGCGTCCATATCGTCCAGCCACATGAGGCCGGGAACATGGGGCAGCGCCTCAAACGCGATCATCGCCAGCGTGGTGGGAATGATCGCCTTGACAAATGCCACGCCCACCTTGTAGCCGTTCGCGTAAAACGACGGCAGAAAAACGGCATTGAACACCGCATACAGCAGGAACCCGGCGGCAAACAGCGCCAGATTGGTATCCAGCCCTACCAGGTTGTCCTTCCCCGGCTGCAAGCGGACCGCCAGCAGGGCGCAGGGCACCAGCACCGCCAGCGACAGCAGCTCGATCAGCGCCGTGAACAGACAGCCGGCCTTCACCGCGTCCCGTTTGGGAACAGGCAGCAGCGCCGTGTAGTAGAGATCCTTCTTTTCACGCATATCCAGAAAGCTGAAGAAAAGCCCCAGCGTGACATAGAAGAAGATGACAGTGTAGGGGTAGTTTGGAATGATGACCATGAAGCCAAACAGGCAGAATACCGGCGTCATGGGATGGCACACCAGCCGCAGCTGCTTATATAATAGCGTCTTCATCCAGCGGCCTCCTTTCCACGTGCACGATGATATCCTCCAGCGTAGCGCCCACGTCCTTGTAGTGGGTGCGGAAATCGTCCAGAGAACCAGTATATTGCAGCTCGCCGTCCTTGATAAAGGCAATGTGGGTGGCACACTTCTCCAGATCGGAGGTGATGTGGGTGGAAAACAGCACGCTGCGCGTGCCGTCGGTCACTACCCGGCGCAGCAGTTCCGTCAGCTCGTCGCGGCTCACCGGGTCAAGGCCGCTGGTGGGTTCGTCCAGTATCAGCAGCCGGGCATTGTGGCTCAGCGCCAAGGCGATCATGTACTTGACCTTCATGCCGCTGGAAAGCTGATCCACCCGCTTGCTCTCATCAATATGGAACAGCTCCAAATAGTGGCGGTATTTTTCCTCGTCCCAGTTGTTATAAAACCTGCGGGTCACGTCTGTGATGGTCTTGATCTTCTTTTTGGGATAGAAATCGATCCCCCCCAGCACCACGCCCAGCTCACGCCGGATAGCGCGCTCATTCTCCGCGTAGTCCATGCCGAATACCCTGACCGCACCCGCGTCCGGGTGTACCATACCCAGAATGGACTTCAGCGTGGTGCTCTTACCTGCGCCGTTGCGGCCGATGAAACCCATCACTGCGCCCTGCGGCACGTCAAAGGACACCCCATTCAGCGTAAACGCCGGGTAGCGCTTGGTCAGGCCCTGCACCTCCAGTACGTTCATTCGTCCTCCGCCTCCTCTTCCCCGCTGGGCAGACTGTTAAATACCGTCTTCATCAGCGGGTTCAGCTTATCCACGGTCTGCAGTGCCAGGCCCTTTTTCTTGTCCGCCATCAGCACCAGCGTATCTCCCGGCTGCAGGCCGAACATATCCCGCGCCTCCTTGGGGATAACGATCTGTCCCTTAGGGCCGATCTTGACGCTGCTCATAAAGTAGCGATCCTCTCTGCTCATATCCTCATTCCTTTCGGTTGGATTGGTATAACTTTTCTTACTTTTCACAGTTTAACACCACAAGCAACCCTTGTCAAGAGGTTTACGGCGGGAAATTTCTGTGGTACAATGGGTATGAAAGGTGGTGACAGGCATGGAATTATGGGAACTGCTGGGGATTCGTCCCGGCCTGACCGCGGTGATCGGCAGCGGCGGCAAAACCTCCCTGCTGCACGTGCTGGCACAGGAACTGTCCCACCGCGGCACGGTGCTGGTGTCCACCACCACCCGCATCATGCGCCCGAACTGGTGTCCCTTCGCCGCCACCGCAGCGGAGCTGTGTGAGGGCTTTGCCCACAGCCCCATCGTCTGCGCCGGGTCCTATAACCCGGAGGGCAAACTGACCGCCCCGGACTTCCCCGGCTGGCAGTACGCCGCGGACTTTGTGCTGGTGGAGGCCGACGGCTCCAAGCGCCTGCCCGCCAAGGCCCACGCCGCCTGGGAACCAGTACTGCCACCGGAACGAAGCCGTACCGTCTGCGTATTCGGTGCCTCCGCGCTGGGACAGCCTATACAGGACGCCGCCCACCGCCCGGAGCTGTACGCATCATTGGCGGAGGTCTCCCCGGAGGCTGTCATCACCCCGGCCATTGCCGCCCGGGTGCTGGCGAAAGAGGGCGGCTTCGATGTGCTGTTTATCAATCAGGCAGATGTGCTGGAGGATCCCGCCGCAGCGCTTCAGCCCCTTGTGTATACCCTCCCCTGCCCGGCGATATACGGCGCGCTGGCGGAGGGGTACTGGGCGAAATTGTAACCGACCAGGAACAGGAGGCGCCCATGCCCTTAGATAAACTGTGTATCGTTTTCATTTTCTTTGCCCTGCAATGTGGCGGAATACTTCGCTCCGGAATCGAGGACGCATATCAGTTCAAAATGAGCCACCGGGAAATACGCCAATATGATAAAACGCGCTCTCTGTGGTATCGCATACTGCTGCCTTACAGCCATATGAAATACTGCGGTGCCCCCCGGCATATGCGGCTATTCCAGGCGCTGCGGGCACTCAATTTGGCTGCGATCATCGCTATGCTGGTCTTAGCCTACATCTTTCCCCCAACTCATTCTATCACTCTTTTCGCCTATTTTTTCATTGGCGCCTATTTTGTTCTACTATATATCCCATTATTGTGTTATTCTATCTACATGAGCAACTGGCCAAAAGGCCCGAAAGGTTGGAACTTCAGCAAGTCAAAACGGCCATAAAAAGCCCCCTTACGGCCATAAAAAGCACCCTTGCGGGTGCTTTTGTTCAATCAAGTTCAGCAAAAACTCACTACCATATGACCCAAAAGTAAACCAAAAAGCAAAAGCCTGTGACAAATGTCACAGGCTTTTGTGTTGGCGCTACCTATCTTCCCG
>ENA-UOJL01000085-UOJL01000085.1-human-gut-metagenome-genome-assembly--contig:-P47-NODE-85-length-149104-cov-78.741038_pt1 | contig 149104 bp, 120 predicted proteins | sample MGYA00242347_ERZ723894 | MGnify/ENA metagenome assembly ERZ723894
GCCATGATACAAAAATACCGCCCGTAGTCTCGTTTGGGCGGTACTTTGTGTAAGACTGGCAGTCCATTATTAAGTTTTTTATTATGTTCCCTTTGTACACCGTTGCAAGTTCCAGTTATGATTGCGTACCAAGATGAGGATGGTGAACATACAAAAGCACCTGATGCATACGATTTTGAATTGTTTCAGAAAATCGAAAGTAGCAAGATTCCATATTGGTATCCAACTGATTTGATGATGGGTGTTGGTGAAAAATGGGGCGATAGCTGGAGAGCGGGATACCATCAGGGAATGACCAGAGTTCATCATTTCTTTACGAAAAGAAATTTATATGTTTTGGCAACTTTGTGGGATGCAATAGAGAATTCTGGTGAAAAACAGGATATTGTGTTGGCAATGAAATCGGTCATTACTGGCGTTATGCAGGGCGTAAGTAAATTGCAGCGATTCCGCCTAAACTCCGGATTCCCTAACATGATTTTATCTGGAACTCTGTATGTGGGTTCAATGATAAGAGAGTGGAACATACTCGATTGGATTCAGGGTAAATATAGAGCTATCGCAAAACTTAAAGGGAAAATATCCGATTTTAAAGTTGGTGATGTTTGCATCAGTACTAATTCTCTTACAGAGACAAGTGTTGAAAGCAATTCCATCGATTATATTTTCACAGATCCTCCTTTCGGTGATAATCTTATGTATTCTGAACTGAGCTTTATGTGGGAAGCATGGTTGAGAGTGAAAACCAATAATGGAAATGAGGCCATCATGAATACGTCTCAGTCAAAAGGTCTGACAGAATATCAGAACCTTATGACGGAGTGCTTTAAGGAGTACTATAGAGTGCTGAAGCCAGGGCATTGGATGACGGTTGAATTCCATAATTCTAAGAATGCTGTATGGAATGCAATTCAGGAAAGTCTTGGTAGAGCTGGCTTTATTATTGCGGATGTTAGAACACTGGATAAGCAACAGAATAGCTATAAGCAGATAAAAAATACAACTGCGGTTAAGCAAGACTTGGTTATCTCCGCCTATAAACCAAAAGAAGATTTCGTTAGAGAATTTGTGTTGAAGGCTGGTGAAACTGAAACCGCATGGGCTTTTGTTAGACAGCACCTTAGCAAAATTCCTGTAGTTGTAATTTCGAATGATCAAATAGAAGTGATTTCGGAAAGACAAGGGTTTTTGCTGTTTGATAGAATGGTTGCTTACCATATTATGCAAGGATTACCTGTTCCGGTTGATGCAACTGATTTCTATCGTGGTTTGGATGAAAAATTCCTTAAACGAGATAGCATGTATTTCTTACCTGACCAAGTAAATGAGTATGATACTGCTCGTATTAAAACCGATGTGGAACCTATTCAGTTTGAATTGTTTGTGACAAACGAGAAATCTGCCATTTCTTGGCTCTACCAGCAACTGAGTGATGAATTTGGTGGACCCCAGACCTATGCAGAGCTTCAGCCGAAGTTCATGCAGGAAGTCAAGGCGGTTGATAAGTATGAGCAGATGCCGGAGCTTGCTACTATTATGGAAGAAAATTTCTTGCAAGACGAAAAAGGCCGTTGGTATATCCCGGATGTGACCAAGGAAGGTGATTTGGTCAAGCTGCGTGAGAAGAACTTGTGGAAGGAATTTGAAGGATACATGAACAGCAAGGGCAAGTTGAAGCTGTTCCGTTCTGAAGCGATTCGTGTCGGTTTCTCTCGCCTGTGGAAGGACAAGAACTATCAGGCAATCGTAGATATCGCCGAGCGCCTGCCAGAGTCCACCATTCAGGAAGACCCGAATCTGCTCATGTACTACGATATCAGCTTGGGAAGAGTGTGAGGAATGTATGGCAGGAAAAAAGAAATCGTCAGAAATTGCAAGGACAAAAATAGATGCTAAAACAGCTTTGACCCTGTGGGGACGGGCAGCTGGAAGGTGTGAAATCTGCAATAAATTACTCTACTGCGATTCTAAATATGGAGATGTAGCTAACTTTGCGGAGCTTGCACATATTCATGCTGTCGGTGCGTCCGGCCCCAGGCACTGTGATGAATTGACACAAGACGAGATTAATCAGATCAACAATTTGATGCTCCTTTGTGAAGAGCATCACCATTTGATTGACACAAAGCCAGAAGATTATTCTGGAGCCTTCCTTCGCACAAAGAAGGAAGAACATGAACGCAGAGTACGTCGTGTTACTGATATTCAGGAGGACGCATCATGTAAAATGGTCTCGTTTTTTTCGAATATTGATAACATTGATGTTTACGGGGATGCAACAGCTTTCAAAAGAGCGGTCATTCGAGACAAGATGTACCCGAAGCAGGATGAACCCATTGCACTTCATACGGGTTCACCCACAAGATACATTCAATCCGAAGAGAACATTGAAAGGCAAGCAGATGAATTGGCGCAGCAAGTGCGGCTGCTTTTTGAAGGAATCAAGAAAGAGGAACGGATAGCGGTTTTTTCACTTGCGCCTCAACCGCTTTTATTCAAGCTCGGAGTGCTTCTCTGCGATCAGCTCGATGTACATGTATTCCAATGCCATCGAGAAGGCGATAAATGGGCTTGGCCGGAGGATAATACTTCCGAAGTTGGATTTATCACCAAAGGTACACACCATTCTTCTGGTAATGTTGTTGCGTTGGTTATGGATTTAAGTGCTGAGATTGCCGACGAGAGAATCATAAAATCTCTTGGGCAAGAGTGTTCTATTTATCACATCACTATAGAGGAACCGAACAGAAACTTTGTGCGGAGCACGAAAACGCAAGCAGAATTTGTGAAGGTATTCCGAGGTATGATGGAGAAAATAAAAAACGACCATCCAACTGCGGACAGAATATGCGTATTTCCCGCAATGCCACAGTCTTTAGCCATCAGGGCAGGAATGGATTATATGCCCAAAGCGGATTTACCAATAACAATTTATGAACAGGTAAGCACAGACGTTGGGTTTATTGAAACGATCACAATCGGAGGTGAGCAGTAATTGTATAGCAAGGACGACATTAATAAGCTGTATCGAGAAATTGCGGCCAGTATAGATATCAGCGATGATATGTTTACTGCGGCAGTAGATGAATATGAATCCCTTGGTAAGTGGATTGATGAGAACACACCCCAATATCAAATCAGTATCTATCCGCAAGGGTCCTTTGGCCTGGGAACAGTTGTCAAACCAATTACAGATGAGGACGACTATGATCTTGACATTGTTTGTCAATTCAAAGAGCAATACGGTTTGACAGCGAAACAGCTTAAAGTCGATGTGGTCAAACCTTTGTTGCTCGGATACAAGAAAACCAGCCGAGATATTGAGAATAAGCGTAGATGCTGGCATGTTGAGTATGCGGAAATTCCGAACTTTCATATGGATGTTATTCCTGCATACGCAAATGCAAAGCTTAAAAGGATAAATATTACTGACCATGATGAAGACCATGATACATATGACTACATTGGGAGTAACCCGTCAGGATATATAACATGGTTTTTTGAACGGTGTGCAAGACAACAAAAAAGACTTTTAGACAGCTATATGAAAGAGCATAGGCTTGTCGTTGCAAGTGCTGATGTTGAGGAAATCAAACGGAGAAAGATAAAAACGCCGTTGCAAAGAGTGGTGCAACTTCTCAAACGGCATAGAGATATTATGTTTGCTGATGATGATTCTGGCAATAAGCCGATTTCTATCATCATTACGACAATTGCAGCAACGCTTTATCAGGAGGAAGACAACATCGTAGACGCCATGACGAATATCCTTCTCGAAGCACCAAAATGGATTAATTGTAATAAGAAAAATGACCTCTATTACATTGAAAACCCAAGCTATCCAGGGGAGAATTTTGCGGATAAATGGAATACGCATCCTGAACGAGCAACGGCCTTCTTCAATTGGGTTAAACATGCAACGGCAGATTTGACGGGAAATCAATTATATCAAATGTCGCGTATTGATATGGGTGAAAATGTTAAGATGTGTTTTGGCGAAAAAACCGGCAAAACTGTTTTTTCAAAGGCCGCTGAAGAATGTCGAGCAGGAGTTGAAAATGGTTCTTTGAAAGTAGATAGATCATCCGGTAATCTTTCGACAAAAGGAACGGTTTCTGTTCCAACCACTCGTCATTATGGGCAATAAGAGATATCTGAAACCACAACCGATAACAATAGCTAGTCAGATGCTTAGGATTCAGCAGTTGTACCGTAGTAATCTTATAGAAGTACTTAAAGCTGTCAATTCTGAACTCATTTGTATGATTAGACTACAGCCATCGGAACATTCGGATATTTACAGAATCAAGATAACATACAAGATTAGTGATATATCGCCAAAAGCTTGGCTGCTCGCACCAGAAATGAAAACCTATGATGGAAAATATCCTCATCATATTTATGGTAAGGATGAGCGAGGTCACTATCAACTATGTGTGCATTATCATAGGGATAAGAACTGGAATCAGCAGATGTTTATCGCAGAAAGCTTTATTCCTTGGGTATGCACATGGCTAAATACCTATGAATATTGGCTTATTACAGGTGAATGGCACTATGATGAGGCCTTTCCGGGAAAGAATAAGAAGAAAAAATAGGAATGAAAGTAAAAGGCGGCTATTCAGCTTGAGTTTGAGGGAATGTAAGAATGTTTAATATCGGCGATTTCGTTTTTGATACTATTGCCGGAGCCAACGTGCAGATCATGGAGCGGATTGAGCTGTGGGGTTATACATCCTACAAAGTCTTCAATCCGGCCAATGGCAGTGTATATAAGGCAACGGGCGAACAATTAAAGAGGGGAGGCAGTGAAGCACAGCTGGATGAGAACTACCTGCGCTATGTTACGCTGCTCTCAAAAATCAGAAACGAGACATCTGCCGGTATTCTTTCTGCTCTCTCCAGCGGCGTGATTCCGCTTCCACATCAGTTGCATGTGCTGGAGCGGGCACTGGAAACGCGCAATATTCGCTACATTCTCGCTGATGAAGTCGGTCTTGGCAAGACTATAGAGGCCGGCATGATTATCAAGGAGTTGAAAGCTCGTGGACTCATCACACGAATCCTTGTCGTATGCCCTACCGGACTTGTCAGCCAGTGGTCTGTAGAAATGCAGGAGAAATTCCATGAGAAGTTTCAGGTGATCCTGCCGTCGGATTTTGATACAATACGCCGCTTGACTGATAATGATGATGTATACGGCCAGTTTGACCAGGTCATCTCGCCTATGGATTCTATCAAGCCGGTGGAAAAGCACGCCGGCTGGTCGGACAAGCGGGTGGAAAAGTACAATCAGGAGCGCATAGAGGCAATTATCAACAGCGGATGGGATTTAATTATCATCGATGAGGCGCACCGCGTAGCTGGCTCCTCCAGTTATGTGGCCCGTTATAAGCTTGGCTATTTGCTTTCCCAGGCAAGTCCATATCTGCTTTTGCTGACGGCAACGCCGCATAACGGCAAAACAGAGCCGTTTCTTCGCTTGGTTCGCCTGTTGGATGAGCAGGCGTTCCCAAACTACAAATCTATCGTCAAGGAACAGGTTGCGCCCTATCTGATTCGTTCCGAAAAGCGAGAAGCCATCGACAATAATGGGAATTTGCTTTTTAAGAAGAGATATACGCATTTGGTTGAGCTGCATTGGGACGAGCGGCACTCGCTTCAGCGCCAGCTGTATGAACTGGTTAGTTCCTATGTTTCCAAAATCTATGATAAGGCACGCTGGAATCGCAAGAAGAACATGTGCCTGATCTTCCTTATGATCATCATGCAGCGAATGGTGACAAGCAGCACTGCTGCCGTCCGTCAGAGCATGGAGCACCGTCTGCGTGTACTCCTTGAAGAAGAGACGCGCGTGAACACCATGAGCGAATCGGATTGGGATGAGCGCGACATTGAAGACGGCGATGCGGATGCGATGGAGGCAATGTCACTTGACCGTAGTGCTGAAATTGAAAAACTGAAGATGATTATCTCTGTAGCAAAGCAAGCGGAGTTCCAGCACCATGATGTTAAGGTTGATGCTCTCTTTGACACGATTGATGAGCTTCAAAGCGAGGACCCGGCACAGAAGATTATTCTGTTCACGGAGTTTGTTGGTACGCAGGTGTATCTGAAGAAATTGCTGGAATCCAGAGGCTACTCCGTTAGCGTTCTGAACGGCAGTATGGATATCGAAGAGCGTAATAATGCTCTCAACGAGTTCAAGATGAGCACGGGTATCTTCATTTCAACGGATGCCGGTGGCGAAGGTCTGAACTTGCAGTTCGCGAATATCATTATTAACTATGATTTGCCGTGGAACCCGATGAAAATCGAGCAGCGCTGTGGTCGTGCAGACCGTATCGGTCAGCAGCGAGATGTCCATATCTACAACATGATTATCGGTGACACGGTGGAAAGCCGTGTTCGTGAAGTGCTGGAAGAAAAGCTCTCTGTCATTATGAAAGAGCTCGGCATAGATAAGTACTCCGATGTGTTGGACAGCGAAGTAGCTGAATGCGATTTTACGGATGCCTATATGAGCTCCATCGGACACGCTTCCCGCATTGAACAGAATATTTACTCCGTAGAGATGGAAATGCGCCAGCAGGCGGGGAATGCTCTTAAGTACAAAGATATCCTCCATGAAGAGAAAGACCTTACACAGTTGGTTGGCAAAGAGTCCAACTTTGATGTAGATACTGCCCTGCGCCAGATGCTTGTTTACTATGAATCCTGGAAAGGAAACGACCCGACAATTATTGACAGGATCAGCATCAACGACGAGATGATTACAAAACATCTCTGCGGCAGTATTGTGCAGGACCATACAAGACAGCTTATGTCGGTTGGCATTCGGAACTTTCCGAATGAAGCTGGCTACTTCATGCTCTGGGAGCTTTCTGTTTCCGAGGATACGCAGGACAAGCGCATTATTCCGATCTTTGTGAATGAGTCGTACGTGTTGCGCCCTATGGCCGGCAGCAAAATCATGGAAGTATTTCTTGACGGAAGCAGTCGGCTGGATTGCCGGATGGTACACAATCTTTCGGAAGAGAATTATCAGCGCTTGCAGGAAATCTGCATGAACTTTGCTTACAACACGTTTGTTGAGCTCAAAGAAAAGCAGACAAAGCGAAGCACTGAACAATATGAGAAGTATAATTATGCTCTGTCTCTCCGCAGAGAAGCCGCAGGGCATATCGGCATAGAGAACATTCGCCGTTCGAGAATTTCAAAGCTCGAACGCGAGGAGCGAGAGATTGAAGAAGAACACAAGCGCAGCGGAACCGTGCTCCCGGACTTCCGGCTGATGATATTGATTCAATTGGAGGCGTAAACAATGTTTGGAGAGTATGTGTATGGGAACTCCCCGGCAACATATGCAAATCTCATATGGATAAACGATGCGGATCGCCTGAATCGTATCGCACCTTACAGCAGTGCTTTTGCAGAGCATGGATTTGAAGTAGTCGAATATCAGGATGATCTCAGCTTCCGTATCGGATATGAGAAAAAAGTGAAATCCGGGAATGAAAAACTTGCCGTGATGAGTTATGACAAGGAATATATTCCCTATGATATTCTGACACGCTTTACCGCATACGCGGTTTCGCTTAGAGCCCTCTTTCCTAAATTGAATTTAGATGTTCTGCGCCATAAGTCTAAGATGGATCTGGATCTGTTGACGATGGTCATTGCAAAGAATTTTGATGATCTGACCACACCGGAGCAGACGGAAAAGTTTTTTGAGACAGTCGTTTACAGCAAGGATAATCTGCTTCGGTATTTCCGCTCAAAATTGGAGCACACACTCCAAAAAGCGAAGAGCAGTCCGTCTTATCGTGACTGGTATCGCGTTGCGGAGGAAAAAGCCCATATTGATCGGTATTCCATCCAATATGGGCTGAATATTGACACAAGCGTGATCAACCGGCTGTTCCAGGGATATGTACTCAAGTCATTCGGTACGCTGTCCTCTAAGATTGACCGAGATACACCTGTGCTGGTGAGCCGTGCGATGGAGTACATGCATGGTCAAAGTGAGAAGTTTGCAATTATTGTTATGGATGGCATGTCGGAATTCGATTGGAGTATTATCTCTCAATACTTTGTAGACGTGCAATATAAGCAGGAAGCGGCATTTGCAATGATTCCGAGCACTACATCCATATCGAGACAATGCCTGTTGTCAAACAAGTTTCCGAGTCAGTTGATCGCACCATGGGTTCAGCGCGAAGAAAAAGCGGAATTCACTGAGTGCGCCAAATCTCTTGGATATGCTGATAGTCAGATCGACTATTCTCGCGGATACGATACGGATTTCGGCAACTCTGTCCGCTGTGGTGCGGTCATTATCAACGACATAGACGATATGGTACACGCGCAGCCACAGGGACGGCTCGGAATGTATAACGATATTTCTGTGCTTTCCGATGAAGGCAAGCTCTGGAAGCTGACTGAACGTCTGCTGGCAAAAGGCTTTGATGTATATATAACGGCTGACCATGGTAATACGCTGTGCAACGGAATCGGAAGATTTGTCGGTGCCGGCGTCGATGTCGAGACCCAAAGCCATCGTATGGTGGTTCTGAAGGATTTTGCCGACAAGGCAAAGCTGGCGGATAAGTTCGGGCTGATTGAGTACCCGAAATACTATCTGCCGAAGGAATATGATTACTTGATCTGCGATACGGATACATCACTCGACAACTCCGGTGACCAGGTTATGACACATGGCGGAATGACCATCGATGAAGTCGTTGTTCCGTTTATCAAGATAAAGGCGGTACAGAGCAATGGCTAAGATTGTTGGATTATCCCGAAATTTGAAGCTTCAATGGCTCAACAAGGTAGTGGAGCTCGCTTCGAGTAACCTTACTGAACAGGAAATAAAGGATCAGCTGAACGAGTATTTGAGCTTTGAAATTTCAAGCCCGACAAATCTTCGTAAGACCCGGGAAATACTAATGAATATTTGGGTTTATGAGAATGATATCAGTAATAAGTTGAGAGAAGAAGCCATCAGCATAGTTCGTGATATGCCGGAATATGCACTGGCTGCCCATTGGTGCATGATGCTGGCAACCTATCCGGTCTTTGTCGATATGTGCAAGCTGATCGGAAGGCTGTCGGAGTTTCAGGATGAAATCACGCTAAGCCAAATCAAGCAGAAATTGTATGACGAATGGGGTGAGCGGACGACATTATATCACTCCATTGATAAATTGATTTCAACGCTGAAGGAACTGAGCGTGCTCCGGTGTGAGAAGCCTGGAAAATACCATATTGTAAAGCATGAAGTTCATAATGGCCGAATTTCAGCTTTCATGATGTATGCGATGATTCTTGTGGACGACAGCGGATATTACTCTTTTACCGATCTCAGCAACTCAGTATATTTCTATCCGTTCCAGTATCAGCTGGAAAAAAAGCTGCTTTTAGGTGATGACCGGTTTTCGATGAATAACTTCGGTGGAGAACTGTCGGTCTCTGTGAATGTATAAAGACATCGGATGTTGATTCTATGGATGAAATAAGTAACACAGCAAATAACGCGCTTGCTGAGCAACCAGAGAGTGTTCCAATACCGGATTCTGGTAAAACGCTGTATATTACAGAATCTATGCCAGACTTTGATTACAAGAATTTGCTTGGCAGTTTGTACAAGCCATAAATATGGATGATATTCTTGCCAAGGTTGAGGCAGGAATTCAATATGTTGTGCAGATTCCGGCTGAATTTCAGAAAGCGTATGAATCTGATGAATATTTCATTGTGAAGAATACGGAAGCAGGAAAAACGTGGCCGTCTCTGATGAAAGTAGCCGAAAACGACTGTAATCAGGTGGTTACTCCACTCCCAATTGCTGAGCAGGCGATGGTTCAAGGCAATCCTATTCAAGATCTGTCAAAACATATATGAGAAATTTAGAGGGAACAGCATCCGTCCTCATGTTCGAGAGTAGGCAGCGGACAGCGGATGTCGCTTGCCCTTACTGCCGCGGGAAGGTGGAGATTTGCGAGCTGGCAAACAAGCAACTGAAGGACATCCCTGTTTGGCAGGGCATCAGTCAGGAGCTCTGTTTTCTGTGCCATCGGTATCGCTGCACGAAGTGCGGCAGAAAGCACACGGAAGAGATTCCGCTGCAGCATCCGGGAACGCGAATCACCGAAAGAGCCGCCACTTGGATTCAGACGCTGCTGCTGAATCAGATGACGATTCGGGGCGTTCAGCAGATTACGGGGATTCACTGGGAAACAATCCGCCGGATTCATGTGCAGCTCATGACGCAGATGCTTCAAGCGCATCGGAAAGAGCTGAAAGCACGGAAATATCAGCGCGCTTTGACAAGTTTCTGCTGCGAAGAAAGCGGGACATTGAACGGACGCGGCTGATTCTTTCCATAGCTGCGTTATTTGTGATGCTTTCCCTGCTTCCCATTAATAAATCTCCGAATCCTTGCCATATGACGAGGTGTGATACTGTCAACAAAGTTATCACCTATTATCCGCTTACTGGCTTTCAAATAGTCGAACAGGTTGCCTTCGATGTGTTTACCGCCATTAATAGCAGCTTTTCTGTTCTGATACGCAGCGCTCCCTTTATATGAGTACTTCTTATATAATTCGTTTGCGTTAATGCGGTTTCCCTTTTTCGTAACGCCGCTGCATTTAAATATGGTCACAGCTTTACGATGCATTCGGTTATAGTACTTTGAAATTGTTTTTTCGCGTAGGCGAATTTTCTTCCCATCAAATGAAAATCCGAGAAAGTCTATCAAATTTTTTCCATTTTCTTGACCAAGAATAACATCAGCAATGCAATTCCTTATAACACCGTTTTCAACGGAAAAAATTCTTGTCTTTTCTGCCTTTATTTCAATACCTCCTGCTTCCGTAATAAACCCACAAATGGTTTCATAATGCTTTCTAAAATCTACAGGCGCGGTATTGGGAATAACAACCATAAAATCGTCACTGTATCGCATATAAAAGCCTTGTAATGCCGATACATACTCATAAATCTGCTTATCAGCCTTTAGCATATATACATTAGCAAGGACAGCACTAATGGGTGAACCTTGCGGGACGCCTTTTGCTTCTGGCAAATTGGGATTTTTCTTAAATACCTTTTTCCATGCACGTATAGTTTTTGTGTCCAGAAGTTTGTCTCTCTGATTGAGTTGCTTTTGTCCGTTTTTATTCTTTTCCAGCTTATAATAATCAAGCAAATCATTCATTTCTGCATAGGAAAAGCGCGTCACACTCTTAAAAATGGCATAATAATCAGGAGGAAGACATTCAACATTCAGCAAATCACAGAGCTCTTTTTTCAGATAAGGATGACTAATGTTATCAAAAAAACTTGTGAAGTCACCAATCATTACACAGCAAGAGCGGCATGACTGAATAAAACGAAATGCGTCATTAGCAAAATCAATGTTGTTACGCCCTTTAAAATTGTTTCGGTAAGCCACTGCCACTGAATCAATGCCATCCTGCTGTACCCGTGCATTATATTGTTCATTCAGCAAATAAGAGTAATAGCGGTAAATCCATGCGTCTTTATGTGCAGCATAGAATATTTCTCTTTTCTTAGGCGGCTGCTTCTTTCCGTTTTTCACTTTTCTTGTTGTTATGGTATAGTGTATAAACGGCATAAATGCATGGATTGCAACGCTTTCAGGCGAAGATATATATTTCCAGCATTGTTCCAGCGAAATCCTCGTGTCAAAATGTGCATATCGGCTTACTCGTTGCCTTTGAGCGCTCTTCCATTCATCAAGAATCATATTGCCTCCCAATATAGTGCAATCCCCATCAGCATGGCGGGTGATACACCTCAGCTGACGGGGATACATTAAAACGTGGCAAGCAAGCTTATAGTTGGTAACTGCTGCTCGAACTTTACGCCAATCACCCTACTCACACAATGCTCGATTATGTTATTATTACCAAGCATGAAGGAAGTGTCTACACCATGACTATATGCATCATCGCTCTGGCGGCCTATTGGCTGACCAGAAGCGATGTCAGCACAGTTTGCGACATCTGGTCAGAAATACTGACTGAAATCAGCAGCTGGTGCTTGACAACAATACTTCACCTCCATGCCACTGCATGGAGTAATAATATTATAGTGTATCAGACGCTTTTTGTCAATATTTAATCAGAATTTTTCAAGGGATCAACCTTCATCGGCTTCTTTGAGGAAGTCGAGACGACCGAAGAGCACGAATGGATACTTTTACTGCATTGCAGAAGGCATTACATCGTAAGTGAAATGAGAGAACGTCAGAGGGCAAACCCCAAAAGTTGAGAAACTTTGAGAAGGTTTGAGAAGCTTTGAGAAGAAATGAGAAAGTTTGAGAAGAAAATCCGTGCTATACTATATACGTGTTACCAAGCACCTCCGCCACCAGCCCACCTACTTGATAACACTATCCCCCCGCTGCGCCCACAACCAGCAGCGCATAGCACCCAACAGGACAAATTAGCAGCGAACAGCACAAAACAAGACGAAACAGCACAAAATAGCACGCTTTAGCAAATAAACCTGTGCTATGATAGTATCGTCGGGAGACCGCAGCCACCGACCGAGGCAATCAGCGTCATGCTGACTGCCTTTTTCTGTACCTGCTGCGCATTTTGAAAGGAGGTGGTCGTCTTGATTGCCACGGGCTGACAACATTTTCGCAGGCAGACTGCACCCGCAGCCTGTCTATTTTGTTGCCGCAAAAGCGGAGAAAGTGAGAAGTATATGAGGACATTCGGCAATATCAACATCATCGGGCTGGATAACGGCTACGGGAACATCAAGACGGCGAACGGCATTTTTCCGGCGAGCGTCGCTTGCTGCGAGGCCGAACCGGCGCACGCGCAGGACGTGCTGGTGTACGATGGCAAGTATTACGTCATCGGCGCGGGGCATCGGGAGTTCACGCTGGATAAAGTCGGCAACCAGGATCACTACCTGCTGACGCTGGCGGGCATCGGGCAGGAGCTGTGGTGCAATCAGCTGACGACGGCGGCTGTTCATCTGGCGGTCGGACTGCCGCTGACGTGGGTCGGCGACCAGCGCGAGCAGTTCCGTGCCTATCTGTCGCAAAATCGGCATGTAGATTTCAACTGGCGCGGCATCGACTACCATGTTGATTTGGTCGGCGTGGACGTGTACGCGCAGGGCTATTCCGCCGTCATTTCCGAACTGCGGAAATTCACCGGGGCGAACATGCTGTGCGACATCGGCAACGGCACCATGATTGTCATGGCGATTAACGACCGCAAGCCGGTGCTGGAGCAGTGCTTCACGGAGAAGTACGGCACTTACCAGTGCGTGCTGAAAGCGCGGGAGGCCTTGACGCGGCTCTGCGGGCGAACCGTGCCGGACGTGACCATCGAGCAGGTCATGCGCGAGAGCACGGCTGATATTGCGCCCGAATATGTGCAGGTCATCCGCGAAGCCGCGGCGGATTATGCGGCGGAAATCATGCGCAAGCTGCGCGAGCATGAATATGACCCCAAAACGATGCGGCTGTGGATTGTGGGCGGCGGCGGCTGCCTGATTCGCAATTTCGGGCAGTATGACCCCAATCGCGTGACCATCATCGGTGATATTCACGCCTCCGCCAAGGGGTATGAGTATCTGGCAGAGCGGCGTTTGCAGCGTGAGGCGAGGGCGCGGTGAAAGAGATTCTGCGCACGACGCTTCGCTTGTATGCGGAGAAACCTGCCGACCTGGAGGCGCTGCGGCTGCTGCGTCAAGTGCGGGAGGAACAGCACTTGCGCTATGCGGATGCGATCGTGGCGGCGGTCAATGCGCACTATGGGCAAGCGCAGCAAGGCGGCTTCGATGGTCATCAGCGGGAGGAAATCCGCGGCATTGTTCGCGAGGAGCTGGCAGCATCGCTATTTCGATGCGCTGAGCAAACACCGGCAGAGACATTGAAGGACGAGAACGCGCCGGACGAGACCGATCTCGACAATCTGCTGGACATGATGGGCAGCTGATGCGAAAGCGCACCAAATTTCTGTCTGCTGATGCGTGGAGAAACTTGGATAGCATCAGACGGCATCAAATGCGCACCAGTCATCAGCAGGCAGGAATGAGCACTCAGCGGGCGGCAAACCCGCCGGAGTCCAGAGGCGGAGCGCTTTGGTCAGTGCTCAGAGGCGAAGCCTTTGACCCACAGGGAGGCGCGCCGACCGATAAAAGTGATGCTGTGCGTCACTTTGTAGTGGGTAGTCTCTGCCGCAATCAGAGGGGATCGGTCGCTGCGCTCCCGCCGCCCGCAAGCAAGGAGGTACTATACGAGCAAAATCAGAGCAACCCGGCACAACGGTCGTGCCGGAAAGAACGGCGTGTTCACCGCCAAGCACAACGACCGCAACTTTGACGTAACCCACGCCGAGCACATTGATCCCGCGAAAACGCACGAAAATGTCTATTGGGACTGGCTGAACGGGATGCGCACAGGCGAAAGAAGTGCCGACATTCCTTCCTTTGAGGAGGTTGAGCGAATTTTTTACGAGCGACATTATTCCGATTATGTCGCCGGGCAGTGCACGCGCAACGCCCAGCGCCGCCACACGGAGCGCAACCGAACCGTGGAGCAGATTCGCCGCGACAAGCGCACCTGCCCGGAAGAAACCATCTTCCAGTTCGGCAAAGAGGGCATCGGTGCGACGCCGGAGCAGCTGCTGGACATTTTCACGGCGTTCAAGCAGCAGTTCGAGGAACGCTACGGCAAACACGTCCACATGCTGGACTGGGCAATGCACTGCGACGAAACGACGGTGCACATTCAGGAGCGCCATTGCTTCGACTATGTGAACAAGTACGGCGAGGTCGAGCCGAAGCAGGAAAAGGCGCTGGCGCTCATGGGCATTCCGCTGCCGCAGCCGGACAAGCCGCCGGGACGCTACAACAACCGCAAAATCACCTTCGACGCGATGAATCGGCTGATGCTGATTGAAATCGCGAAGGCGCACGGCTTGGACATTGAGGAGCAGGTAAAGTACGGCGGCAAGACGCATCTGGAAAAGCTGGATTACATCATTGCCAAGCAGCTCGAAACTATCCGGAATCAGCAGAAGCAGCTGACCGCGCAGAATCAGCAGATTCAGACCTTGACCGCGCAGATTGCCGAGAAGGATGCCGAGCTGGACACGAAGCTGTTCCGCCTGTCCGATGTGGATTTGCTGATTGAACAGGTCACGGACATTTGCTACGAAAAAGCCGTGACCGCCGTCAGCGAGAGCGTGAGCCAAACGGCGCTGGATAAAGCGGCGGCGGGCGTTGACCGCACCATTCGAGCGGCAAAGTCGCCCAGCAGTGGGCTTGGCGTTCCCTTCATCGGCGTGGTGGAAACGTGGCTGGGCAAAGCGAGGGAGGATGTGTTCAGCGCGCTGCTTTCGATGGCGGACGACGTGCGGCGACGGCTGCTGTCGCCCGCGATGAACGAAATCATGAAATGCAGCATTGCGGAGACGGCGCGCCCAGCTGTGGTGGAAAAGCTGCGCCCCAAACTGCGGGATGATGCCTATCCGAAGAAGCGCCCCGATGCGTGGGCGCGATAAGCATTGCAAGGAGAAATACATGAGCGAAACGACGAAAATCGACTGGTCGCCGCCGATGCCGGACGACCAGATGGCCGCCGCCTACCAATCTGTACAAGCCAAGTTGACCCGCACCGCTGGCGGCGAGGTGCGCAATACGCTGCAAAACTTTGTCACGGCGCTGACCCATGATCCGGTTTTTGCCGGGAACATCCGCAGAAATCTGTTCAAGGAGCGCATGTCGATGACCTGCCCCGTCTGGTGGGCGCGGAAAAGCGACATGATTGACGACATGGACGCTGCGTTCCTGCGGCTGTATCTGGAAGAACACTACGGACTGCGGTCGGAAAAGCTGATTTACCCGGCGCTGAACATCGTGTCCACCGCGCAGGCGTTCCATCCGGTGCGGGACAGGCTGAACAGTCTCGTCTGGGATGGTGTGCCGCGCGTTCGGGTGGCGCTGCACCATTTTCTTGGCGCGGAAGTAAGCGACACGAACGAAAAGTACCTGCGCACGTTCATGCTCGGCGCGGCGAACCGGGTGTTTCATCCCGGCTGCAAGTTTGAGCTGATGCTGGTGCTGGTGGGCGGGCAGGGCGCTGGCAAAACCACCTTCATCCGCTTCCTTGCGCTGGAGCCGGAATGGTTCACGGACGATGTCAGCAAATTGGACGACAAGGAGATTTACCATCGGCTCAACGGTCATTGGATTTGCGAGCTTTCGGAGATGGTCGCGACGGCGAATGCCAAAAGCATCGAGGAAATCAAGTCGTTTCTCAGCCGCGACAAGGATTTTCTGCGGATGGCATATGATCGATACGGCGGCGATCATCCCCGGCAAAGCGTGTTCGCGGGCACGACCAACCGCATGGATTTCCTGCCGCTGGACAGAAGCGGCAATCGGCGCTTTCTCCCGGTGACGGTGGATGCGTCGAAAGCCGACTGCCATATTCTCGACAATCCGGCGGAGTCCCGGCACTATTTCGAGCAGCTGTGGGCGGAAATCATGGCGCAGTACAAGTCCGGCGCGTACAGCACGCACTTGTCCAAGGCGGATGAGGAGGCACTGCGCAAACAGCAGCAGGATTATTGTCAGGAGGATACGCTGGCGGGGCGCATCTACGCATGGTTCGAGACGTTCGAGCAGGACAAGGTCTGTACTTTGCAGATTTACCGGGAATGTCTGGCGCATCCGCTTGATGAACCGAAGAATTACGAAACGCGCGAAATCCGCGAAATTGTGGACAGCGGGATTGCCAGCGGCGAAATCAGCGGCTGGCAGAAGTTTCGCAATGCCCGCAAGTTTGCCAAGTATGGGCGGCAGTATGGATGGGAGCGAATCCCGCCGCCTGCACAGCTGACGTTTGGCGGCTGCACGGTCGTGGACGAAGAATCGCCCTTCTGACACGCCGCCTATCATCCGAATGTCGGGGAATATGTCGCGGAATCCCCGCTGCGGCAAGGTGTTTCGCGGCTTGACATGCCGGACATATCCAAATCAGCAAAACAAATCGTTTCAATATAGTAAAAGGAGACGCAGAAAAGGTTAGCATCCGGCGTGTCAGCATGTCGGATGTGTCAACCGCGCTGCGCCTCCATTTCGGAGGTGAATCAATGTTCAATCGCGTTCCGTCGGACGATCGGGCGGACGAAAATCAAGCGGAATCCGCGCACAAAGTCCCCAAGATGACGCTGACGATGGCGGAGCTGGCAGACGAGCTGCACATTTCCCTGCCCACGGCGCGGAAACTGGTGCGAAAATCAGGCTTTCCCGCGTTCAGCGTCGGCAGCAGGATTCTCATCAACCGGGAAGGGCTTCAGCGCTGGCTGGATTGTCAGCCGCCGATTGCTGTCACCTGAATTTTTTCGCAAAATGTACTTGCCCCGTGCTGGAATGTGTGCTATGATCATCGTAGCACCTTGACAATTGAATCAGCATACACAGCACGGGGCGATTGATAAGGAGGAACATCAATGCCTCGTCAGAAATTAACCCAACGTACCGACGGCTACTTCAAGGTGAAGTACCATGACAAGCAGTTTTACGGCAAAACGCAGGCGGAAGCCATGAAGGCCCGCGATGCGTACAAGCAGAAGGAGCAAATGGGACTCAGCCACGACCTCGAAGGAATTACCTTTTTGGATTATGCGCTGAATTGGCTGGAAATTTACCGCTCCGATTGCAGCGTACCCTTGCAGAAGCAATATGCCAACATGATTCGCTTTGCCGCCGACCACACGCGGAAGCGGTTCATCTGCGACATCAACGCGAACGACTTGCAGGCCATCTTCAACAAGCTGAGCTGCTATTCCTCGTCCTATGTGAGCAAGTTTGCCTCGCTCATGAACGGCATCTTCCGCAACGCAGTGTCCAACGGTGCGCTGATTCGCAATCCGATGGCGGGCGTGCAGCGTCCCAAATGCAAGAAAACGGGCGGACACCGCTGCTTGGAGCCGTGGGAACGGGCACTGATTCGCAGTACATGGCAGGAGCACGACTTCGGCCTGGCGGCGATGGTGATGCTCTACACCGGCTTCCGCAGGGGAGAAATGCTCCACCTAAACATCGACCGCGATGTGGATTTCGAGAAAAAGACGATTGCCGTCCGCGGCGCTGTGTCGTTCAGCGAAGGCAATCGCCCGAAGCTCACGAAGGGCAAAACCGCTTCCGCCATCCGCACTGTGCCGCTGCTTCCTCCGCTGGAAGAGGCGCTGAAAGGGCGGCACGGGCTGGTTTGCCACAAGGAGAACGGCGGCATCATGTCGCAGTCCGCCTTCGCGTGCAAGTACGAGTCGTACATCACCTTCTTGGAGACGAAGCTCAATGGCACCCACAAGCGCTGGTACGGCAAAACCAACGAGCAGAAGCAGCTCTTGGCGGAGGGCAAGCTGCCGCCGTGGAAGGAAATCAACATCCGCTGCCACGATTTCCGCGTGGAGTTCTGCACAAGAGCCTACTACGCGCAAGTGCCGCTCAAAACGCTGCAAAGCTGGATGGGTCACGCCGATGCCGACATGATTCTTGCCATCTACACGAAGCTGGACAAGGAGCAGGAGCGGACGGATGCCGCGAAGATGATTGGCTATCTGAGCCGCTTGGAGGTAGATTCGGCTTCCGAATGAGAGAGCGCCGACGAATTCCCGCAATTTTATAACCCCGCCGGTACAGCGGCATGTCCCTGAAAGCGGCTAATTTCAAGGGATTCCGGGCAAATTTTATAACCCCGTTATAACCCCATTGCCCCCTGAAACGGCGTGAAAATAGGCGAAAATGCGGTTTTCGGGGAGGAAAAGGCGCAGAAGCTCGGAAGCAACGGAATCTGTGTTGCTCACAAAATCATGTGCTATGCGGCATGAATTCCAACCATAATAGACGAAAATCAGTCCAAAAGTACAAAAAAAGAAGCGATTTTGCAATCGCTTCGATGTCTGGGTGAGAAGATTCGAACTTCCGGCCTCTTGAACCCCATTCAAGCACGCTACCAAACTGCGCTACACCCAGTCATGTTCCGAAGGCCTCGACTCTCGCCGAAGGGGTTGACCTTGCGAACAGAACTAATTATAGCATGTTTCCAGCGCCCTGTCAAGAGGGAAAATGTCTTTTTTTATGATTTTTTGCGAAGTCGAACGCGAAAAATCATAAACACGATGCACTTTGCCAATTAGCCCTTTTTCGTCGTTTCTTCCATGAGTTTGTCAAGATACTTGATGATTTTCTGCGCGTCGTTGCATTCTTCTGCGTAATCCCTGATTTGCTTGAGAAGCTCATTGAAACGCTGATTTGTCATGTTCAATGCCACCTTTCTGTAAAATAATGCATATCAGTCATTCTCGCCGTCACGCAGAAGCTCTTCCAGATGCTTGACAATCGCGTCTTTATCCGGGGTCACGCAGAAGCTCTTCCAGATGCTTGACAATCGCGTCTTTATCCGGGGCTTGCTCTGCGTAGGCAAGCAGTTCGCGAAGTAGAAAGCGCAGCTGATAATCCGTCAAGCCGGATTCTCCATGTTCGTCCATGTGAACATCTCCTTTCTGATAGCGTTTATTGACAATTCTATTATAACATACGGATGGCGGGATACAATAGGCAAAAGTGATTTTTGCCGCAAAAATCACAAAAGACATTTGACGCGGGTGCAAAACTATGCTATGATGAAACCATCAGGCAGGGGGGAGGAAAAGCAGGTATGGAAATCGTACTGGATGTAATTCAGGTTGTCCTCGCGGCGATTCTCGTCGTGCTGGTCTACAAGCTCTACAAGAAGCAATGAGACTGACACCGAGAAAAGGAAACGGCGGTCACATTACTGCTTACTTTGTGACGCTCGGCAGCAAGGAAGCGCGGGATGCGGGGTTCATCCGTCCTGACGGAAACAGCCGTATCCTGAAAAAGGTGGTTGACACCGAAAAGGGGACGCTCACCTTCCAAGTGGATTGGGAAGCGGAAGAGAATCGAACCGACCTGTGATGCCGAAAGAGGGGAGCGCGAACTGCCCCTCTATTTGATTGCAATCCTCGCGTAACGCCCATCCTCCTCCATCACAAACCCTTCTCCATTCCCGGCTTGGAAGTCAAAATACCCGCCCTCTGGCACAGCGAACTTTTCCATAATCGCCATGAGCGTCCCGCCGTGCGCCACCACCGCGCAGTCCTCGTCCTGCTGGCGAATCTGCTCGAATGCGGTCGCGCACCGTGCGGCAAACTGCGCCCTGCTTTCGCCATGCGGGAAGGGCAGCTCGCCGCCGGAGTCAATCCACGCCTGATAGTCGGCGCGGCCGTTTAGTTCTGCGTAATTTTTATTCTCAAAGTCGCCGAAATCGCACTCGCGGAAGCTGCCGATGATGGTCTGCGGAACGCCGGGATAGAGGAGATTCGCCGTTTCCACGCAGCGGCGCATGGGGCTGACAAACACGCGCGACACGGGCGGATAGTGCCGATTCTGCAATTGCGCAATTCCTTCGGGGCACAGCGGCTCGTCCGTGCGGCAGCCGATGTAGCGGCGCTCACGGTTGCCCTGCGTCTGCCCGTGGCGGATGAGAATCCACCTCATTTGATGCGCACCCCGATTCCGCAGACGCAGCGCGTGACGCTTTCCGATTCCTGCGCGACAATACACAGCGCGCGCCCGACCGCCTCGCGGAAGAGGCACTCTTCCTTTGCAATCGGCACGACGCCCGCGCCGACTTCGTTCGCGACGACGATGGCGTCCGGGTGCGCGGCGCAGAACTGCCGGGCAAATTCGCGCGGGTCTTGATGCGCCTCCAAGACGGCGCGGCGGATGGCTTCGTGAAAATCAGGATAGCAGGGAAGTCCGGGATTCTCCGCGCGGGCGAGTTCTTCCTGACCTTGATAAACGCCGCCAATGTACAGCTTCATAATAGCTTCCCTCCGATGACAATGACTGCCGTCAGGACTAATTCCGTGCCTTGCAGAAACCAGCCCGCAAGGTCGCCGGTGATACCGCCGAACTGCTTGTACGCCATGCGCCGATAGTACCATACGCACAGAATCGCGGCTAACAGGCACGCAAACGCCAGCCATCCGCCGATAATCGCCCATACCACTGCGCAGAGAACGGCGTACACCGCGCAGCTGATGGTCAGCATCCGCCGCTGTGCCGCCTGCGCAAAAGCATCGAGCATCCCCTTGGGGCGGGCACTCCTGAACGCGGACATTGCCCACGCGCTGCACGCCCGCGACAGCATGAAGCAGCCAATCATCATCGGCGCAAGGGTCGTCGGCAGTTCGCTGAGCAGCGCCGCGTCCAGCAGCAGATAGCCTGCGCAGCCCAGCACGGCGAACGCCCCGACGTGGCTGTCCTTGAGGATTTCCAGCCGCTTTTCCGGCGATTGCCATGATGCCAGTGCGTCGCTGGTGTCCATGAAACCGTCCATGTGGATGCCGCCGGTGACGAGAATCGGCAGCAGCGCCCCGACCGCGCCGCGCAGCAAGGCTCCGAAGCCCAGCGCGTCACACAGCGCCAGCCAGCCCCACAGCAGCAGCACAATTACCGCCCCGATGAGCGGGAAAAAGCACATCGAATACTTGCGGTTTTCGTCTGTCCAAGCCACCTGCGGCACAGGAATGCGCGAATAGGTGGAAAACGCGATGCACAGCGAGCGGATTACATGCATGGGAGCGCTCCTTTCACACAGACGGGGATGGAATAGACGACTTCGACCACGCAGTCCGCCATTTTTGCGGCTTCAGCGTTGATTTTTGCCAACTGCCGCAGGTATTCCCGCGTCGAGTCGGGATAATGGATGCCGTCGGAAAAAACGTCGTTTGTGACCAAAATCAGGTGCTGGCACTTGCACGCGAGGACGTTTAGCGCTGGGAGGATGCGGGACGTATCGCCGCCGCCAAACATCTCGTTCGCCATCAGGTTGACCAAATCTTCCAGCAAAACAACGCTGCCTTCGGGTACATCCGCCGACGCAAGGTCCTTTTCACACTCGATGGTCGTGAAGCCCTTGTCCGCGCGCTGTGCCCGATGCCGCGCCACTCGCTGCACGGATTCTTCGTCGTACACCTGCATGGTCGCGATATACACGCGCTTTTCCGCTGGAAGCGCGCTGACCAGCTTCTCCGCCCATGTGGATTTGCCGCAGCCGCTGCCACCCGTGACCAGCACAATCATGCTTTACCCTCCTGTGGCTCGTAGGCCGAAATGCCCAATTCGTCGAATGTGTGCGGCCCGTGGTAAACCTTGAGCGCCATATCCAGCAGGGGAAGCAGCGACACCGCGCCTGTGCCTTCGCCCAGCGCCATATCAGCGTGGATGATGGGGGACATGCCCAATTCCGACATGATGCGCACCATAGCTGGCTCGTGGCTCATGTGCGAGGGGAGCATGGCGGATTTTGACGCCGGGTCGATGCGCACTGCCGTGAGTGCCGCGACTGCCGAAATCACACCGTCGATGACAATCGGCACATGATGGCGCAATCCGCCCAGAAAGATGCCGACCATCCCGGCAATCTCGAATCCGCCGACTTTCGCCAGCACGTCCAGCGCATCATCCGCATTCGGGCGATGGATGCTCAGGGCGCGCTGGATGGCAGCCTTTTTGCGCTGCAAGCCCGCGTCCGACAAACCCGCGCCGCGCCCGGTGATATCCTCCGGCGAACAGCACAGGAGCGCGCACGCCATGGCGGTGGAGGCGGTTGTGTTCCCGATGCCCATTTCGCCCGTGGCAATCAGCTGATACCCACGCGCTTTCATGCGGGCGACCGCGTCGATACCCGCTTGAACCGCCTGTTCCGCCTGCGCGCGGGTCATCGCGGGCTCACGCGCCATATTGCGCGTTCCGGCGGCGATTCGGCAGTCTACCGTCCCCGCTACGGGCGTCACCATACCGAAATCCAGCGCGTACACGTCCGTTCCGGAGACGGATGCCATCAGGTTGATGTTCGCCGTGCCCGCGACGATGGACTGCGCCACGAGTGCCGTTACCTCGCTGCCGGATTGGCTCACGCCCTCCGCCACTACGCCGTGGTCGCCGCAGCAAATCAGCGCGCAACGCTTGTTGATGCAAACATCCGCCGTCTGCTGAATCCCCGCGATCTGCACGACAAGCTGTTCCAGCTTCCCCAGCGAATTCAGCGGCTTCGCGACGTGATTCCACCGAAATTGCGCCTGTTCCTGTGCGTTCATTTGTCCTCCCTGTCCGAGCGCGCGGCGACGGCGGCAATTTCGCGGAAGCGGGCGATAATCGCATCATAATTCTTCTTCTGGTGCGGAAAAGTACAGTGCTGGCAGCTTTTGATGCCCGATTCCGTGTAGGTGCAGTGGCCGCCGCAGTGCTTGCCCAGCGTGTACAGCGGGCAGTAACAGAAAAGGCAGTTGAAATCCTCTTCCTTCACGCCCTTGTGGCAGGGGAAATATTCACATTCCTTGTTCTGAAAGAAGTTGTAATGTTTGTTTTGCTCAGGCATATGCTCACCTCATCGTACAATCGCAATCAGTACAATCAAAACCATCATCAGCGAACTGCTTGTATACAACAAACGGTTTGCACGGCGGATATCCGCGCGTTCGGCAGGCCGATCCGCGTCGCCGATGGTTGGTTTTTCGACGGGTTTGCCGAAGTAATTGTGCGTCCCGCCGAGTTGGATGTGCAGCGCCCCCGCCGCCGCGGATTCGCTCCACGCGCAGTTGGGGCTTTTGTGATTGGCGTGGTCGCGGCGGACGATGCGGAAAGCATTTTTGCCGTCCAAGCCTATTAAATAGGAAGCAATCACCATCAGCAGCGCCGTCAAACGCGCCGGAATGTAGTTCAGCACGTCATCTAATTTTGCGCTCGACCAGCCAATGTCGCGGTATTTCTCGTCTAAGTATCCAACCATCGAATCCAACGTGCTGGCGGCTTTGAATCCCCACAGGAGGATTGGCCCGCCGATGGCAGCGTACAGCAGGGGAGAAATTACGCCGTCCGTCGTGTTCTCCGACACTGTTTCGACGGTGGCTTTGATGATTTCTTCCTCTCTTAATTCCTGCGTGTCGCGCCCGACAATCCGCGCCACCTGTGTCCGCCCAGCGGCAACGCCCTGCCCCAGCGCCTTTTCCACGCCGCGCGCTTCCTTCGCCATGCTCGTGATGGCAATGCCCATCCAGTCCAGCAGAGCCATGGCAATCAGCAGGGGAATGCGCCCCAGCAGCCCGCAAAGCATCAAAATCAGCGCGACGAACGCCATCGTCAGCAGTACGGTGGAGGCGGTCAGGAACACGGCGCTTTTCCGCAGATTGCCCCCACGCCGCCGCAGCTTCTTTTCCATCCAGCCGATGTATTTGCCGATGAGGCACACCGGGTGATACAGCCACGACGGGTCGCCCAGCAGCAAATCCAGCACAAAGCCGATTATCAGCGCCCAAATCCAATCGCTCATTGCTTACACCTCGCCCCGCACAATGCGGTAGATGGCGTCCATATCGACGCTCGCGCGGACAATATCAGCAATGCGGTCGAACTCGCGCTCGCGGTATTCATTGAGGGTCATCGGGGCCTGCGTTTCGGTGTCGATGCCCTTTTCTTTGCGGATGTGCGCGGCGATGGCGGCAAACAGCTGCCCGTCGTCAAACAAGCCGTGCAGATAGCTGCCCAGCACGTTGCCGCGCTCATTCATCACGCCGTCCACACGATTGCCGATGCGCAGCCACGGCAGCGCCCTTTCGCCGAACTGATTTTGCCCAGCGTGAATTTCGTAGCCGTCCACCAGAATGCCGTTCGATGATGCCAGCCAGCCGGACGCATCGACGACGCCGCTGGCCTGCGCGGTTTCCTTCTCCTTCGCGAAGGTGACCTCCATGTCCAGCAAGTCCAGACCCGCCAGCTCCGGCACGCGTGATTCTACATGGTCGGGGTCGTGCAGCTTTCTACCCAGCATCTGGTATCCGCCGCACACGCCAATAACCATGCCGCCCTTGCGCGCGTGGCGGATGATGGCGGCATCCAAGCCGCGGTTGCGCAGGTCAATCAAATCCTCGATGGTGTTTTTCGTGCCGGGGAGGACAATCAGGTCGGCATTTTCGACCTCCTTCGAGGTCTGGGCATAGCGCACCTTCACGCCGGGCTGAAGCGCTAAGGACTGGAAATCCGTGAAGTTGGAGATGTGCTTCAGCTTCACCACGGCAACGTCCAAATCACCCTGACCCATCATGCGGCTGAAACGTTCGGTTACGCTGTCCTCATCCTCCAGCCCCACGTCCATCCACGGCACAACGCCTAATACGGGAATGTGAATGCGCTCCTCCAGCATCTTGAGCCCCGGTTCAAGAATCTTCACATCGCCGCGGAATTTGTTGATGATGACGCCCTTCACGCGGGCGCGTTCCTCGTCCGTCAGCAGCATCACGGTGCCCAGCAGCGACGCGAACACGCCGCCCAAGTTGATGTCGCCCACCAGCACCACCGGCGCATCGGCGGATTCTGCCATTGACATATTCACGATGTCCCCGGCGCGCAAGTTGATTTCCGCCGGACTGCCCGCACCCTCAATGACTACGCAGTCCACGGTGGATTCCAGCGCGTCATACGTCGCCTTGATGCGTTCGCGCAGGGCGGGCTTGTAGCGGTGATACTCCATCGCAGTCATTGTGCCGATGGCTTTGCCGTCCACAATTACCTGACTGCGGCGGTCGCTCGTGGGTTTGAGCAGCACGGGATTCATGCGCACATCCGGTTCAACGCCTGCCGCCTGCGCCTGCGTCACCTGCGCGCGCCCCATTTCCAAGCCGTCCTTAGTGACAAACGAATTTAATGCCATGTTTTGCGCTTTGAACGGCGCAACCTTGTATCCATCCTGCTTCATGATGCGCAAAAACGCGCTGCACAGCACGCTTTTGCCCACGGACGACGCCGTTCCCATCACCATCAAACTCTTACCGCGCATCGAAATTCTCCTTATCAAGTGCCGCCATCAGCAAATCGTTTTCCGCGTCCATTTTCACCGCCAGGCGCAGATAATTCGCAGGCAAGCCGAACGAATCGCACGTTCGCACCAAAATGCGCTGCGCCCGCAGGTGCTGCACCGTTTTCGTCATGTCGTGCCCGAAATCAGCCAGCAGGAACGGTACGCGCCCCGCTGTCACACGCACGCCCATCTCCTGCAAGCACCGCGCGAACCGCTCTGCCCGCGCCTGATTCGCCTGTGCATCCGCCGCAATTTCCGCCTGATGACGGGGCAGCTCCGCCGCAACCGCCGACGCCAGCACGTTCAGCGACCATGTGACTGCCCGCTCCTGCAAGCGTGCAATCTGTTCCGGCGCGGCGCAGATGTACCCTAACCGCACGCCCGGAATGCACAGAATCTTCGTCAACGACCCAACCACCGTCAAACCATCCTGCACATGGTGGCGAACCGTCGCATCCGGGCAATAGTCGATGAACGCCTCGTCCACAATCAGCTCACCACCGCTGTTCCGCACGTCCCGATGCATCCGCAGCACGTCATTCGGCGAAAGCAGCGTGCCTGTCGGATTGTTCGGATTACACACAACGACCGTGTCATCCGCCTGAATCGCCTGATTTGCTGCCATCCGCCGCTCATGCGCCTTCGCCCGCTCCGCATATTCCCCGAACGTCGGCTGCTGCACATGCACCGCGCCGCGCCGAACGCCGAGCGTCAGGTCAATCGCCGCCGCGCCGCCCGCCGTCGGCAGCACGCAGCTTTCGTCCACGCCGAGATACAACGCCAGCCCCGCACGCGCCGCCCGCATCGCGCGGTCAGGATAATAGCACGCCTGTGAAAGCGCCGCACGCATAGTGTCCATCACCCACGCGGGCGTTCCCTCTGGTCGCAGATTCGCGGAAAAGTCCAGCCAATCCGCTGGCTGACCTTCCCAAACATTGCCGCCATGCCTCAATGCCGCGTCCTCCTGAATCAGCAGAAATACCGAGAATGATTATAGCAAAATTACGGGGGAATTTCAACAGCGGGTGGGCAGGATGACGAATCCGCCGTTATAGAAATAGAAAGAAAACTGACAGGCATACACTCCATAAGTACAATTGTACTTCTTTCGCCTTTGCCAATTGTAAATAATTGCGCCAGAGAATTGACTTTTTCGTGAAAAGGCGTATAATCATGGAAGGAAGGGGTGGAAATTCATGAGAACGACGAAGCTAATGGCGGGTGCGCTGACGCTGCTGGTACTGGGCGGCGGTGCGGCGGCTGCCGAGACGGTGCAATCCTCCGAAGGCACGGTGTATACCCTGCCGGCGAATGTCTCCCGCATCGAGGAGTACGCATTTTACGGCGACGGGGAACTGCGGGAAATCCGCATTCCGGAGGGCGTGACGGAAATCGGCGATTATGCCTTTGCAAATTGCTGGTATCTGACGGAAATCACGATTCCGGAGAGCGTGACCAAGATTGGCGCACATGCCTTTGACAACTGCGTGAGCTTGAAAACGGTGCAGCTTTCCGACAACATCACCGAAATGGGGGAGAGCGCTTTTTATCGCTGCCTCAACCTGACGGAAATCACCCTGCCCGCGTCGCTGACGGGCATTTCGGCGCATATGTTCGAGAACTGCGAAGGACTGGTGACGGTCACGGTGCCGGAAGGTCTGCTGGAAATCGGTGATTCTGCCTTTGCAGGCTGTAAGAAGCTGGAAAACTGCCCTCTGCCGCCGAACCTGACGCGCGTCGGCAGCTACGCGTTCGACAAGTGTACGCTCTGGAACGCCGAGCTGCTGCCGGACACGCTGACGGAAATTGGCGAGTACGCCTTCCGCCAGTGCAAGAAACTGACAGAAGTGACGATTGGCGAAAAGCTGCTGAATGTCGGTGAAGGCGCGTTCTACGACTGCGACGGCATCAAGAAAGTGGACTGGCAGGCGAAAGTGACGCGCATTCCCGACCGCGTGTTCCAATCCTGCTACTATATTGAAACCGTGAAGCTGCCGGAAACAGTGACGGAAATCGGCGAGTACTCGTTCTATTCCTGCGGCTATTTGACGGACATTGGCACGTTTGAGCGGATGAAGCGCATCGGCGCTTGCGCGTTTTCAAACTGCGATGAACTGGTGAATATCGGCACGCTGGACGCGATAGAGGAAATCGGCGGCGGCGCGTTTATATCCGACCAGAAGTTAGTGCTTTCGCTGGATGGCTTGCAGCACCTGCGCATTATCGGCGGCTACGCGTTCGGCGGCTGCCCGAAAGTGACCGGACTGCGTGATTTGCCGATGCTGGAAGAAATCGGCGCGAGCGCACTGGACAGCGCGAACATCCCGGAAGTTGCGAATCTGCCGCGCTTGCGGAGGATTGGCGCATCCGGTCTGTCCAATCGGACGCTGGTGACGGTGGGCGACCTGCCCAGCTTGGAGTATATCGGCGACTCAGCGTTCCGGAATGCAACTTCGCTGACCACGTTCGGCGCAGCACCGAATGTGACGTACATTGGCGCGAATGCCTTTGAAGAATGCCGCAAACTGGAGACGCTTGGTTTGGATGGTGTTGCGGCAGAAATCGGAAGGGAAGCGTTCATCGCCTGCACTTCGCTGAAGTCGCTTGATTTGTCGAATGTCACCAGCATTGGGGAGAAGGCGTTCAGCTACTGCGGCACGCTGGAAACGGTGGTCAGCCTCGAATCCATCACCAGCCTTGGCAAGAATGCGTTTGAGGAATGCAGATCGCTGGTGACGGTCGGCAAAATCGGCAATCTGACGCGGCTGCCAAACGAAGTATTTAGGGAATGCAAAGCCCTTGCAAATGTCACCCTGCCGGATACGATGGAGACGATTGGCACAGCGGCGTTCAAGCATTGCTATGGTCTGCCTGAAATTGTGATTCCAGACAGCGTGACGACCATCGAGGAAGAAGCGTTTAGCGGCTGCACCTCGCTGCAGGAAATCATTGTGCCAGATTCTGTGGTAAAAATGGGCAATCATGTGTTTGGCGGATGCCGAAGCGCAACGCGGATTGTATTCCCGAAATACCTCACGTACCTGCCCGGCTATGGTGTGAGCTTCTGCAACTATATGGTGGAATTTGTATTCCCAGAGAACGTGAAATCTATCAGCGATTACTTCTTCTACGGCTGCATTTCACTGAAAGAAATCGTGATTCCGGATACGGTGACTACCATTGATTTCCGTGCTTTCTGGGATTGCACTTCCTTGACGCGCATCACGATTCCGGCTTCGGTCACGAAAATTGATTCGACAGCGTTTGACGGCTGCAAGAAGGACAAACTGGTGTGGGTGGTCACGCCCGGTTCGTATGCGGAAACGTACGCCAAGAAGAATTATTACCATTACACATACGCGAAGTAAACCCTGTTGGGAGATTGCCCTGCGCAGTCTCCCGTTTTTTTGCGTCCAGCATTCCATAACATTACCCAACATTCGCCAAAATACCCCTTGATTTTTGCAGTGCTGCGTTGTACAATAATTTACAGGGGCGCAACCCTGCCCCCAAAGCTGCTGCAATGCAAAAGGAGTCGCCATGGGCAATTCGTATTCGTTGTTCCTGCGTCAGTCGTATCTCGACGCGTGGGAGGACTATCGCCGCTCGCTGCACAGGGCTGATTTCCCGGTCTGGGATTATATCATACTCACCGCGTCCAATGAGGCGCAGGCGAATGCGTATCGCCAGCAGATTGCCATTCGCCGGGCGAAAAACCTCCTGCCTGAGCGGACGCACTATGCCGTTCTGCCCGACCCGGACGGGCTGCGCGTGGGCAGCGGCGGCGCGACGCTCAATGCGCTTCGTTATGTCTGCACGCAGGAAGGCACATTTGCGGGCAAGCGCATTCTGTGCATCCATTCAGGCGGGGACAGCAAGCGCGTGCCGCAGTACAGCGCGTGCGGCAAGCTGTTTTCGCCTGTCCCGCGTGAGCTGCCCAACGGCAGGCGCTCGACGCTGTTTGACGAGTTCATCATTGGCATGAGCGGCGTGCCATCGCGGATTCGGGACGGGATGCTTGTGCTGTCGGGAGATGTGCTGCTGCTATTCAATCCGCTGCAGATTGATGCGCCCGCATCCGGCGCGGCGGCGATTTCCTTCAAAGAGGATGTGGAAACGGGCAAGAACCATGGCGTGTTCCAGATGGATGAACAGGGTAACGTTGGCGAGTTCCTGCATAAACAGACGGTGGAGACGCTGACGAGCCGAGGGGCGGTCAATGCGCAGGGCAAGGTGGATATTGACACCGGCGCGGTGCTGTTCAGCGCGGATTTGCTGGCGGATTTGTATACGCTGGTGGATACGCCCGCAAAGTTTGCGGCTTTTGTGAATGACCGCGCGCGGCTGTCCTTCTATGGCGATTTCCTCTATCCGCTGGCAAGCCGTTCGACATTGGAGCAGTTCTACCGCGAAAAGCCGGATGGCTCGTTCACTGAGGAGCTGCACGCCTGCCGCACCGCTGTCTGGCAGGTGCTGCGGAAGTATCGGATGCGTCTGCTGCGGCTGGCGCCCGCGTCGTTCATTCACTTTGGCACGACGCACGAACTGCGCGCGCTGATGACAGACGGCGTGTCGGCGTACAGCTTCTTGGACTGGAAGAAGTGTGTGTCCGGCTGCTGCTCATCGGCGAATTATGCGCTGAATAACGCGATGGTGGAGGAGGACTGCTGCATCCATGACGATTGCTATCTGGAGGACAGCCATGTGATGGGCGGCGCGATTATCGGCAGCGGTACGGTGCTCTCGCATGTGACAATCAGTGGAAAGAACATTCCGGCGAATGTCGTCCTGCACAGCCTGAAGCTGGCGGACGGGCGCTTTGTGACGCGGATTTACGGCGTGGCGGACAATCCGAAGGAAGGCGCGTTCTTGGGCGGCTCAATGGCTGCGTTCGGGAACGTGTGGGATGAGGATGACCATTCGCTGTGGCAGGCGAAAATCTACCCGGTCTGCGATTCTATGGCGGAATCGGTGGATGCGGCGCTGAATGTCTACGCGCTGGCAATGGGCGCGGGGGATTATGATGCGTGGGCATCGGTGGAGCGCGTCAGCCTGTGCAGCTCGTTCAACAGCGCGGACACGGCGGCGATTCTGGAATGGGAGACGCACCTGCGCAAAGCCGTGAAGGTCGAGTGCTTCTTGTCTGTGATTCGCCGCGGCGGCACAATCGAGGAAGCGAAGAAAATTTTTCAGGATGCTGCCATCAGCGCCTATCAGCGCCGCCTGATTGCGGAAAAGGCGGCATCGGCAGACGTGTTCACACGGATGCGAATCTTCTACTGCCTCGGTAAAGTACTGGGTGATTCGCAGGAAGGGGAGGCGTACATCAAGCGGGCTTTTGAGGAGATTCAGTGCATGGTGCTTGCGGGCGCGGCAGCGCACGGCACGGGGCTTTGCGCACATCATCAGCCAGTGGAAGAAGAAGCAGCGGTGCGTCTGCCGCTGCGGGTCAACTGGGGCGGCGGCTGGAGCGATACGCCGCCGTACTGCAACGAAAAGGGCGGAACGGTGCTCAATGCCGCGATTCTGCTGGGCGGCGAGTATCCCGTGGAGGTGCATGTGCGCCGTCTGCCGAAGCCGATGGTCGTGCTGGAAAGCGCGGATATGGGCTCGCACGGGGAATTCACGGCAATTTCGGACTTGCAGGAGTGCCACAATCCCTACGACCCGTTTGTGCTGCACAAGGCAGCGCTGATTGCCTGCGGCGTGATTCCGCGCGAGGGCGGCGAATTGACGGATATTACGGCGAAAATCGGCGGACTGTACGTCTCTACGCAGATGCACGGCGTGCCGAAGGGCAGCGGTCTGGGCACGAGCAGCATTCTTGCAGGCGCGTGCGTCAAAGCGCTTTTCCAGTATTTCGGCGTGGCGCACACGGAGGACGATTTGTATGAGCACGCCATGTGCGTCGAGCAGATTATGTCCACCGGCGGTGGCTGGCAGGATCAAGTCGGCGGCATGACGCCGGGACTGAAGCTCATCACCGCGCCCGCGGGCATTCAGCAGAAGCTGAACGTCCGCCATATCGCTCTGTCGGAGGACACCAAGGCGGAACTGAACGCGCGTTTCACCCTGATTTATACCGGCCAGCGCCGCCTTGCGCGGAATCTCCTGCGCGATGTGGTGGGCCGCTACATCAGCAATGCGCCGGACAGCCTGTACGCGCTGGAGGAAATTCAGCGAATCGCCGTGATGATGGCGTTTGAACTGGAGCGCGGGCATGTGGATGACTTCGCGAAGCTGCTGAATCGCCACTGGGAGCTTTCCAAGACGATTGACGCGGGCAGCACCAACACCTGCATAGACCAGATTTTTCTTGCGATTGACGACCTGATTGATGGGCGCATGATTTGCGGCGCGGGCGGCGGCGGATTCCTGCAGGTGCTGCTCAAGCGCGGCGTGACGAGGGAGCAGCTGAACGCGCGCCTGCATGATACATTTCAGGACTGCGGCGTGGACGTGTGGGACTGCACATTAGTTTAAGGAGGTACGATCATGCTGAAGGGTATTTCCCCGCTGATTTCGCCGGAACTGCTGAAAGTGCTGTGCGAGATGGGGCATGGGGACGAGATTGTGCTGGCGGACGCGAATTTCCCTGCAGAAAGCATGGGGCAGCGCGTCGTTCGTGCGGATGGCATCGGCGCGGCGGAACTGCTGTGCGCGATTCTGCCGCTGTTCCCGCTGGATCAATATGATGAAAGCAACTTTGTGCTGATGTCGGTTGTGCCGGGTGACCCGACAGTCCCGGTGATTTGGGACGAATACCGCGCGACGCTGACGGCTTATGAGCCGGACGCGAAAATCCAGACAATCGACCGCTTTGCCTACTACGAGCGCGCGAAAAAAGCGTACTGCATTGTCGCGACAGGCGAAAGCGCACAGTACGCAAACATCCTGCTGAAAAAGGGTGTCATTCGGCAGCATTGCAAATGATATGAAACCTAAGATTATACTGACAATAGTTTCTATACCCCCTTACTTTTTGAAAGCAAATTCTTTATAATAGCAGTGTATCTATTTTCAAGAATAGCTGATGAAAAGAGGAAATTTCAAGACGATGGCGAAAAAGACGCTGATTACCGGCATCACCGGTCAGGATGGTTCCTATTTGGCGGAGTTCCTGCTCGAAAAAGACTATGAGGTGCATGGTATTGTCCGCCGTGCGTCCATTTCCAACACGGCGCGCATTGACCACCTGATTGAGAAGAAGGCAATTCACCTGCATGACGGCGACTTGTCGGATTCTTCCGGCCTGATTCGGCTGGTGGGCGAAATCAAGCCCGACGAAATCTACAATCTGGCGGCGCAGAGTCATGTGCAAGTGTCTTTCGACGCGCCGGAATATTCGGGCGACGTGGATGCCTTAGGTGTTCTGCGCGTGCTGGAAGCGGTTCGCGTGTGCGGGCTGACGAAAAGCTGCAAGGTGTATCAGGCTTCTACCTCCGAACTGTACGGCAAGGTGGAGGAGGTTCCGCAGCGCGAAACTACGCCGTTCCATCCGTACAGCCCCTACGCGGTGGCGAAGCAGTACGGCTTCTGGATGGTGAAGGAGTACCGCGACGCGTATGGCATGTTCGCGGTCAACGGTATTCTGTTCAATCACGAATCCGAGCGCCGCGGTGAGAATTTCGTGACGCGCAAGATTACCTTGGCGGCGGGCCGCATTGCCGAGGGAATGCAGGATCATCTGGAGCTGGGCAATATGGACTCTCTGCGTGACTGGGGCTATGCGAAAGACTATGTGGAGTGCATGTGGCTGATTATGCAGCAGGAGAAGCCGGATGATTTCGTCATTGCGACGGGTGTGCAGCATACCGTCCGCGATTTCACCGAGAAGGCGTTCGCGGCGAATGGCATCAGCATCCGCTGGGAAGGCAAGGGCATCGACGAAAGGGGCTATGACGCGGCGAACGGCAAGATGCTGGTGTGCGTGAATCCGCAGTGGTTCCGCCCGACGGACGTAGACAACCTCTGGGGCGATCCGACGAAGGCCAAGACAATGCTGGGCTGGAATCCGCAAAAGACCAGTTACGAGCAGCTGGTGGAGATCATGGCGAAGCACGACCGCATGTTGGCGAAGCGCGAAAAGGCGATGCGGACGGCGCTGTAATTTGGGCTTGAAGAGCAGAAAGAGGGACAGCCATGATGAAAAAGGATGCAAAGATTTACGTCGCGGGTCATCGCGGCATGGTGGGTTCCGCCATCGTGCGAGAATTGGAACGTCAGGGCTATACAAATATTATCACCCGCACCCACAAGGAACTGGATTTGACCCGGCAGGAGGCGGTCGAGGCGTTCTTTGCGCAGGAAAAGCCGGCGTATGTATTTCTTGCCGCGGCAAAGGTGGGCGGCATCGTTGCGAACCAGAACGCGCTGGCGGATTTCATGTATGATAACATGGTGCTGGAAATGAATGTCATCCATGCGGCGTGGCAGAATGGCTGCAAGAAACTGGAGTTTCTCGGCTCATCCTGCATCTATCCGCGGATGGCGCCCCAGCCGATGAAGGAAAGCTGCCTGCTGACCTCCGAACTGGAAAAGACGAACGAGGCGTATGCGCTGGCGAAAATCAGCGGTCTGAAGTACTGCGAGTTCCTTAATCGGCAGTATGGCACGGATTATATCTCCGTCATGCCGACGAACCTCTATGGCCCGAACGACAACTATCATCCGACGCACAGCCACGTTCTTCCGGCGCTGATTCGCCGCTTCCACGAAGCGAAAATCAACGGCGCGGAAAGCGTGACTTGCTGGGGTGACGGCAGCCCGCTCCGCGAGTTCCTGTATGTGGACGATTTGGCAAACCTTTGCGTGTTCCTGATGAACAACTACTCCGGCAGCGAGACGGTGAACGCCGGCACGGGCAAGGAACTGACCATCAAGGAACTGATCGAACTTGTGGCGAAGGTTGTGGGTTACAAGGGTGAAATCAAGTGGGATCCCACCAAGCCCAACGGTACGCCGCGCAAGCTGCTTGATGTTTCCAAGGCGACGAACCTCGGCTGGACGTATCGGACAGAGCTGGAGGACGGCATCCGCCTTGCGTATGAGGACTTTCTGAACAACCCCATGCGCGCTGAACGTTAAGGCACTACCGCACAATTCGTCGGCAGCGCTGGCGATGCCTTTTCTGCCATCTGCTTCTTGCAGAAATCTCGATTTACCTCCAGTAAACCTTCGATTTCTGCAATCGCATCTGACAAAAAATGCATTCGCCATCGCACCAACTCATTTGTGCGGTATTGCCTTAAGGCAACACCGCACAACTCGGCGTCACCTTAATCCGCGAAGGAAGCAACGGGGGCTGCATGGCAAAAAGTGCAGCCCTCATTCTGTTTTGGAGGAGAAACAAACGATGAACATTATCCTGCTTTCCGGCGGCTCCGGCAAGCGCTTGTGGCCGCTGTCCAACGATATTCGCTCAAAGCAGTTTATCAAGATTTTCAAGAAGGAAGATGGCGCTTATGAGTCGATGCTGCAGCGCGTCTATCGCCAGATTAAGCAGGTGGATACTGACGCAACCGTGACCATTGCGACCAGCAAGACGCAGGTGTCTGCTATCCACAACCAGCTTGGTGAGCATGTCGGTGTGAGCATCGAGCCATGCCGCCGCGACACGTTTCCTGCCATTGCGCTGGCAACGGCGTATCTGGTGGATGTGCTGCATATTGACCCGTCGGAATCGGTCGTCGTTTGCCCGGTTGACCCGTATGTGGAGGACGCTTACTTCGAGGCGCTCAAGGAATTATCGGCGCAGGCGGACAAGGGCGAGGCGAACCTCATTCTCATGGGCATTGAGCCGACGTATCCCAGCGAAAAGTACGGCTACATTATTCCACAGAACGGCGAACATATATCGTCGGTAGATACCTTCAAGGAAAAGCCGACGGCGGATGTGGCGGCGGAGTATATTGCCCGCGGCGCACTGTGGAACGGCGGCGTGTTCGCTTACAAACTGTCCTACATGATAAACAAGGCGCACGAGCTGATAGACTTTATCGACTATCAGGATTTGTTCAGCAAGTACGCTGCAATCAAAAAGATTTCTTTTGACTATGCCGTTGCAGAGCATGAAAAACAGATTCAGGTTGTGCGTTTTGCGGGCATGTGGAAAGATCTCGGCACATGGAACACCCTGACCGAAGCCATGGAAGAAACAATCATCGGCAAGGGTGAACTAAACGACAAATGCAGGGGTGTGCATATCATCAACGAGCTGGATGTGCCGGTGCTGGCGATGGGGCTGCATGATGTGGTGATTAGCGCATCAGCGGAGGGAATTCTGGTATCCGACAAGGAGCAAAGTTCCTACATCAAGCCATTCGTGGACAAGTACGAGCAGCAGATTATGTTCGCGGAGAAGTCGTGGGGCAGCTTCCGCGTAGTGGATGTGGAGATGAACTCGCTGACCATCAAGGTGACGCTGAACCCCGGTCACAACATGAATTACCACAGTCATCAGTACCGCGACGAGGTGTGGGTGGTGATTTCCGGCGCGGGCAGAACGATTGTCGAGGGGGGTAGAACGTCCGGTCAAGACGGGAGATGTCATAACGATGACAGCGGGTCAGCGCCACACGGTCATTGCAGACACGGAGCTGAAGATGATAGAGGTGCAGCTGGGCAAGGATATCAGCGTCCATGACAAGAAAAAGTTCACTTTGTGATTGACAGGACGCATAAATTGGTATATGCTGTCTCTCGAAACGGAAGCAATGCCAAAACTACTGGAGGCGGAGGATGCCGGATGAGTAAAGTGCTTCTGATTACGAATATCCCTGCGCCGTATCGGGTGGATTTGTTCTACTATATGCAGACGCATCAGCAGACGCATGAGTTTTTCGTCATTTACACGAATCGCAATGAGGACAACCGCCAGTGGACGATTGACGAGCGCAAACTCCTGCAATCGACGATTCTGGAATCTAAAATCATCAAGCGCAAGGGCGAAGGTGATGTGCACTACCTGCATATTCCGCAGCACCTGACGAGGGAAATCACGCGCATCAACCCGGATGTGGTGATTGCGTGGGAGTACAACCCGTCCGCGCTGAAAGCATTGCTCTGGTGCAAGCGCCACGGCAGGAAGTTCATCCACCTCACGGACGGCACGCTGCGTTCGGAGCGGAACATCGGGCGCGTGCAGAAACTCATGCGGTATATCATCATCCGCCACGCCGACGCGTGCATTGCCAGCAGCACCAAAGCGAAGGAAAAGCTGCTGCACTGGGGCGCGCCGGAGCGGAAAATCTTCCTTAGCCTGCTGACGGTGGATATTTCCCGCTTCCGCTATGCCGAAAAGCACGAAAATCAGCATACGCTGCTGTTTGTGGGCAGAATTATCCCCCTGAAAGGGCTGGATTTGCTCCTGCGCGCGCTGCCGAAAGTGCATCAGCCGTTTGAACTGCTGATTGTCGGCGACGGCGAGGTGGAGGAGAAGGCGAAATTGATGGCGATGGCGGAAGAAACGCACGTTGCGCAGCACATTCACTGGCTGGGATTCCAGTCTGGCGAGCCGCTGGCGGATGCCTATCGCCGGGCGAGCGTGTTTGTTCTGCCGACCCGCGAGGACTGCTTCGGACTTGTGCTGCTGGAAGCGCTCTGCTCCGGTACGCCGATTGTCGCGTCGAAGTATGCCGACGGCGCGTATGACACCGTGCATCCGGGCGAAAACGGGCTGATTGTTGACCCGGAGGATGCCGACGCGCTGGCGGAAGCCATCGACAGCATTCTGGGCAGCGAGGAAATTCAGCGGCGCTATTCGCAGAACTGCCGCCAGTATATTCCGCAATTCGAGTTTGAGGCGGTCATGCAGGGGTATCTGCAGGCGATTGCGTCCGTCACATCAGGCAACAAATAACAACAAACTGCCGTACTTTTGCGGCAGCTTTTTGTTCCGCCGCTTGACAGTGGTGCTATAATAGGCGTGATGAGGCGCCATACCTTCATCCGAAAAGAGGAAATTAGTATGAAAACAATGCATCACGGTCAAATGTCGGAATCTTTCCTGACAGCCGTCTTTTTGTCCTTGTCCGGCGGCTTGCAGGATGCGTATACCTATCTGTTTCGCGGCAAAGTGTTCGCCAACGCGCAGACGGGCAACATCGTCCTGCTCAGCGCGCATATTATGGACGGGCAGTGGGGGATGGTACTGCACTACTTCATCCCGTTGTGTGCGTTTGCCTTCGGTGTGCTGGTGGCGGAGAGAATGCGCGAGCGCTTCCGCTCCATGCAGCGCCTGCACTGGCGGCAGCTGGTCGTGCTGGGAGAAATGCTCCTGCTGCTGATTGTCGGCTTCCTGCCCGAAAGCTGCAATCTGCTGGCGAACGCCATCGTGTCGTTCTCCTGCGCGATGCAGGTGCAGGCGTTCCGCAAGGTGGACGGCTATGCGTTTGCCAGCACGATGTGCATTGGCGACCTGCGCAGCGGTGTCGAGGCGTTCTGCATTTGGAGCAAAACGCACGAACCGCACGCGAAAGATCGGATGCTGCGTTATTTCGGCATTATCCTGCTCTTTGCGCTGGGCGCGGGCATTGGCAGCGTCAGTGCAGGGCGCATCGGCGCACATGCCATCTGGATTTCGTGCCTGCTGCTGCTGGCAGCCTTCGCACTGATGTTCATCCGCGAGGATCTGGAGCAGAATCCGCTTATCGAAAAGGACATCAGCGCTATCCGCAAGGAAACGGCGGAAATCGACCGGACGCTCAAGCAGGAGCTGAAAGAGGAGCAGCAGGAACTGAAGGAAAACGCGGCTCACAAACGATAATATAAATAGGAAATCCGCCGCCGCAAACAGCTTTGCCGCGGCGGATTTTTCTGCGATGAATTTGTCCAATCTGGCTATGTTAAGAAATCGTTTTTCCCGTATTGCAAATTCCGAACCTCGGTGCTATAATGTGCATGGTTTCCCCAAAAGTAACTCACGGAAGCGAGGTATAATATGAAGCAAGAGAAGAAAAACAGCCGTGTACGGCTCATCCTTGTGATGATCGTACTGCTGGCGGCCTTGCTTGCAGCCATCTTTCTGACTGACCCCGGCGGAGAGAAAACCGAGTCCATTCAGGCAGTCATGAAGGATGCCGTGCTGCATGAAGACAACCAGATGGCTTTTCTGGGGATGAGGGTGAATCCATCGGTCATTTCCGACTGGGTGGTTACGGGACTGCTGCTGGTTGTGGCGGCGCTGCTGCGAATTTTCGCAATTCCGCACTTCAAGCTCGTTCCCGGCAAGCTGCAAAGCGCACTGGAAGCGCTGGTTTCGTTCTTCCGGGATATGGCGAAGTCGTACAGCCCGCACCGCAACGGGTTCCTCGGCGTGTACATATTCAGCGCGGGAATGTACATCGCGGTTGGTACGCTCTTTGAACTGCTGGGCATTCAGAGCGTGACGACGGAGGGAATGTCGATGTCCCTGCCTGCGCCGCTGTCTGACATCAATGCGGCAATTGCGATGGGGCTGATGTCCTACGGCGTCATCATGTCCGGCGGCATTGCCAGCAATGGCGGACGCGGCATCCTGCTCACGCTGAAAGAATTTTCCCTGCCCATCTCCATGAGCTTCCGACTTTTCGGCGCGCTGCTGAGCGGTCTGCTGGTGTCGGAACTGGTGTACTACACGATTTCTCTGAGCTTCGTGCTGCCGGTGCTTGTGGGCGTTCTGTTCACGATTCTGCACGCGCTCATCCAGACCTACGTTCTCACCATGCTGACAGCCAACTATTACGGCGAGGTCAGCGAACCGCCGAAGAAAAAGGCGAAGAAGGAAAAAAAGCCCGCCGGTGCTGTTCCGGCGGTGAATTGATTTGAGGAGGATTTTGATTATGAAGAAGTTTGCAAGCGTTCTCGTTCTGGCTCTGATGGCTGTGCTGATGCTCTCCGTGTTTGCCCCCGCGCTGGCTGAAGAAGCGGCTGCGGCAGCGACTGACAGTGCGATTCCCGCGAAGGCGATTGCGGCCGCGATTGCGATTGCGGCGGCTGCTGGCGCAGGCGCTATTGCAATGGGCATTTCCATTGGTAAGGCGACGGAGGCAATTTCCCGTCAGCCCGAAGCGACCGACAGCATCCGCGGCAGCCTGATGATCGGTCTGGTCTTCATCGAAACGGCTATCATTTACGCTCTGATTGTTGCGATTCTGGTCGTTTTCGTTCTGTAATTTCTTTGAGCAGGAAAGGGAACAGACGGCTATAAACGTCTGTTCAGTCAGGTGAAGATATGCCGCTGAATATCAATTTCCAGCAGATTCTGCTGCACATGTTCAATTTCGTGATTCTGGCGTTCGGGCTGTACATGCTGCTGTATAAGCCGGTTGTCGCCTTCATGAAGAAGCGCGAGGATCACTTTGCTGATTTGGAGAAGCAGGCGCAGGAAGCGAAATCGCAGGCGGAAGCGACGCTGGCGGAGTATAACGCGAAGCTGGCGGGTGCGGATGAAGAAATCCGCCAGAAGAACGCCGCTGCCGCGCAGGAAGCTGACCGTCAGCGCCAGGAGCGGATGCAGCGCGCACAGGCAGACGCGGACAAGCTGCTCAAGAATGCCCGCGGTGCCGCCGAGCAGGAGCGCAACGCCATGCTCGAAGGCGCGAAGAAGGACATTGCCCAGATGGTTGTGTCCGCTACGGGCAAGCTGATGGACAAAGAAAACGACCCCGCGTTCGACAAGGCACTCTATGACAGCTTCCTGAAGGCTGCGCAGGAGGAGAATGACCATGACTGATACGAAGCAGAGCCGTCTGACGGCCACGCTGCTTTGCGTCACGCCGCCGGATGAGCATCAGGAGCAGGGCATCCGCGCCTTCCTCCAGAAAAAGTATGGCGAAGATGTTGCGCTGACCATCCAGCAGGATTCGTCGCTGAAGAGCGGCTTCCAACTGCATGTGGGGAGCGAGGTCTACGACTGGAGCGCGAAGGGCCGCATGGAGCAGTTCCGCCAGCAGGTGGAGCAGCTTGTGGCGAAGAACACGCGCAAGGACATCATTCCGCTTCTGCGCAGCAGCATCGACGAGTTCCGTCTGCTTGCCAAGAGCAGCGAAGTCGGGACGGTCAAGTCCATTGGCGACGGCATTGCGGTTGTCGAGGGGCTGGAACATGCCGCGTATGGCGAAATCCTCATGTTCGACAACGGTATCAAAGGCATGGTGCAGGATCTGCGCCGCAACGAGACGGGCTGCATCCTGTTTGACAATGCCGATGATATTTCCGCGGGCAGCAAGGTTGCGCGCACGGGCAAGACCGCGGGTGTTCCCGTGGGCGACGCGTTCTTGGGGCGCGTCGTGGATGCGCTCGGTCGCCCGATTGACGGGGGAGACGCGATTCCGGCAGACGGCTATCGCCCAGTGGAAGAACCCGCGCCCGGCATCATCGACCGTCAAAGTGTTGATACGCCGATGGAAACAGGGCTGCTGTCCATCGACGCCATGTTCCCGATTGGCCGCGGTCAGCGCGAACTGATTATCGGCGACCGTCAGACGGGCAAAACGGCGATTGCGCTGGATGCCATGCTGAATCAGAAGGGCAAGAACGTTATCTGCGTGTACGTTGCCATCGGTCAGAAGGCGTCGAGCGTTGCCCAGCTGGTGGAGAATCTGCGCAAGCGCGACGCAATGGACTACTGCGTCGTCGTCAGCGCAACGGCGGGCGAAGCGGACACCATGCAGTACATTGCGCCTTACGCGGGCTGCGCGATGGCGGAATATTACATGCACAAGGGCCGCGACGTGCTGATTGTCTATGACGACCTCTCTAAGCACGCGATTGCCTACCGTGCCATGAGTCTGCTGCTGGAGCGCGCGCCTGGTCGCGAGGCATATCCGGGCGACGTGTTCTACCTGCATTCCCGTCTGCTGGAGCGCTCGGCGCACCTGAGCGACAAGCTCGGCGGCGGCAGCATGACCGCGCTCCCGATTGTCGAGACGCAGGCGGGCGACGTGTCCGCGTATATCCCGACGAACATCATTTCCATCACCGACGGCCAGATTTTCCTCGAAAGCGACCTGTTCTTTGCAGGTCAGCGCCCGGCAGTCAATGTCGGTCTGTCCGTGTCCCGTGTCGGCGGCGCGGCGCAGACGAAGGCGACGAAGAAAGCGACCGGCAGCCTGCGCCTGGACTTGGCGCAGTACCGCGAGATGGAAGTATTTACGCAGTTCTCCAGCGATTTGGATGACAGCACGAAGGAACAGCTGCACTATGGGCAGGGCTTGATGCGCATCCTCCGCCAGAAGCAGTATCATCCGCTGAGTATGCACCAGCAGGTCATTGTGCTGGTGTGCGCGATGGGGCATGTGCTGTCGAAGGTGGCAGTGAAGGATGTGACGGACTTCCGCGATGCGCTGCTTGATCACTTCGAGCAGGAACATTCCGACCTCTGCCGTTCGCTGGAAGACGAAAAGGTGCTGACGGACGATATGAAGCAGGAGATTCTGCGCATCGCGGAGGCTTTCCGCACCGCGAACGCTGAGCGCTTCAGGAAGGAGTAATCCATGCCGAGCGCAAAGGAAATCAAAAGCCGCATCGCCAGCATCAAGGATACGCAAAAAATCACCAACGCCATGTACCTGATTTCCTCCACGAAACTGCGGAAGGCGAAGAACGAGCTGAACCGTACCCGCCCGTACTTCGACGCGCTCAAAGGCGAAATCAAGCGCATCTTTCGTACCGTTCCGGACGTGGACAGCCGCTACTTCTATCCGCCGGCGGGTGCGCCGAAGTTGGAAGGGGAGTACGCCTGCCTCGTCATCACGGCGGATAAGGGCATGGCGGGCGCGTATAACCACAATGTGCTGAAAATTGCGCGGGAAATGCTGCATGAGCATCCGGAGACGGAGCTGTTCGTCGTGGGTGAATATGGCCGCCAGCATTTTGCGCAGGCGGGCATCCCGATTGAGAAGTCCTTCCTCTATCCCGCGCAGAATCCGACGCTGCACCGCGCACGCGAAATCTGCGATATCCTGCTGGAACGCTACGACAATGGCGAGTTCCAGAAATTGTTCATTGTCTATACCGATATGAAGAACAGCCTGAGCGCCGAAGCGACCAGCACGCGCCTTCTGCCCTTTCACCGGGGCGATTTCGCGTCCGTCGCCGCGCCGGGTAGTGTTCACTTTGAGTTTACGCCCGGCGTTGAGGCGGTGCTGGACAACGTCATCCGCAGTTATATCACGGGTTTCGTGTACAGCGCGCTGGTGGACAGCTTCTGCGCGGAACAGAACGCCCGCATGACCGCTATGTCCTCCGCCGGGGAAAATGCCGACAAGATGCTTGCGTCGCTCTCGGTGCAGTATAACCGCGTGCGTCAGGCGTCGATTACGCAGGAGATTACCGAGGTATCCTCCGGCGCAAAGGCACAGAAAAGAAAGAAGGTGCAGTCATGCTGAGCTATGGCAAAATCGTGCAGGTGTCCGGCCCTGTGGTGGACTGTGAGTTTCAGGAGGGACAGCTGCCGAAGATTCGCGAAGCACTGCGCGTCCAAGTGGAAGACGAAGTGCGCACCATGGAAGTGGCGCAGCACATGGATGAACATACTGTCCGCTGCATCATGCTGGCACCCAGCGAAGGGCTTTCGCGCGGCATGACGGTGGAGGCGACTGGACGCGGCATCAGTGTTCCCGTCGGCGACGCGACCTTGGGGCGCATGTTCAACGTCCTGGGCGAACCGATTGACGGCGGCGAGGCGCTTCCGGCATCCACCGAAAAATGGAGCATCCACCGCCAAGCGCCGTCCTTTGCCGAGCAAAGCCCGGTCGTGAGCATTCTGGAAACCGGCATCAAGGTCATTGACCTGCTGGAGCCGTATGCCAAGGGCGGCAAAATCGGCCTGTTCGGCGGCGCTGGCGTCGGCAAAACGGTTCTGATTCAGGAGCTGATTACCAACGTCGCGTCCGAACATGGCGGCTATTCCATCTTCACCGGCGTTGGCGAGCGCAGCCGCGAGGGCAACGACCTGTGGAACGAGATGATGGAAAGCGGCGTCATTTCCAAGACGGCGCTGGTCTTTGGGCAAATGAACGAAGCGCCGGGTGTGCGTATGCGCGTGGCGCTGTCCGGGCTGACGATGTCGGAGTACTTCCGCGACGTTGAGCATAAGGACGTGCTGCTGTTCATCGACAACATCTTCCGCTTTGTGCAGGCAGGTTCGGAGGTTTCGACCCTGCTGGGGCGTATGCCGTCCGCTGTTGGCTATCAGCCGACGCTGGCGACCGAAATGGGGCAGCTGCAGGAGCGTATTACCTCCACGCGCAACGGCTCTGTCACGTCCGTACAGGCGGTTTACGTTCCTGCTGATGACTTGACTGACCCCGCCCCTGCGCAGACGTTCACCCACCTGGACGCAACGACTGTTTTGAGCCGTAAGATTTCCGAGCAGGGCATTTACCCGGCCGTTGACCCGCTGGCATCCACCTCCCGTATTCTGGAGGCGGATATCGTCGGTCAGGAGCACTACGAAACGGCGCGTGCGGTGCAGGAGATTCTGCAAAAATACGCTGATTTGCAGGATATTATTGCCATCTTGGGCATCGAAGAACTCAGCGAAGAGGATCGTCTGACGGTTGCGCGCGCTCGCAAGGTGCAGCGCTTCCTGTCCCAGCCGTTCCACGTTGCGGAGAAGTTCACAGGCATCAAGGGCGTGTATGTCCCGCTGAAGGACACCATCCGCAGCTTCAAGGCGATTCTGTCCGGCGAAATGGACGATTATCCTGAATCCGCCTTCTTCAACGTCGGCACGATTGAGGATGTCAAAGCCAAAGCCGCGAAGGAGCAGTAAGCGATGGACACGTTTCAGCTCAATATCCTCGCCGCGTCGTCCGCCTTCTATGAGGGCGAATGCGAATCGCTGGTTGTGCCGACGCCCGATGGCAAGTGCGGTGTGCTGGCGCACCACAGCAACGCCATTGCCGCCATCAGCCCCGGCGAACTCAGCTACACCGTTCCCGGTGAAAAGCCGCGTCTGGCTGCCGTGTCGCATGGGATGATCAAGATTGAGGACAACCATGTGCTGGTCTTGGTGGAGACGGCGGAAAAGCCGGAGGACATCGACCGCATCCGCAATCAGCAGAAGGCGGACGCGGCGCGCGAAGCCCTGCTGCAAAAGCAGAGCCGCCGCGAGTATCTGGAAACGCAGGCGCAGTTGGCGCGCGCGCTGACCCGTCTGCGCGTCAAGCACCATTCGGAGAATCTGGACTAATCGTATCAGCCGAGGCAGAAATGCTTCGGCTTTTCTCGTATTCCAAAATACACGCAAAATACAGAAAACCTATTGACATGGTAGAGAATATCATGTATGATGATGTTGGATTTGAGCAAACACGAAGCAAGGAGGTGGCGCAGGATGCTGAAGCGGAATTATCAGAGAGAACTGTGCGGCAATCGAATGCGACGCTCCCGGACAAAGCAGTATGGTCGGGTGCTTCGTTTTGCGTACCGCTCAGCCGAAGCATATCGTCGTTGACATCGACCATTTGTCCGGGAGTTTGCGAAGAACAAGCCCCGGTTATTTTTTGGTCAAATCCTCAGTTTCTCAAAACTTATCGACATAAATCGACATAAAAAGACAAGAGGACATCACGATGAGCAATTACAAGTTTGAAACCCTTCAGCTGCATGTTGGGCAGGAACAGCCCGATCCCGCGACCGATTCCCGCGCTGTCCCGATTTATCAGACCACGTCCTACGTCTTTAAGAACTCCGCCCATGCCGCCGCACGTTTCGGTCTGGCAGATGCGGGCAATATCTACGGCCGACTGACCAACTCCACGCAGGATGTGCTGGAAAAGCGCATTGCGGCGCTGGAGGGCGGCGTTGCGGCCCTTGCGCTGGCATCCGGTGCGGCGGCGATTAACTACACGATTCAGGCGCTGGCGCAGGATGGCGGTCACATCGTCGCGCAAAAGACGATTTACGGCGGCAGCTACAACCTGCTCGAACACACCCTGCCGCATTTCGGCATCACCGCGACGTTCGTGGATGCGCACAACCTCGCCGAGGTTGAGAACGCCATTCAGAACAACACCCGCGCGATTTATCTGGAAACCCTCGGCAACCCGAACAGCGATATTCCCGACATTGACGCAATTGCGGAAATCGCCCATCGGCACAGCCTTCCGCTGGTGATTGACAACACGTTCGGCACGCCCTACCTGATTCGCCCGATTGAGCACGGCGCGGACATCGTTGTGCATTCCGCGACGAAGTTCATCGGCGGTCACGGCACGACGCTCGGCGGCATCATCGTCGATTCCGGCAAGTTCGACTGGAAGGCGAGCGGGCATTATCCGGCGATTGCTGATCCGAATCCGAGCTACCATGGCGTGTCCTTCGCGGATGCGGTCGGCCCGGCGGCGTTCGTCACCTATATCCGCGCGATTCTCCTGCGCGACACCGGCGCGACGATTTCGCCCTTCAATGCCTTCCTGCTCCTGCAGGGCGTGGAGACGCTGTCCTTGCGTCTGGAACGCCACGCGGAGAACACGAAGAAGGTCGTGGCGTACCTTGCGCATCATCTGCAGGTGGAGCATGTGAAACATCCGTCGCTGCCGGAGCACCCCGACCACGCGCTGTACGAGAAGTATTTCCCGAATGGCGGCGCGTCCATCTTCACCTTCAACATCAAGGGCGGGCAGAAGGAAGCGCACAAGTTCATCGACAGCCTGAAAATCTTCTCCCTGCTGGCGAACGTCGCGGACGTGAAGAGCCTTGTCATTCACCCAGCAACGACGACGCATTCTCAGCTGACGGACGAAGAGCTGGCGGATCAGGGCATTGCGCAGAACACGATTCGCCTGTCCATCGGTACGGAACACATCGACGACATTATTGCGGACTTGGAGCAGGCGTTTGAAGCCGTGAAAGCCGCGGAATAATACGAAAAGTCCCCGGTATCAGCCTGATTAGGCACATGATACCGGGGCTCTTTTATGGATGAGACTGAAACGCGCGCAGATAGGGGAAATACGTCTCGCGTCCGGGCAGATTGTCCGGCAGCTGCATCGTCTCCGCAATTTCGCGAAGCTGTGCGTTTGTCGCCTGCTTTTGATGTGGATTTCGCCGATGCAATTCATCCCGATGCAGCTGCAAAATCCAGCAGTACAGTTCCTGCACTGTCATCCGCGGGATATTCGGGATTTCCTTGCCGATTGCGCCGCTCCGGCACGCCGAGCAGTTCCCACAGGGCGCGCTTTTCTGACCGAATGCGGCGGAGATTCCCTGCGATAGGCACGGTGCTTGCAGACAGAAGCGCAGCACGCGGCGGTACGGTCGCCATTCGCGCTGAATCAAGGCGTACTGCGTGAATGGGCGGTGTTTGTGCTGCACACGAATCTGCTGGCAGCGCATGTGGAAGCGGAGTAAATCCGCCGGGGAGAAGAGCAGCAGCGCATAGGCAGTTCCCCCGTCGCGCCCCGCTCGGCCTGACTGCTGCACATAGTCAATCATGTTCGTCGGCAGGTGATCGTGCAGAATCAGCCGAATGTCAGGAATATCCACGCCCATGCCGAATGCGGATGTCGCCGTCACGACGCGGATGCGCCCAGACAAGTATGCCTGTACCACGCGGCTTCGCTCTTCGCGATTTAGCCCCGCATGATATGCCGCAGCGGGGATTCCGGCGCGGTTCAGCCGCTCTGCCAGCGATTCCGTCCGCGCACGCAGTCGGCAGAACACAACCGCTTTGCCCGGAATTTTTTGCAGCGCGCGGAGAATTGCGTCTGTGACGTGCACCGTCGGCAGGACGCTGTAATGCAGATTCGGGCGTTCTACGGGCATGACGATGCGCTTCGGATGCCGCAGCCCCAGCGACTGCGCAATGCCGCGCTGCAATTGCTTGTCAGCGGTTGCGGTCATGGCGCACAGCACCGGGCGGCGGGGGAGTGATGCCACAAACTGCCCAATCTGCTGATACGACGGGCGGAACGCGTCGCCCCATTGCACCACGCAGTGCGCTTCATCCACGACGACCATTGCGGGCGGATGCTGCCGGCAGAGCGCATAAATCTCCGGGTGATTCAGCCGCTCCGGCGCAAGAAAAGCAATCTTTGCCTGACCGCGCGTGAGTTGACTCAGCGCATCGGCGCGTTCGGCGGGGGTCATCAGGCTGTCGAGATGGACGCTGGGGATACCCCTCTCCCGCAGGTGGCGAACTTGGTCGTGCATGAGGACAATCAGCGGCGAAATGACGACGGTCAACTTATCCATCATTAGCGCTGGAAGCTGCCAGCAGAGGCTTTTGCCTGCGCCAGTGGGCAGGATGCAGAGCAAATCCCGCCCGTCAAGCAAGGCGTCAGCCGCCTGCTCCTGACCGGGGCGAAAGCCGCTGACGCCGAAGGTATTGCGCAGAACCTTGCTGCATTGCTGTTTTCGAGCGGTGCGCATCAGAAGCTGCGTCCTCCGCCGCCGTGGGTTGCGCCGCTGGATGAAACATGCGTGCCGCTGCCATGACTGCTGCCACCATGGCTGGACGACGGCGGGTCAGGGTGCTTGACGCGGGTGACGTGCTCGCGAACGAAGTGGCTGTCATTCCGGCTGAGTTTGACGTTCGCCAGCCCGTTCAGGTCGTAGGAATAGGTGCTGCCCTTGAGGTTGTACTTTCCGTTCACGGATGCAATGAAGATGCCCATGACCGCCAAACCCGCAATTGCCGCAATGAGAATTTCCATGCCCGTCAGCGTGTTTTCCGGCTCATAGAGCTCGGTCAGACGCCTACCGGTGACTTCATCGTAGCGGAACTGAACGCTTGTGCGACCTTGCTTCAGGTACTTCTCGGTCTGCTTCAGCACCTTGATGACGGACTGGCCGTATTCCTTATCCAGCATCTCGTCCCAGCCCGCGTCGAGGATGCCCTCTTCGCGCTCATCCGTGATGTAGTCAATCATCACGCCGCGCGTGCTGATCCAGCACTGCCGGTTGTTCATGTCGATGAGGCAGAGCATCCCGGCGCGGTCGTCGCCCATCCCCAAACCGTTGTAATCGAAGTAGTCGTCCGCGTACGCCGTCGTCTGCCCACTCGGCACGTCCTGGCTTGTCAGCACGAACATATCCACCGGATACGCGCTTTCAATGCGGTCGCAAATGGCGCTGATTTCGGCGATTTCGTCCGCCGTGAACAACCCCGCGTCATCCTGCACCTGCGTGTCCGCGAGGGCGACGGTCAGCATGAGCATCATCAAAAAGAGACACAACGTCAGTTTCTTTACCACAGAATCGCACCTCCCAGACACAGCAGCCCGAACACGATGCCGCCAATCAGCGTGCCGACCGCGTACAGCTTGCCCTTGTTAATCGGCAGTTTGCCGCAGATGCGCCCTGTCTGCCCGTTCATCATGTAGTAGTAGGGTTCGCCGTCCGCGCGGTGCTTGTAGGTCAGCACCCATGCGGGCAGCAGCAGGTATTTCGTCTTGACAGAATCCGGCTCGAATTTCGTGTGGCCCGTCAGCGTGTTGTAGGGGTTCTCCACGCTGGTGAACATGCGCTCGGCGTATCCCTTCGCCTCCGTCACCATCGACTGCTTCGCCGCGTCCTGCTCAATATCGCGCTTTTCCGCCAGAAAGCCGCTCAAATAGCCCGATTCGTAGGGCTTTACGTCCTCCATTTGATAGGGGTGGATACCGTCGGACAGTTTGCCATCCGCCTTGGTCAGCGCCTTGCGAATCATCTGCCGGAACGTCAGCCGTCCTTCGCGGTGGACGGCGAAAATCCGCGTGATGGTGACGGTCTCCTTCGCGCCGTTGCGGATAGAGACGTTGGTGCCTTCGCCATCAAACGAGCCTTCGCCGGAAATATCGCACGACCAGTAGGGATAGTAGACACCGGAAAAATCCTCCATCTGCGCCTGCGAGAAGAAATCCGGCTGTACGAAGCGCTTTTTGCTGATGAACGATTTGAACTCCGCCTCTGCCGCCTTTTTGTCCAGCTTGAAAGGAATTACGCCGTCGGGGCGGAACTCGTCGGTCAGACGGTCATTCAGCACAACGGGGGAGTGGCAGTAGTAGCATCGGGTTGCGGCGGTCGTCGTATCGGTCACGATTTCCGCGCCGCACATTTGGCAGTGATAGGAACGCAGCTCCGAATTGGGCTCCGCACTGCGGGCCTGTTCCGCCGCCTGCTGTCGCTGTTCGGACTGTTCCTTCAGCTCATTTTCAGCAAAACTGCCGCCGCAATAAGGGCACTGGAAACGCTGCTTGACCGGGTCGAAAACCAAATAGCCGCCGCACGACGGACATTTGAACGAAATGACTTGGCTCATCCTTCATCCCTCTCTCTGTGAAAGAGCATGAACGCTCTTTTCATGCTGATTTTATTATACCATGCTTGGCGTTATTTCGCAAGATGCTCCTGACGCGCCCTTTCGCCCCGTCTGCGCGTTTTTTCCGCGAAAAATGTGCAAAATGCTGCATTTTCCCTTGACGGAAGACAGAAAACGTTGTATGATGATACTGGTTCAGTTCGTGTGCGTCAAGTGGATAGGGAAGCGAGACTTCCTTCATCCGCATGACCGCTTGTAAACGCTTACAAGCACGCGTAAGACCACAGAGAAAGGACGATGTGTCATGGAATTTTTGGAGAAGCTGTCTTTGGCTGGCCTCGTGCCGGTCATTGCTGTTAATGATGCGGACGACGCTGTGCCGCTGTGCAAGGCGCTGTCTGACGGCGGTCTGCCGGTGGCGGAAATCACTTTCCGCACGGCGGCTGCGGAGGAAGCCATCCGCCGCGTGCATGAAGCCATGCCCGATGTGCTGCTGTGCGCGGGCACGGTGCTGACGACGGAGCAGGTCGACCGTGCGGTGAATGCTGGCGCGGCGGCGATTGTGTCCCCCGGTCTGTCTCCTGACGTGGTGAAGTACTGCGTGGAGAAGGGCATCCCTGTCTGCCCCGGCACGGCGAATCCGTCTGATGTGCAGATTGCGATTCAGTACGGCCTGAAGGCTGTCAAGCTGTTCCCGGCGGAAGCGGTCGGCGGCTTGAAGCTCATCAAGTCGATGGCGCCGGTGTACCCGGACATGAAGTTCATGCCCACGGGCGGCATCAACGAGAACAACATGCTCGACTACCTTGCGTTCGACAAGATTCTCTGCTGCGGCGGCTCCTGGATGGTGCCGAAGGACGCGGTGGCTGCGAAGGACTGGCAGCGCATCACTGACCTGACCCGCTCTGCGGTGGACAAGATGCTCGGCTTTGAAGTACGCCACATCGGTCTGAACTGCCCCGACGCGGAAAGCTCCATGGAGACGGCGAAGAAGATTTCCGCACTCATGGGCTGGCCCATCAAGGAAGGCAACTCCTCCAACTTTGTCGGCACGGGCTACGAGCTGATGAAGAAGCAGGGCCGCGGCACGAACGGTCACATCGCTATCGGTACGAACAGCGTTCCGCGCGCGAAGTGGCATCTGGAACAGCGTGGCTTCAAGTTCATTGAGGACAGCGCTGTGGTGAAGAACGGCAAGCTGATCGCCATCTATCTGGAAGACGAAATCGGCGGCTTCGCGTTCCATCTCGTGCAGAAGTAATTCATAGGCATCATTTGCCAGTATAAAATTAGGAGGAAAAATCCAATGGCTAAGGTTGTAACGTTCGGCGAAATCATGCTTCGCCTCAAGTCCCCGGCGTATGAGCGCCTGTTCCAGTCTCCCTCCCTTGAAGCGACCTTCGGCGGCGGCGAGGCGAACGTGTCTGTTTCTCTGGCGAACTACGGCATGGAAACCGCGTTCGTGACCGTGCTGCCCACCAACGATGTCGGCAATGCCTGCATCCGCGAACTGCGCGGCTTCGGCGTTGATACCACTAAGATTGTCCGCAAGGACGGCCGCATGGGCATCTACTATCTGGAAACTGGCGCTGTGCAGCGTCCCTCCAAGGTCATCTATGACCGCGCGGGTTCTGCCATCGCGGAAGCCAAGCCCGGCGACATCGACTGGGATAAGGCGTTTGAGGGTGCGACGTGGTTCCACCTGACCGGCATCACGCCTGCCATTTCTCAGGGCGCGGCGGATTTGTCTCTGGAAGCGGTGAAGGCGGCGAAGGCGAAGGGCATCCATGTGTCCTGCGACCTGAACTACCGCAAGAACCTCTGGAAGTACGGCAAGGATGCCAAGGAAGTCATGACCGAGCTGGTTAAGTACGTTGACACCGTTATCGCCAACGAAGAGGACTTCCAGAAGTCTCTGGGACTGAAGGCGGAATCTCAGGGTGACGTGGAAGACGGCGCGCTGAACATCGAGAATTACAAGGCGATTGCGTCTCTGGCCATGCAGACCTACCCGAACATCAAGCGCGTGGCGATTACCCTGCGTGAGTCGAAGTCTGCCAACCACAACGACTGGTCTGCCTGCCTGTACAACGGCAAGGACTTCTTCCTCTCCCGTAAGTACGCCATCACCGATATCGTTGACCGCGTGGGCGGCGGCGACTCCTTCGGCGGCGGTCTGATTTACGGCCTGAACACCTACGCGGACGAAAAGACCGCGCTGGAGTTTGCTGTGGCGGCATCCTGCCTGAAGCACACGATTCTGGGCGACTACAACCGCGTCTCCGTCTCCGAGGTCGAGAGCCTGATGAAGGGTTCCGGCACGGGCCGCGTGCAGCGCTAAGCAGCCGCGAATGGCGAAGACATCATCCACATCAGAAAGCTGTTGATTTTCAAACATACCCTTTCTAAACGTGGAAGTTTGCGATTTCGTTTGATTTGATTTCAAAATCCTCTTGACACGGCGATTCCTCCTGCTTATAATGAAAGGCAGGGGGAGATGCTCCTGGGGTGTCTGACAGCACGCTGGTTTTCCCCACATTTCAACAAATGGAGTCCGGGTCTATGTTCGGCTATGTCATGCCCCCGTTGCAAAACGCCAGGGGAAGGCAGATGCAGACGGCAGGACACCTACCTGCTTTAACAGCGGGTGAAAAGCATGCAGTGCATCGTCACTCTGGGAGCATCTTTTCTATTTGATGTGTCTGCGCAGGAGGCAGAGGTGAGAGCCTCTGTCTCCTTTTTTGCGCGACCGCAGAGCTGCATTGTTTCCAAATCTGCACATCCTGATTCGGAGACAAGCGAAGGTGGACGCTGCCTGCAGGCGGCGCTGCTCCCCCAAAGCACATCAGGAGGACAAAAATGTACTATATTGTTACGGATTCTTCCACTGACATGCCGCAGTCTTGGGTGGAGGCACAGCATGATTTCCACATCGTGTCGCTTTCCTGCACGATCAATGGCGTTTCCTCCGTTCCGGGAACGTCAGAAGTGGCGAAAAAGGAGACTTATCGTCAGCTCCGCAGCGGCGTGGTGATTAAGACCTCCGCCGTCAATACCGCGACGTGGGAGGAATGCTTCCAGAAGCTGCTGGACGAGGGTCGAGATGTCCTTTGCATTACGTTCTCCAGCGGACTGTCCGGCACTTATGCCGCCGCAGCGGACGCGGCGAAGGAACTTGCGCCGAAGTACCCGAATCAGAAAATCATTGTGATTGACAGCCGATGCGCGTCGGCAGGCGAGGGTCTGCTGGTGCATTATGCGCTGCAGAACCGCGAACAGGGCATGTCCATCGAGGAGAACGCAAAGTGGGTCAAGGAGCATATTCAGCACCTGATTCACTGGTTCACCGTCGATGACCTGATGTTCCTCTATCGCGGCGGCCGCCTGTCTGCAACCAGCGCGGTTGTCGGTTCGCTCGTGCGCATCAAGCCGATTATGCACGTTGATGAGGAAGGTCATTTGGCAGTTGTGGAGAAGGTGACGGGTCGCCGCCGCAGCATCCGCATCCTTGCCAACCGCGTCAAGGAGCATATCGTCAACCCGGAAGGGCAGATGATTTTCATCAGCCATGGCGATTGCGAGGATGAGGCGAACGCGCTGGCGGACATCATCAAGGCGGAAATCCCCGGCATTGCGGGCGTTCTGGTGACGTATGTCGGCCCAGTCATTGGCTCACACTCTGGCCCCGGTACGCTGGCGATTTTCTTCCTCGGCGACCACCGCTGAGTGCCATCGTAGAAAGGAAAGTGTATGAATTTCCCTGCCTTCTCGTTTCCACATCTGCCGGGACGCAACGACCCCTGCTGGTGCGGGAGCGGCCGCAAGTACAAGAGCTGCCACTGTGCGTTTGACCAGCAGATTGCGTCGCTGGCGGCACAGGGGCACATCGTTCCGACGCATAAGATGATTAAAACGCCGGAGCAGATTGAAAAAATCAAGGAAAGCTGCAAAATCAATATTGCCGTGCTGGACGAAATAGGAAAGCAAATTCATGAGGGCATGACGACGGCGGAAATCGACGACATCGTGTCCACCATGACGCGCGACATGGGCGGCATTCCCGCACCGCTGAACTACGAGGGCTACCCGTACAGCGTCTGCACGTCAGTGAATGATCAGGTCTGCCATGGCTTCCCGTCGAAGAACGTTGTGCTGAAATCCGGCGACATCATCAATGTGGACTGCTCGACCATCCTGAATGGCTATTTTTCCGATTCTTCCCGCATGTACTGCATCGGCGACGTCAGCGACGAAAATCGCAAGCTCGTGCAAGTGACGAAGGAGTGCGTCGAACTGGGCTTGGCGCAAGTGAAGCCGTGGGGCTTCTTGGGCGACGTTGGGCAGGCGGTCAACGACCATGCCCGCGCGAACGGCTACCGCGTCGTGCGCGAAATCGGCGGCCACGGCTGCGGGCTGGAGTTCCACGAGGACCCGTGGGTCAGTTACGTCACGAAGCGCGGCACGGAAATGGCGCTTGCTCCCGGCATGATTTTCACCATCGAGCCGATGGTCAATATGGGTACGGACGAGGTTGGAACGCATCCGGGCAACACCTGGGAAATCTTCACGGCGGACGGCAAACCGTCGGCGCAGTGGGAAATCATGGTGCTTGTGACGGATACGGGTCACGAAGTGCTGTCTTGGTAAGCGGCTTCACCGCATATTCAGAAAAATCCCTGCATCACGCAAACGGTGCAGGGATTTTCTTACACTTGCAATAATCGTGCCAGCAGCAGCGCCGTGTCGTCCATCTCCTGCGCCGTGTTGTAAAGCCCCGGCGAGAAGCGAATCGCGCCGCTTTGCAGCGTTCCCAGCCACGCGTGGACGGCCGGTGCGCAGTGCAGCCCCGCGCGCACGGCAATATCCGCCGCATCCAGCGCATCCGCCAGCGCCCCGCCGTCATGCCCCGGCACGACAATGCTCGTAATCGCCATATGCGCCTGCCCATCGTCGCAGAGGATGCGCACGCCGGGAATCTCCCGCAGCCGCGCACGCAGGCGGTCGCACAGCGCCAGCTCGTATTCCTCGATTTCCGCCCGGTGCGTCCGCACGAATTTCACCCCCGCGTACAGCCCCGCTATGCCGGGCAGGTTCACCGTGCCGCTCTCGTAGCGGTCGGGCAGCATGTCCGGCTGACGGACGCTCTCGCTCATCGAGCCGGTTCCGCCAAGCAGCAGCGGTTCAGGGTTCATGCCGTAGCCCAGCACAAGCAGTCCCGTGCCCTGCGGCCCCAGCAGCCCCTTGTGCCCCGGCATGGCCACCATGTCTGCGCACAGCACGTCTGGCGAAACGTCCGCCATCCCGGCCGTCTGCGCCGCATCCACCAGCAGGGGAACGCCGCGCTCCCGGCAGACCGCGCCCAGCTGCGCAATCGGCTGAATCAGCCCCGTGACGTTGCTGGCGTGGGCGATAATCACCAGTGCGGTTTTGCGGCTGATGACGCGGCGTAGAGAAGCAGGGGACAGGATGCCGAGTTCATCCGGCGCAAGCATATGCACCGTGATTTCCCCGCGCGAAACGTAGCGGTCGAGCAACCGCATGACTGCGTTGTGTTCCGCGTAGGAGCAGATGACCTCGTCGCCGCGCCGCAGCGTGCCGGAAATGGCGAGATTCAGCGCTTCGGTGCAGTTTGCGGTGAACAGAATCCGCTCCGGATGATGCACACCCAGCAGCCGTGCGGCTTCCTCCCGGCAGTGCTCCACCACCCGACCCGCGCGCAGTGCCAGCCGATGCCCGCCGCGTCCGGGATTCGCCCCCATCTTCTCTTCCACGCCCGCCATCGCCCGAATGACCTCCGGCGGCTTCGGGAAGCTTGTCGCGGCATTGTCCAGATAAATCATCGACGCTTTTCCTCCATCGTCCGCGAACCTCGGCGGGCGTTTTTTCATATTATTCTAATGGCGAAAAGGAGGCGGTAGAACCGATGAGGGAGGAGTTTTGCATTGCGGCGTTCCGTTCGCGGCAGCAGGTGATGGCGTTTGAACGCGATTTGCGCCAGCATGGGGTTCGTGCGTCGGTGATGATTACGCCGCGCGCGGTGGCGATGGGGTGCGGGCTGAGCGTCCGCATCGAGCGGGAGGATTTGCGCCGCGCCGTGCAGGTGTATCGGGCGACGAATCCGGGCAATCTGATTGGCTTCTATGACGTGTGGCAGGAGCCGACAGGACGGACGACCGTGCGCCCGGCGGGAATTGAATAACCAAAACGCCGCCTGATTTCACAATGAGACCAAGCGGCGCTATTGTTATGCAATTGTACCTTTTAGTGCAGTTTCCGGCACACCTTGATGATTTCCTTGCCCGTGACGGTCGATTCCTGCCCAAGCGCGTCGTGACCGTCCTTCATGCGGCGCGTAATGAGCAGCGTGTCGTCATCCGGCGCTTCGATGTCGCAGTAGCCGAGGCGCAGCAGGTCGGATTCCTGCCGATGGCGCAGCTTGTTCGCGACGTATTTCTGCAGCGACTTGTCTTCGCGCCCCCACGGGAAGGCGCGGCGATTCCACGGGTCGTGGCAGCCGGTCAGCCCAACTTCGTCCCCATAGTACACCGTTGCGCAGCCCGGCAGCGCGCACAGCAGGTCGATGCAAAGCTTGTAGCGCCTCACAGCTAACTCGTACTCTTCCACGTTCAGGTGGACATGCTGCTGATCTGCCTTGCTAAGTTCCTGACATTCGCGTCCAGCAAGGATGTTCAGCGCACGGCAGCGGTCGTGGCTGCCGACGAGGTTCATCAGCGCGTAACGGAACTGCGCCGGGTAAACTTCCTCCTGATGGTGAATCAGGCGCACAAAGGTGCTGGCGGACGTTTTGCCCATCACAAAATTGAGAATCGCCTCGCGCACGGGGTAGTTCATCACGCTGTCGAGCGTGTCGCCTGTGCAGTAGCAGCGCGTTTCGCCGTAAGCAACCTTGTTGCTCGCGTCCTCCCACACTTCGCCCAAGACAACGGCTTCCGGGTCGGCGGCCTTTGCGGCGGCGCGCAGCTTGCGCAGGAAGTCCACCGGTAATTCGTCCGCCACATCCAGCCGCCAGCCGCAGCTGCCCGCCTCAATCCAACGCGGCACAACACCCTCGTGCGGCTGGAACATGAACTTCTGGTATTCCGGATTGTCCTTGCGCAGCTCCGGCAGGGAGAGAATGCCCCACCATGCCTTGTAGTCTTCCGGATAGTGGTTGAAGGTGTACCAGTCGTAGTAGGGGGAGGATTGCCCCTGATACGCGCCGAGCGTCGGATAATGCCCGAAGTGGTTGAAGTACACGCTGTCTTCGCCTGTGTGGGAAAATACGCCGTCGAGCATCACGCGTATGCCGACTTTCTTCGCCGCTTCGCACAGTTCGGTGAACTCCGTGTTCGTGCCGCACAGCGGGTCAACCTGCGTGTAGTCGCCCGTGTCGTAGCGGTGATTCGACCGTGCGCGGAAAATCGGGTTCAGGTAGATAATGTCGATGCCCATGTCCTTCAGGTAGGGCAGCTTCTCCTGAATGCCGGTCAGCGTGCCGCCGTAGAAATCCAGTTCCTGATACTTGCCGCCGCGCAGGTCGCCCACGCCCAACAGCTCTTCGTCCCAGTTTTTGTGGACATAGCGGTCTTTGCGGTCATCAACAGCTTTTGTTGGCGCATGGCGGAAACGGTCAGGGAAAATCTGGTAGATATTCGCCCCGTGGAAGGCTTCCGGCGTCTTGTAAGCCGGGTCGTAGAGCGTAATCTGGAAGGATTCTGGCTCGCCGTGGTCATACGCGACACCGACGCCGCCAAGTTTGTCCGGCTGGTTGCCATAGCGGATGGTGCGGCCGTCCTTGCGGTAAATCAGGAAGTAATACCAGAAAAGCCCCGGCGTGGTCGGCAGCGGAATGGCAACTTCCCAGACATGCTCAGCGGTCGGCAGCATGGTGTAGCAAAGTTCTTCCGTCATCCAAGTGCGCAGGACGACGCTCGTCGCTTCGTCGCAGTGCAGGCGAATCAGAACATTGCTGCCAGCCGGAGCAGGGCCGGACGGTGTGCGATAAAATTCGTTGTGGGAATCGTGCAGCAGAATGATATCCATCCATCCAATCATCAATAATTGCGGAAACACGGCAAAAAAGCCCGAAATGCTCCAGACTTTTGAACCGGGAGCACTGCGGATGGATATTTTTCCGCAGTGCTCTCAAAAATATGCAGTTTATACCTTGCGCTTGAGCGGGTCAAGATGCCAAATGGTGTCGTTGTACTCGCGAATTGTGCGGTCGGAGCAGAAAACACCGGACATTGCGGTATTGATGACCGCCATGCGGTTCCACTTGTCGCGGTCGGCATAATCCGCGTCGATGCGGCGCTGCGCCATCGAGTACGAGCCGAAGTCTTTCAGGACGAAGAACGGATCGGCCATGTTGCCCCAGTCGCCAATCAGCAGGCTGTGATACAAATCCTGCAGGGCGCTCGGCGCGTCCGGCAACACGGTGCCGTCGATCATCTGGGTCAACGCCAGACGCAGTTCCTGATTCGTCTCAAAGATGGTCATCGGGTTGTAGTTGCGCTCACGGTACATATCCAGCACCGTGTCGGAACGCATACCGAAGATGTAGATGTTATCCATGCCGACCTGCTCGGAAATCTCGACGTTTGCGCCGTCCATCGTGCCGATCGTGATGGCGCCATTCATCATGTACTTCATGTTGCCCGTGCCGCTGGCTTCCTTGGACGCGGTGGAAATCTGTTCGGAGATTTCGGTTGCCGGAATCAGCAGCTGCGCGCTGGACACGTCGTAGTTTTCGAGGAAGACGACCTGCAGCATCTTGCTGGCGCGCGGGTGCTTGGCAATCAGCGCGGACAGACCGTTGATGAAGCGGATAATCAGCTTGGCGCGGTTGTAGCCCGGCGCTGCCTTCGAGCCGAAGATGAACACACGCGGCCGCATGGTGAAGTTCGGGTCGTTGACGATGCGGTTGTACAGCACAAGGATGTGCAAAGCGTTGAGCATCTGACGCTTATATTCGTGCAGACGCTTGGACTGTGCGTCGAAGATGAAGTTCGGGTCAACGATTGCGCCCTGATGTTCTTTCAGGAAATTCGACAGGCGAACCTTGTTGTTGTGCTTAATCTTCTCAAACTGCTCGCGGAACGCCGCGTCGTCAGCATAGGGCGCAAGGTCATGCAGCAGTTCCGGATCTTTCACCCAGTCCGTGCCGATGGTGTCGCAGATAAGCTTGGTCAGTTCCGGGTTGCACGCCATCAGCCAGCGGCGATGCGTGATGCCGTTGGTAATTGCGCTGAACTTCTCCGGCATAACGAGGTAGAAATCGTGGAACGTCTCCTGCTTGAGGATATCGCCGTGCAGCTTGCTCACGCCGTTGGTGGAGAACGTCATGGCAACGCACAGGTTCGCCATGTGGATGTAACCGTAGGCAATAATTGCCATGCGACCCACGCGCTCCGCCTCGCCGGGGAAGAAGTTCCACAGGCGCGCGCAGAGACGCTTGTTCATTTCCACCAGAATTTGATAGATGCGCGGCAGCAGGCTCTTCACCATGTCTTCCGGCCACTTTTCGAGCGCTTCCGCCATGATGGTGTGGTTGGTGTACGCCATCGTGCGGCTGACAATCTGCTGCGCTTCGTCCCAGCCCAAGCCTTCTTCGTCCATCAGCAGGCGCATCAGTTCCGGAATCGCCAGACCCGGATGCGTGTCGTTGATGTGGATGACGACCTTCTCCGGCAGCTTGCTCCAGTTCGTGCCGTTGAGCTTCTTGAAGTCCTTGAGGATGTACTGGAGGGTGGCGGAGGTGAAGAAATACTGCTGCTTCAAGCGGAGCAGCTTGCCTTCGTAGTGGTTGTCTTCGGGGTAGAGGATGTTGGAGATAGCTTCCGCCAGTTCCTTTTCCTCCGACGCCTGCACATAGTGACCGTGGTTGAAGTCGCTCAGGTCAATGCGCTTCGGGGCGCGGGCGCTCCACAGGCGCAGACTGTTGACGGTGGAGGTGTCATAGCCCACCAGCGGCATGTCGTAGGGAACAGCCTCGACCGTGTTGTAGCCGACGTGACGGAACACCGTGCGGCCGTTCTCGTTGCCCATTTCGACGTGACCGTTGAAGTGCACCTCGCAGGCATCCTCCATTACGGGCATTTCCCACACGTTGCCGTTGCCCAGCCAGTAGTCCGGCAGCTCGACCTGCTGACCGTCCACAATCTTCTGGCGGAACAGACCGTATTCATAGCGGATGGAGCAGCCCATCGCAGGCAGGTCAAGGGACGCCAGCGAGTCCATGAAGCACGCTGCCAGACGGCCCAGACCGCCGTTGCCCAGCGCGGGTTCAGGCTCTTCCTGAAGCACCTTGTCCACGTCGATGTGCAGTTCGTCCAGCGCCTGCTTGTAGGCATCGAGCGAGACGAGGTTCAGGATGTTGGTGTATAGGCTGCGGCCCATCAGAAATTCCACGGAGAGGTAAAATAGACGCTTGTTGTTGTTCGTCTTGCGTTCTTCGCGGGAAATCATCCATTTCTGCATGATCTGGTCGCGGACGGTGGAAGCCAGTGCGCGATAAATCTGCCCATTCGATGCTTCCTCGATGGTGCGGCCGTTATAGCGCTGCAGCTTGCCGATAATGGATGCCTTGATAGAATCCTTGTCAAAAGATGTCGTAGGCATGGGAATCCTCCTTCTATTTGCAAAGGGCTTTCGTGGAATGCCGTTGAATGCCCTGCTCCGGAATCAAACATTGCGATGCAAAATCATTGTTTGCATTGCCGTCGTGTATCATACCACAGAAATGGGAAAATGACAAGTATGCTTCCCGCCAGCTTCCATGACAATTTGTCTAAAAACGCCCAAATCCGCCAAAGAACGCTGACGAAAAGTATCGAAAACAGCGAAAACCCATTGTTTTAGCAGCAAAAACCGGGCTGCATAAGGGTTCGCAGCCCGGAAATGCCTCCGCAAATAATTATGCCGATTATTGCAGCAGATACAAACAGGTTACATACAGCCCAATGCACAGCAGCAGCAGCCCGAAGGAAATGCTCACGCTCATGCTGCGGATGCCGCTGGAAACTTCACGGAAGGAAGCGTCCAGCACATACTCGAAGTCCGTGCGCATCGGGTGGCGGTGCAGAATCGTGCGGTTAAGCAGCCGCGCCAGTGCATTCAGCGCGCGCCCCAGCGTGTAGGTGAAGCGGTTGCCGACTGGCACGGGCTTGCGCGTCTTGCGCATCCGGAAGATGGTCGCGCGGCTTGCCATCACGATGTTTTCCGGCAGGTCCGCAATGAAGCGGAACACCAGTGTCAGCACCTGCGGCAGCAGCGTCAGCAGCAGCGGACGGTAGATAGCGTTCTCCAAGTCGAGCTTCTCATTCCAACGGTTGACGTACAGGCGCACGCCGCTTTCGTCCTTGCGCGTCAGCAGCGGCAGGACAATCAGCAGATACACCGCCGCGCCGATGATGATGGAAATCGCCGCGCCCTGCAGGTTCTCCGCCGAGAAGTACGCAATCGCTTCCTTCAGCGCGGGTACGCCGAAGAACGACGCGCTCCTTGCCCCGAACGGCGTGAGCAGCAGCCCCGGCAGTGCGCCCAGGAAGGGGAGCGCCGCCGCACTGCCCAGCAGCGCAAACGCGGTTGTGCCGTTCATGTAGTGCGTCATGCCGTCGAATTCCGCCTGACGGGTCGGGTGCTTCTGCCAGAAAATGCAGATGTACAGCTTCGCCATGTACGCGACGGTCAGTCCGCCGCTGATGAGGAAGAGCACCTCAATCGCCTTGTAGCCCATCCACACGCTGCCAGCTGCCTGCATTTCGCCAATCAGTTCCAGCAGCCCTTCGTGCAGAAGACTCTTGCTGTTGTACCCGCTGCCCAGCGGCGGGATGCACGCAATGCTCAGCGCCCCCAGCAGGAACGCAATGTGCAGCAGCGGCTTTTTGCGCCCGAAGCCGCGGATATCATCAAGATTCAGCGCGTGCAGGTTCATGTACACCACGCCCGCCGCGATGAACAGCGTCAGCTTGATGAGCGAGTGGTTCAGCATGTGCATCACGCTGCCATACGCCGCCAGCGTGCCTTCGTCGCCCAGCAGCACCATCACCGACAGCCCCAGCGTGATGAAGCCGATTTGGCTCATCGACGAGCAGGCGAGCGTCCGTTTGAGGTCGGTGGAGAACAGCGCCAGCAGTGCGCCGAGGAACATCGTAATCGCGGCGAAAATCATCAGCGCATTGCCGAACGCGGCATTGCCCTGCATCAGGTTCGCACACAGCACAATCAGCCCGAATACGCCGGATTTGGTCAGGATGCCCGACAAAAGCGCCGACGCGGGTGCAGGCGCAACCGGGTGCGCTTTCGGCAGCCAGATATGCAGCGGGAACAGACCAGCCTTCGCGCCAAAGCCGACCAGCGTCAGCCACACCGCGACGGTCACGTCCTGCTGCCCCATGGCGGCGCGCAGGGACGCAAAGTCGAGTGTCCCCAGCTGATGCTGCAAGAGGAACAAGCCCATCAGCGTCGTCAGACCGCCGATGACCGCCACCGCAAGGTACGTCGCCGCCGCCCGGAGTGCGCCCGGCGTTTCCTCCTGCGCGACCCATGCATAGCTGGCAAACGACATGATTTCAAAGAACAGGAACGTCGTGCCGAGGTTGTCCGAGAGGAACACGCCCAGCGTCGCACCGAGCGTCATCAGCGTGAAGAAGCTGTACCGCGCTTTGTTGCCGTGATGCTGGAAGTATTCCGGCGCAAACAGCCCCGTCATCATCCACATGAAGGCGGCGACGCAGCTGTACAGCCCGCGGAAGCCGTCCGCACGCAGGTACAGCCCCAGCCCGCAAAAGCCCGGCACGGCGACTTCGCCCTCCGGCAGGAACAGCAGCACCACGCTCAGCGCAAAAATTACAATGCCCGTGATGCTCACGAACCCGTTCATGGCGCGTTCATCCCGGCGGCCAAGCATATAGGCGATAATGGCGGCGAGGAAGGGCAGGAAGGTCAGCAAAATCAGAATCCACGATGTCATCTTTCTTTCCTCCTGTCCTTAGAAAATCACACCAGCGGAAATATTCCGCAGGAATGTCACCAGCGGCTGCGACCACAGTCCCAGACCTATCATCAGCGCGCACAAAATCCCCATTGGCACGAGCATCATCCAGCTGGGGTCGAGCTTTTGCCCCGCCAATTGCGCCTGATCAGCGTTGAGCGGGCGGAAGTACATCGGCAGTGCGGCGGTGAAGAGGTAGATTGCCGTCAGGATGGCGGAGATGATGAGACAGACAATCGCGACTGTTCCCATTGGCAGCTCCGTGGCGGACGCGGCGGTCAGCAGATTCCACTTGCTGACGAAGCCTGCCAGCGGCGGCGTGCCGACCAGCGCGATGCTGCCCAGCAGGAAGATGCCGCACGTCGCAGGCATAATCCTGCTGTATCCGCGCAGATCTTGCACATACTCCTTGCCGGTCTTGATGAGAATCGCGCCCGCGCAGTAGAACAGCGTAATCTTGATCACGCCGTGAATCACCAGATGGCTCAAGCTGCCCGTCATGCCGTCGGGAGTCATCAGCGCCGCGCCCATGAGCATGTAGGACAGGTTGGAGATGGTCGAGTACGCCAGACGGCGCTTGAAGTGCTGCTCGCGAACCGCCATTGTCGAACCGAAGAGAATCGTGAAGCAGCTAAGCAGCAAAGCAACCGTCTGCGCCCACGTTCCGTAGAGGAACGACGCGCCGAAGGAGTAGTAAATCACGCGCAGGACAGCATACGCGCCCGCGTTGACGACCGCCACCGCGTGCAGCAGCGCTGTCACGGGCGTCGGGGCGACAGAAGCCGCCGGCAGCCATGCGTACATCGGGAAAACAGCCGCTTTCGTGCCGAAACCGACGAACGCCAGCAGGAACACGAATTTCAGCAGTTCTTCCATCCCGCTGATTTTTTCCGCGTCCAGCACGCCGCCGAGGACAAAGTCCGTTGTCGTGCCGTAGTAGATGATGAACACCAGCGCAATGAACGCCAGCGCCGCGCCGGAGATGGAGAAGGTGAGGTACTTGCGCCCTGCGCGGATGGACATGGTATCCTTCTTGTGGATGACCAGCGGCAGGGTAATCAGCGTCAGGCACTCATAAAAGACGTAGAGAGAGAACAGGTTTGCCGAGAACGCGACGGCCAGCGTGACGGCGTAGCTCATCGTGTAGTAGCTGAAGAACGTGTTCGGGCGCTCCTCGTGCTGCATGTACTCAAAGCCGTACAGCGACGCCAGCGGCCAGAGGATGGATACCAGCCCTGCGAAAATGCAGCTCATGCCGTCCACGCGGAACGCAAGCGCCAGCTCGCTGTTCATGTGGCAGAGGACGTAGGTGGTATCCGTGCGGGTGAGCAGCAGCACCCACGTCAGGATGCTCGTCGCCAGCACGATGGTTTCAACGTAGATTCCGCGGGATTTCGCGCTGGAAAAGCGCATCAGTCCCATTGCCGCGCCGCCAAGCATGGGCAGCGCGATGGTCAAGAATAACAGCATATGCGCTTCCTCCTTACAGCAGTGCGGTCAAAATGGGGGAAAGAAGGTCAGTCAGCAGCGACGGGAACATGCCCAGCGCCGCTGACAGCACCGTCAGCACCAGCATGGGAATGAGCATCGACGCGGACGCTTCGCACTTTTCGCCGACTTGCGCGTCTTTTCCGGGGAAGAAGCCGCGCAGAACAATCGGCATCAGGTAGCCAGCCGTCAGCAGGGCGGAGAGCAGCAGCACAACGGGCCCAAACCAGTTCAGCCATGAAGCCGCGCCCGTCATGGCAAGGCTGCCCTGCGCCAGCTCCCACTTGCTGAAAAAGCCCAGACACGGCGGAATGCCAATCAGCCCAAGACTTCCAATCGCGAAGCACCACATCGTGACCGGCATCCGCTTGCCGATAGCACGGAGGGCATCCACCTGCGTTTCGCCTGTTTTCAGGATGACTGCGCCAGCGCCCATGAACAGCACGTCCTTGACCAGCGAGTGGCACACGACGTGCAGCATGGCGCCGAGCAGCCCCAGCGGATGCAGCGTGCTCAACCCGAACACGACGTAGCTCACCTGACTGACCGTAGACCATGCCAGCCGCTTTTTGAGGTGATGCTCCCGGTACGCCAGCAGCGAACCGATGAAAACCGTCAAGAGCGAGAGCGCCATCAGCACCGTCTGCACCCACGTTCCGCGCAGGTTCTGTGCGCCGAGGAAGCAGTAGATGACGCGCAAAAGACCCAGCACGCCCGCTTTCGTAATGACGCCGGACAACACCGCCGACGCCGGGGAAGGTGCGGCCGGGTGCGCCGTCGGCAGCCAGCCGTGCAGCGGATACAGACCCGCCTTCGCGCCAAAGCCCAGCAGCATCACGCCGCCAATCGCCAGCACAAAGCCCTCGTGCCCCGCGACTTTCGCCATGTCCAGCACACCGCCGGGCGCGAAGGACAGCGACTGCGCGTACGGGGCAATCGCGAAAATGCCCAGCAGCACCAGTGACGCGCCGATGACGGAGTAAATCAGGTACTTAATGCCCGCCGCGACCGCCTCCTTGCTGCCGGAGTGCATCACCAGCGGCATGGTCAGCAGGGTCATGGCTTCGTAGAACATGTAGAAGGTGACCAGACTCCCGGACATGCACAGCCCCATCAGCACGCCCAGCGTCAGCAGATACAGGCAGTAGAAGCGCTTTTCATGCCCCTCGTGCGCCATGTAGTCAAACGAGTAGAACCCTGCCGCCGTCCAGACGAACGCCATCAGCACACAGAAGCACATGCCGATGCCGTCCACATGCAGCGCAATTTCCACGTTGTCCGACAGCGTGAAGAGCGTCAGGTCGCGCCCAGACGTCAGAAACGCCGGAAGCAGCGACACGAGCGTCAAAATCAACCCGATTTGCACCGTCAGGCGGCGGATTTTCCCCTCCGCGAACGGCTTTGTCAGCAGAAGCAGCCCCGCCAGCATGGGCAGCAGCAGAGGAAGAAGCAGCCATAGATTCATCATTCGTTTCCTCCCTTACCCAAATGTTGCCAGACCCGCGGTGATGGCGCTGACGAAGGTCTGCGCGAAAAGCCCCAGCGCCACATTGACGATGGAGAAAGCCACCAGCGAGGCATTGAAGCAGAAGCCGCGCTGACCGCGGGCGACGGAATACACCGCCCCCGGCACAGGCTTGCGGTAGAGCGTAATCACTGTGCGCAGGAAGTACAGCGTGTTCAGCCACGTCGAAATTGCCAGTGTAATCAGCACCAGCATCGTCCGAGCACCGCCGACATCCATCGCGGCAAGGGCGAAATTCAGCTTCGATGCGAATCCGCCGAGGAACGGGAAGCCGACCATGCTCAGCGCGCCGATGGTGAACGCCACGCCCGCAATCGGACTGCGGAAGCCTGCACCGCGCAGGTCACGGAACTTCTTGGAGTTGTTGGAAGCGTCCGCTAAGCCGCCCGCGGCGAGGAAAAGCATACTCTTGCACACCGCATGGCTGAAGATGTGGAACGTTGCCGCCATCATGCCTTCATCCGTGCCCAAGCCGATGCCCATGAAGACATAGCCAATCTGCGCGACGGAGGAGAACGCAATCATCCGGCGAATGTCGGTCTGACGAATGGCGGAAATGCTGCCCATCACCATGCCGACAAGCGCGAAAACGAACAGCACATCCTGAATCCCGGTGGAGACGATAACGTCCAGCCCAATTACGCGGTACATAATCTTCATCAGCAGGAAGATATAGCCCTTGCTGACTAAGGAGGACAGCACCGCAGCGGACGTCGGGGTAGAATAGGCGTAGGCATCCGGCACCCATGTGTGGAACGGGAAGAGGGCGCTCTTGATGGACAGACCGATGGAAATCAGCGCGACGACAACCGTCAGCGGCACTTGATACTGCCCGGACTTCGCCAGCGCCGCAACCGCTTCCTTCATGTTGCTCATCAGCAGGTGCCCCGTCAGGTCATACAGCAGGATGATGCCCAGCAGGAACAGACCTGAGCCGATCAGGTTCATGATCATGTAGCGCGTCGCGGCGACGAGCGTGCGCCCGCGCTTGCGGATGGCAATCAGCGCACACGCCGCCAGCGTCATGATTTCAAGGAAGACGTAGGCGGTGAAAATATCGTTCGTGTACACCTGCGCCATCAGCGCCGCCGTCAGCAGCAGCAGCACGACGTAGTACAGGCTGACCTTGTTCTGGTCAATGTGCTCGTCAATCTTTTTCAAGCCGCCGAGCAGGCTCAGCAGCATAATCAGGCTGAAGAAAAGGGCGGTCACGGCCTCCAGCTGACCCGCACGGATTTCGTTGCCCCACGGCGCGGGAAAGTGACCCATCATGTAGGTGTAGCTCTCCGCGCCGGATGCGAAAATGGCGGAAATCACGCCGGAGAGCGACGTGACCACCAGCAACGCGAACATCGTCCAATACCGCGCCCACCGGGGCTTGAGGACGCTGGTCACTGCCGCCGAACCCAGCGGCAGCAGGATGCACAGATAGGGGATGGAATGCCAGAGCGGCTGTGACATCAGGTTTCCTCCTCCTTCCGGCAGAGTGCGGTAATCTCGTCAATATCCAGCGTGTGATACTGCCGATAGAGCCGGACGGTCAGCGCGAGCATCAGCGCCGTCACCGACACGGAGACGACGATGCCCGTCAGCACCAGACCTGCCGGAATGGGGTTGATGTAGGCTTCCATGGACGTAACGCCGTCCACCACAATCGGCGCTTTCCGCCCCGCAATGTAGCCCTTGACAGCCAGAAAGAGGTAAATGGCGCTGTCCATCATCGAGAAACCGATAATTTTCTTAATCATGTTCTTGTGCAGCAGCAGCGTCGTGAAGCCGATGCCGAAGAGAATCATGGCGGCCATTTCTTCGTAGTTCGTAAAATTCATGGCTTACATGTCCCCCTTTCTGAAAAGCGTATAGAAGGCGTACATCGTGCAGCAGACGACCAGTCCGACGGCGATGTTCAGGTACGGAATCAGCCCTGCGGAGAAAATCATGCCGGGCGTACCCGTTGTGATGATGGACGGCAGATGGTTCGCGCCGGTGAAGAAGCTGTACGCCTTGCTCAGCGCATAGAACGACAGCGCGACGCAGGACACAATCTTGAACGTCGTGAAAGTGAAGAAACGCTCCGTGCGCTTGAAGCCGAACGCGTTCAGGTACAGAATCAGCCCTGCGCCCATAATCGCGCCGCCGGAGAAGCCGCCGCCGGGGGAAATATGTCCGTTCAAAATGACGTACACGCCGAACATAAGAATCAGCGGCACAAGAAAATTCGCCGCGTGCTGCAGGATGGCGTCGTTCTTCGGCTCATACATGCGGTCGTCGGCTTCGGCTTCCAGCTGTTCGGTGGAGGGCTTGCCGTCCTTGCTGCCGGATACGCGCAGCAGAATCAGCACCGAGCAGGCGGCAATGAACAGCACGTTCGATTCGCCCAAGGTGTCAAATGCGCGGTAGTCCAGAATCATGCCCGCAACGATGTTGACCGCGCCGGTTTCCTCCATGCCCTTCTCGATATAGCGCTGGCTGACTTCGTTGTTGACCGGGTTGTCGGGATTGCCGAACGGCGGCAGGTAGCTGGCCGTCTGCAGCAGCACCCAGATGATGGAGAAGCACACAACCACCGCCAGCAGACGGTACAGCCACGTCAGCAGTTTCTTGCCGCGCGTGTGCGCCCATTGATGATAGCGCTCGTACAGCGTCTCGTCCTTGTCCAAACTCTCCTGACGGTGCTGCTCGAATTTCGTTTCGCGGGTGAGGGCGTCCTGCGAGTCAGGCAGCAGGTGCTCTTCACTGCCTTCGTCCAGCTCGTGCGCCATGGCATCATCGAGCAGACCAGAACCGCCGTCCAGCCACTTCAGCAGCCGCGGAAACCAGCTTTTTTCATAATTATTCCTGATCTTCGCCATGCCGCGTCACCCCTTCCTGAACGTTGTTTGTGGTCTTGTCCGTGCCCTTTTGGATGTCGATGGCGTGGATTTTCTTCAGCGTCACGAACAGAAGCAGGCTTGTGATGCCCGCGCCGACAGCCGCTTCGGTAATTGCAAGGTCGGGCGATTCCAGCAGAATCCAGATAACGCTCATCGCCAGCGACTGCCCCATGAAGATGACCAGCGCCGTCAGCAGGTTCTTCGTCAGCGAGACGGAGACAGCGCAGCTGATGATGAATACCAGCAGCAGAATATGCAGCACCTGCATGGTCAGTCGCCCTCCTTTTCGTGCTGAACCGCCGTTTCGTCCATGACGGTCATGTCCTTTTCCAACTCGTCGTTGATGGTCACTTCCAGCCGCCCAATCAGGTGCGACGCGACGGGGCTGGTAATCCACAAAAACAGAATGACGACGACCATTTTTGCCGTTGCCACGGTAAAGCCGGTCGCGACGGACAGACCGGAGAGCATCAGAAAAATGCTGACCGTGTCCATCAGCGAAGCGGCGTGAATGCGCGTGAGGGCATAACGGAAGCGGTACAGCCCCAAAACGCTGGAAATCATGCAGAATACACCGGCAAGCGTCAGCAGGGCGGCAATCACAAAACGGAAAATCTGCCAGAAGTCACTCATGCGATTCACCCTCTTTCGCCTGATTTTCCGTCGCTTCCCGGCGGCGGCGCTTTTCGCGGTAGACACCCATGTAAATCTTCGTCAGCAGCACCACCGCGAGGAAGGACAGCATCGTGTAAATCATCGCGATGTCCACCAGATACCCCTCGTTCATCAGGAATGCCAGCACGCAGATGGTGATAACAATCAGCGTACCCATCATGTTGATGGAAATGACGCGGTCGGCAATGCGCGGCCCGCGGATGGCGCGAATCAGGCAGAACAGCAGCAGTACGCCGATGACAATCAGCGTCCCGTTGTAGAGAAATGCGTAGGCATCCGTCATGCTTTTTTCGCTCCCTTCTTGGATTTCTTGGCTTTCGGCGTTCCTTCCACCGCCATCACGCGGCGCTCCATCTCAAACCCCTCTTTGCCCACGTCAAAGGACGTGTCAAGGCAGTGGATGAGGAACAAATCGTCGTGCATGTCCACGGTAATCGTGCCGGGCGTCATGGTGATGGAGTTCGCCAGCACCACTTTGCCGGGCAGTGTCCGCACATGGGTGTGGAATGAGGTGATTTCCGGCTCAACAACGAGCTTCGGCGACCACACGAGCTTGATCGTCGCCCACGCCGAGAGGAAAACCTCCTTCACCAGATACAGAAAGTACCCGATGATGCGCGGCAGACGGCGCACAATCGCCCATTCCTTCTTTGGCGAGCAACCCATGAACTTGACGATGAACGCGTACAGCGCCGCCGAGACAACCAGCCCAATCAGCGCAATTTCGAGCGTCCAGCTGCCGTTGAGCAGCACCCAGAAACCAAAAAGCAGAAAAAACATCCCGTAACCTCCTTGTACCGCACGCGGGAGACGCGGTAAAAAATCAGTCCGCCGTCTATTCTATATCTTCCTATTAAATATGTCAACAGGGAAAACGATAAAATTCGCGGGAAAAATCAACACGCTGACTTTTCATGCTGGACGGTGTTTTTTTCTGTCAGGCAGACCGACTTCGGAATGGAAAGCCCACACGGGTGTACTTGTCATATGATGGCGGATGTGCTATAATGTCGACATTCGGCACAAACGCCGGAGGAAGAAAGGAAGAAACACGATGAAAAAACTGACAGCATTGCTGGTGCTGATGCTGACGATGGGGCTGTCCATTCTGCCGGCGCAGGCGGAGGTGGAGCGCTCGAAGCTGCTGGATGCTGCCTTTTCCATGCTGGAAGAGGGGAACGACTTTGTGCGCCGCTACAACGAAATGACCGGTGCTGAGGTGGAAGCGACGTTTGTGGATGGCTGCCCGTATTTCTTCGGCGGCAAGGCGGATGACGAAACGACATTGACGCGCCTGTTCTCCCGCGCGCCGCTGTACAGCAAGCGCGAAATCTGGGAGCAGACCCGCTTCTATGACAAGGGTTCGTACTATCTCTATGGACTGGACTGTTCCGGCTTCACGCAGTGGGTGTACGCCGAGGCGGGGCTGCCGAAGCATGACAGCCTGTCCAACATGATTCTGCAGTATGGCAAGTACGGCAAGAACCATGTGTACAGCCACCGCAAGGGCAAGGGAATGCCGTCGTATGACAAACTGGCGGAGAACCTGCAGGTGGGCGATCTGCTGGTGGCGAAGAAGCGCGCGCGCCATATCATGATGTTCATCGGCACGCTGCGCGATTTTGGCTACACAGAGGAGGAACTGCCGGAGCTTGCGCCGTATCTGGATTACGCGCTGGTGATTCATTGCGGGCCGAATTTCGCTTATACAGACCGCATTCAGGCGTTCCTTGATGCCCATCAGGATGATTCCTACTACAAGGGAGTTAAGACGACTGACGGCGGCGTGGCGATTTCCATCATCGGCGTGCCGTTTGCGGATGCGCCCAATCGCGGCTCGTACGGGGTCAACGACTTTGCGTGGTTCGATATGCCCGACGGTTACAAGCTGACGATTTGGGATCTGCCGAGCGCGACATCCTTCTGCTGGTTCCGCATGAATCCCTGAAAATGCCACTGCTGGTTGCAGAAATACGCAAAAAGAACATTTCTTGCTTGCAATTCCGCCGCCTTTGCGATAGAATAAACTGATATCCTTTTCACAAGAGGGAGGAAGGCACAATATGTTTCCCATTGTCAAAAAGCGTGTGCTGAATGAAACGGTCACGCTCATGGAAATCGAAGCGCCGCTGGTGGCGCGTAAGGCGCTGCCGGGGCAGTTCATCATCTTCCGCATTGATGAGGAAGGCGAACGCATCCCGCTGACCATTGCCGGTTACGACCGCGAGAAGGGCACTGTCACCATCATCTTCCAGAAAGTCGGCTACACGACCATGAAGCTCGATACGCTGAACGAGGGCGACGCGCTGCTGGATTTCGTCGGCCCGCTGGGTGAGCCGAGCCATACCGAAGGCGTCAAGCGCGCGGCGGTCATCGGCGGCGGTCTGGGCGTGGCGATTGCCTATCCGCAGGCAAAGGCGCTGCACGAGGCGGGCTGCGAGGTGGACTTGATTGTCGGCTTCCGCAACGAACACCTCATCATCCTGAAGGATGAACTGGCGGCGGCCTGCACCGACCTGACCATCATGACCGACGACGGTTCGAACGGCAACAAGGGCTTTGTGACGCAGGCGCTTCAGGCGAAGCTTGATGCAGGCAAGGCGTACGACGAAGTGATTGCCATCGGCCCGCTGCCGATGATGAAGGCCGTATGCGACCTGACTAAGTCCAAGGACATCAAGACCATCGTGTCCATGAACCCGATTATGATTGATGGCACGGGCATGTGCGGCGGCTGCCGCGTGACGGTTGGCGGCGTGACGAAATTCGCGTGCGTGGACGGCCCGGACTTTGATGGGCATCAGGTGGACTGGGCGGAAGCAATTTCCCGCAGCCGCATGTTCCGCCCGGAAGAGCAGCGGGCGATGGAAAAGCTCCACAAGTGCCGCCTGACGGGAGGTGTTCGATAATGCCGAACATGAGTCTTCAGAAGCATCCGATGCCGGAGCAGCAGCCGGACATCCGCGCGACGAATTTCAAGGAAGTCGCGCTGGGCTATACCCGCGAAATCGCCATGGAGGAAGCTGACCGCTGCCTGCATTGCAAGAATGCGCCCTGCGTCAAGGGCTGCCCGGTGAATGTGCCGATTCCGGACTTCATCGCGCATATCAAGAAGGGCGAGTTCCAAGAAGCGTATGAGACGATTCGCTTGCAGAACGGCCTTCCGGCGATTTGCGGCCGCGTCTGCCCGCAGGAAACGCAGTGCGAAAGCAAGTGCGTCCGCGGTATCAAGGGCGAACCGGTCGGCATCGGCCGTCTGGAACGCTTTGCGGCGGACTATGCCATGACCGAGGGCACGGTGTCCGCGGAAACGGCAGCGCCGACGGGCAAGAAAGCGGCAGTCGTCGGTTCTGGCCCTGCTGGTCTGACCTGTGCGGCGGATTTGGCGCGCGCGGGCTGGGACGTGACCGTCTACGAAGCGCTCCATACCCCCGGCGGCGTGCTGATGTACGGCATCCCGGAGTTCCGTCTGCCGAAAGCGCTCGTGCAGAAGGAAATCGACAATATCCGCAAACTGGGCGTGAAAATCGTCACGAATGCGGTTGTCGGCCGCGCCATGACGGTGGAAGAGCTGCTGGAAGAGGGCAACGACGCGGTCTTCGTCGGTTCGGGCGCTGGTTTGCCGAACTTCCAGAAGATTCCCGGCGAAAGCCTCTGCGGCGTGTATTCCGCCAATGAGTTCCTGACCCGCATCAACCTCATGCGCGCCTACACCTTCCCGGAGCATGATACGCCCGTGAAGGTCGGTCAGCGCGTGGCAGTCATTGGCGGCGGCAACGTCGCGATGGACGCGGCTCGCTGTGCGCGACGTCTGGGGGCGGATGTGTCGATCGTCTACCGCCGCAGCGAGGCGGAAATGCCCGCTCGAAAAGAGGAAGTCCACCACGCCAAGGAGGAAGGCATCCACTTCCGGATGCTGACGAACCCCAAGGCGATTCTGGGCGATGAAAACGGCTTTGTCCGCGCCATGACGTGCGTGGAAATGGAACTGGGCGAGCCGGACGAGCGCGGACGCCGCCGTCCCGTGCCGAAGCCCGGCAGCGAGTTCGACCTGCCCGTGGAGACGGTCGTTGTCGCTATCGGCAACAGCCCGAATCCGCTGATTAAGAAAACCACGCCTGACCTGCCGACCGAAACGTGGGGCGGCATCACGACGGACGAACACGGCCGCACGGGCAAAAAGCATGTCTATGCGGGCGGCGACGCCGTGACGGGCGCAGCGACGGTTATTCTGGCAATGGGCGCTGGCAAAAAGGCGGCGCAGGCCATTCTGGAAGATGCCGCAAAGGAAGAATAAACCAATTAAGACGCCTGACCGTGCTTGCGGCGGGCGCTTTTTTTGCGCTCGACAAATCAGGAAAATAGGTGTATAATGGAAGTGGCAAGAGAAGAGATAGGAGGGGACACCCATGAGCAAAGGCAAGCGACTGGTATTGGCATTGGTGCTGCTGGTGACGTTTTGCACCGTGGCGATTGCGGCATCCCCGAAGGTGGACAGCATTCTGCAGGAGCACGACGTGCTTGTGCCGTTCTTCCTGCCGCGCACGCTTTTCACCATCACGCCGCAGGGCGACGACGTAACATGGTCAATCAGCCGAAAGAACGGCGACGAATGGGAGGACGCGACCGTTTCGTGGGATCAGTCCACACCGCTGCAGGGCGAAATCGGCGCGGACGACGGTCAGCAGCGCATCTGGTGGAATTTCAAGAATTACGGCGATAACACCGGACATGACGGCGGCGTGACGCATCGGCTGGACGTCAAGGTCAACGGCAAAACGGTCACGCAGGTGGATTTCGATGTGACCTATGTGCCGGAGCTGGGGCTGGACTACATTTCCCTGCGCGACTGGAAGACGGAAGAGGACTTGAAGGCAGCGCGGTACGCGTGGTACAACAAGGCGGAGGTTTGCTCGTTCGGCCCGCAGTTCAAGGAGGCTTGCGACGAGCTGACGGACGAATGGTACCGCTTCTCTGTCGTTGATTTGAGCCAGCAGGGCACGCAGGTGTTCGACATGATTGCGAACGACACCTGGCATCTTGGCTATGTGACCGTGACGGTGGACGGCGATTGGGCGCAGGTGGATTATTTCTGCTCCGAAGACCTTGACCCGGACAGCCAGTGGGATCAGGTGCACGTCTACCGCGAGTTCTTCACCTTCTTCCGCAGCACGGAGGAGGTGCACCGCCTGACGCCGCGGCGTATTGAATCGCCGTTCACCTTCGGCAAGCCGTTCCGCATTTCGGATTATTTCGGCGATGACCGCGTGGCACTGCTCTACGTCAACAATCTGATGTCTTTCAGTACGGCAAACCCGTATGTGACGCGTTTCGGGATGAATAAACCGGAAAATCAGGATACGCTCAACGCCATGAAAGCGCTGATGAATCATGCGCTGTAAGAAGGGACGGTACGCGCCGCCCCTTTTTTCTGCGGCATGATGGCGCATTTGTCCCCGCGAACCCTTGAAATTTGCGCGGGGATGCTGTATACTATCAAAGGGGCTTATGCGCCCGAAAGGAGACCGGCAAATGAAACTGATTATTGCAATCGTGCAGGATGAAGATGCCTCCCGGCTGGTGAATCAGCTGATGAAAGCCGGAATCGGCGTGACGAAGCTGGCGACGACCGGCGGCTTTCTGCGTGCGGGAAACACGACACTGCTCATCGGCGTGGATGACGCGAAACTGCAGGGAACGCTGGATATTATCGAGAAAGTCTGCAAGTCGCGGAAGCAGATGGCGGCATCCCCGACACCGATGGGCGGCGCGAGCAATGTCTACACGTCTTTCCCGATGGAAGTGACGGTTGGCGGCGCGACAGTGTTCGTTCTGACAGTCGATCAGTTTATGAAACTTTGAGGGAGCGTCAAATGGCGGCACAGACAGGGAATACAGCGCCCGTTCTGAGCGATTTTCAGGGACAGGGCGCTGTTTATGATGGCTTGATGCGCACGCTGCACGACGGCACGTTCGTTCATGCGTACCTCATTACCGGGCTGGAAGGCATGGGCAAGCGGACGCTGGCGCGGCTGCTGGCGCAGTATTGGCTCTGTCAGGCGCCGGAGGGAGAGAAACGTCCCTGTGGTGTGTGCCGGGCGTGCCAGCAGGTGCGGGACGGGACGCACGCGGACTTGGTCATCATTGCGCCCGGCAAACCGATTAGCCCGGACGTGCGCCCGGACATGAAGTCCATCCCGGTGGATGAAATCCGTGCGCTGATTGCGATTACGGGTCGCCACACATTCGAGGGCGGACGGCGTGTTGTGCTGATTGAACAGGCAGACAAGATGAATCCGCCCGCGCAGAACGCCCTGCTCAAAACGCTGGAAGAGCCTGCGCCGGGCACGATTTTTCTGCTGATGACGGAATCGCCGTCGCTGCTGCTGCCGACGATTGTCAGCCGCTGCCGCGAACTGAAGCTGCATCCGTGGGATGACCGAACGGTGCTGTCCGTATTGGAAAAGCATGGCGTGACGGGTCAACGCGCGCAGGAGGCACTGCATGTCAGCGGCGGATCAATCGGCAAAGCGCTGGCGGTCGCGGGCGACGAACAGTATTGGCAGCGGCGGAGCGAGGTTATGCGCGATTTCTTCGCCTTGGAGCGGCGGAGCGATATTCTGCGCATATCCAGCACATGGAAAGACCGCAAGGACGACGCGGAAGAGCTGCTCGACGATGTGGAGGACATGCTGCGGACGCTGCTGCTGTGCCATTTGGGGCAGCGGAGCGAAAGCGCCGTGACGCCTTATCCGGCGGCGTGGCAGCGGTTCAGCCGCGAGGGAGAATTATCCGCCATGATGCGTCTGCTGGATGCCGTTGCACAGGCACGGCAGATGCGGGCGAATCAGGTGACATGGCAGGCAGTGGTCGAACGGCTGCTGCTGAGCCTGATGGAGGAAAAAAGCAAATGGTCAACGTAATTGGCGTTCGATTTGAGAACGCGGGAAAGTTGTATTTTTTCACGCCCGGTGCGCTCTGGCCCACGCCGGGTGATTTTGTGATTGTTGAGACGACGCGAGGCATTGAGTTCGGCGAGGTCGTCACAGAAGTGCGCGAAATTGACGACACGAAGCTGACGACGCCGCTCAAGCAGGTTGTCCGCATTGCGACGGAAGAGGACATCCTCCACGACAAGGAGAATAAGGCGGCGGAGAAGGAAGCCTTCACCATCTGCCAGAAAAAGATTGCCGACCACAAGCTGGATATGAAGCTGGTCAGCGTTGAATACACGTTTGACAACAAGACGATTCTGTTCTACTTTACGGCGAACGGGCGTGTGGACTTCCGCAGCCTGGTCAAGGACTTGGCGGGTGTGTTCAAGACGCGCATTGAGCTGCGGCAGATTGGTGTCCGCGACGAAGCGAAGATGCTCGGCGGACTCGGTCCCTGTGGCCGCCCGATTTGCTGCGGCACGTTCCTTGGCGACTTCCAGCCCGTGTCCATCAAGATGGCGAAGGAACAGAATCTGTCGCTCAACCCCATCAAAATCAGCGGCGTCTGCGGTCGTCTCATGTGCTGCCTGAAGTACGAGCAGGATACTTACGAGGAAATCCGCAAGTCCATGCCCAAAGAGGGCAAGGAAGTCATGACGCCAGACGGCGTGGGCGTCGTGTGCGAATTGAAAATCATCACTGAATCGGTCAAGGTGCGCATCAAGAAGGGCGACAGCTTTGAAATCAAGGAGTACCCTGCGACCGACGTGCAGCGCTTGACCCCGCAGAATGCGCCGCGCCCGGAAGCACAGCGTGCGGAGAAGCCGGAGCAGAAGCAGGATACTCCTGAAGCTGCGGAAATCAAGGAATGCCCCGCCTGCCCGGAACGTCCGCCGCGCGCAGAGCGTCCGATGCGTCCGGAAAAGCCGATGAAGGCGGAGAAGCAGCCGGAAGCCCCGAAGCCGGAAAAGCCCGCTGAAGCGCCCAAACCTGCCGCCAGCCCGTGGAAGATGGCGGTCGAGCAGGCACTCCGCGCTGCGCAGAACAGTGTGGATACGGCGGATGAGGTCATTGAGCAGCCCGTGCAGGAAGCGCCCGTAAGCGAGGAAACCATCGCCATGCCGGAAGCGACATCGGCGGCAGCGTGCGAAGCCGTAGAGACGGTCGTGGAAGAATCCGCAGAGGGTGCTGAAACGCCCCTTTCAGCAAGCACCGAAGCGGTGGAAGAAGCCGTCGAGGATGCCATGGAAATGCCTTTGATTCCGCTGGACGAGGATGACGACACCATCTAAATCCCACGAACGATTTTGCCCCAAAGGAAGCTGCTGGGGCTTGCAATTCGCGGCAATTCGTGATATGATATTGCCATCAACCAGTGCGTTGATAAACCAAGTAGAAGATTCACAAGGAGGACATTCCGCATGGCTTACAAGATTTCTGATGCTTGCATCATGTGCGGCGCTTGCGCCGAGGGCTGCCCGGTGAACGCCATCTCCGAGGGCGACACCCAGTACCAGATTGATCCCGACGTGTGCGTGGAATGCGGTGCTTGCGCCGAAGTCTGCCCCGTTGGTGCGCCCGCACAGGCGTAATTCCCTGTCTGGATTGCTGATGCAGAAAAAGCGTCCTGATGCTTGGAAGAGTGTCGGGGCGCTTTTTTGTGTGCCGTACATGTTGCTATTTCCAGATTCAACTGCGCCATCTGCTTGCGACTTTTCCCTTCTGGCGCATTTTCATCTGGAAATAGTATGACAATTCAGGCGCAGAATGTCGGTTTTCAGACAAAATGTCTTGCATTGTGAAAAGTTCGGCGATATAATAGACTTATCAAGCAGGGAGGTTTGAGAAAATGATTGATTTTGACCATGTGGTGAAGCAGTACGGCAAGAGCAGCGTTCGCGCGGTGGATGACCTGACGCTGCACGTTGGCAAGGGGCAGCTGTTCGGCTTTATCGGGCCGAATGGGGCAGGCAAAACGACCACGATTCGTCTGCTGACGGGTATTTTGCAGCCCACGAGCGGCAGCGTGACCATCGGCGGCGTGTCGATGAAGGACGATCCGATTGCCGCTAAGCGGATGATTGGTTTCGTTCCGGACAGCCACGAACTGTATGACCGCCTGACGGGGATGGAGTACCTGAACTTTATGGCGGATGTTTACGGCGTTGGCGCGCAGGAGCGCAAGGCGCATATCGAGAAGTATCTGGCGCTGTTTGAGCTGGAAAACGCGGCGGGTGAGCAGATTAAGTCCTACTCGCGCGGCATGAAGCAGAAGCTGACGATTATCGGCGCTTTGGTGCATCAGCCGCCAGTCTGGGTGCTGGATGAGCCGATGGTGGGGCTTGACCCGCGCGCGGCGCACATCCTCAAGGAAGAAATGCGCAAGCACTGCGAGAAGGGGAACACGGTTTTCTTCTCCACGCATGTGCTGGAGGTGGCGGAGAAGCTCTGCGACGAGATTGCCATTATCGACAAGGGACGTCTGGTTGCGCAGGGGACGCTGGAGGCGCTGCGATCGGGCGAAAAGGGCGCGTCGCTGGAGCAGCTCTTCCTCGAACTGACCGAATCGGAGGAGAAACAGGCATGAAATCGTACTTTCTGCTGCTGCGCCTGAACCTGCGGAATCTGCTGGCCGGCTTCCGCGGCGCCATGCGCAAGCCAAACGGGAAAATCGACATTTCCCGGCTGATTCTCTATCCGCTGGCGCTGCTGGGGATGCTGACGCTGGCCGGATTCGTCATTTTCATGGAGTTCAGCATGTTCAGTGCGTTTGAAATGCTGAATGCGCCCGAAATGCTGCCGGGGCTGGCGATTCTGCTGGCAATGGTGACAGCGCTGCTGTTCAGCGTCTTTCAAATGCTTGCAGCGCTGTACTTTTCGCGCGACACAGCGTCCATGGCGTATCTGCCGCTGACGAGCCGAACTGTGCTGGCGGCAAAGTGGACGGAAGTCTACGTCAGCGAACTGCTCTTTTCGCTCCTGATTGCCGCGCCCGCCGTCGTCCTCTACGGGATTCACTACGCGGCGGATTGGACGTACTATCTGCGGATGGTGCCCGTGCTGCTGGCGGTCAACTGTATCCCGCTGACGATTTCGCTCCTGCTGGCAAGCATTCTGGGGCGCTTCACGTCGCTGACCCGGCATAAGGAAGTCTGGGTCGTGCTGGGGACGGTGCTGATGCTCGTCGTCGTGCTGGGACTGGAATGGTCGATTCTCCCCAAAATCCCGGAGGATGCGGATGCGGCGTTCTTCGCGCAGATGCTGACTGGCGTTCAGCCGATGCTGCGCGCCTTCATCCACGCGTTCCCGCCGGTTGCGTGGGCGGTGGATGGCATTGCGGGCGACTGGCTGCAATGGCTGGCATTTCTGGCGGTGTCTATCGGCGGCGCGGCGCTGGTGATTGCGCTCGTCGGCGGCAGCTATCTGGATACGACGCTCCGGCAGAATGAGGGCAGCCGCAAGGCGCGGCGCGTCCGCGTGACGGATAAGACGTTCCGCGCGTACAGCCCCTTCATGGCGATTTACCGCCGCGAATGGAACGAGATCCTCAAAGTCCCGGTCTATCTGCTCAATGGCGTTCTGGGCGTGATGATGCTGCCGATTATGCTCATCGGCATGAGCGTCGGCATGTCTTCCGAGCAGGACAGCGAAGTGTCGTGGAATTTCCTGCTGCGGCTGATGCAGGATTCGGTCAGCCTGATGGACGTCATGCTTATCCTGACGGCGCTGCTGATGTTCATCAGCTGGGTCAACCCGATTATCGCCACCGCGATTTCCCGCGAGGGCGGACGGATGCCGATTGCCAAGTACATCCCGGTTTCGCCGCGCACGCAGCTCTGGGCGAAGCTCTCCGTCAGCCTGACGATTAACGGCGCGGCGATTCTGCTGATGGGCATTGCCGTCGCCGCACTGCTGGGGACGCATTATCTGGGCGCTGTGCTGGGCGCGGTCGTGCTGGCGAACCTGTTCAGCCTCGCGACGGGCTGCATTGCGCTGACTATCGACGCATCGCGCCCGATTCTGCACTGGCAGACCGAGCAGCAGGTGATGAAGCAGAACATGAATCAGATGATTTGTATGCTCGTTGTGCTGCTGGTGGCGCTGATTCCGGTGGCAGGCGTGGTCGGCATGATGATCCTGTCCACCGCCGCGCAGGAAATGGAAGCCCCGTCGATGCTCATGCGCTTCGCCGCGGAACACGCGGTCGGGCTGCGCAGTGCGGTTGCAGCGCTGCTGATGGCGGCGGAAGCGGGCGTATCTATTCTAATTTTGCACAAGGTCGGTGAAAAGCGCTTCAGCGCCATCGAGCCGTAAAGAAAGCACCTCATCCGGCGAATGTAATACTATTTCCAGATTCACCTGCGCCATCTGCTTGCGCCTTTTCCCTTCTGGCGTCCGCTCATTCCACTTAGCGTAGCGCTGCTACGCTGCGTTTCATTCACGTTAGCCAGAATGAAAAATTCGCGGCGCATCTTGGCGCATTCTTATCTGGAAATAGTATAAAACTTCGCATCAAGCCTTGAAAAAACACGCTTCTTAGAGTACAATGGAAGCGTGACAGGCGGCTTGAAAACGGATGAGGTGATTTTTATGTGGAAGCGGGGAACAGCGCTGGTGACGGCACTGCTGATGCTCTTCTCCTGTGCACTGGTGGAAGATGTGTACCTCGACGAGCCGACGCCCGGAGCGGCGGAAGAGACGGCGGACGACACGCTGACTGCGCGTGATGACCTGATTAACCGCATTATCGCGCTGGGGCAGGAACTGTATATTAAGGCGAACGGCAAGAGTCAGCGCGCACACTACAAGCGCGATATTTACGTCTGCAAGAACTTTACAACGTACCTTTTCCGCCAGAATCGCGACGATTTCTGCATGGCGGAATACCCGGACGTTCAGCTGCTCGTGCCGAACAATCTGTCCGCGGCAAAGAGCAAGCCGTACAGCTATGGCATCGAGTGGGAGGATATTTCGCCGGAGAAGGGGAATCCGTTCTACATTGCGGCGCAGTTCAAGTACGACAAAAATCTGTCCGAGGAGGAAAACATGGCGCTGGCGTGCGACTTCATGCGGCAGGCACAGCGCGGCGACTACTTTCAAATGTCCGCGAAGTACGAGTACGGTACGGGCGCACACAGCGCCATCATGCTCGGTTACGACCCGGAGACGGACGAAATCCACTGGATGGACAGCAACATGCGCGGCGGCAAGAAGAAAGGCATTCGTTACGGCTTGGTGCAGTTTGACGAGGTGAAGAGCGTGGAGTGGTGGGCGAGTACATTCTGCAAGAAAACACGCGGCGCGACGCTCTACCGCCTGCGTGACGACATCGTCTATCGTCCCGGTCATGAGCCGGAAAATACCACAGGTGAATAAATGAAATCCCCTCTGATGCCGAGATTGGCGCATCAGAGGGGATTTTTTGCGCTTAACGCATCTCTTCCGCCGTCGGCATTGCCGGAATCGCCCCCGACCGGCTGGTCGTCCAGCTGGCGGCGCGGTTTGCGTAGCTCAGCATGTCCAGAAGCTGCGGAATCGTCAGGTTATCCAGCGTGAATGCCCGCATTCGGCTCAAAAACGCACCGAAGAACGTGTCGCCCGCGCCGTTTGTATCCGCGACAACGCACGGAACGCCATCGACGATACCCGTTTCGCCCCGGAAACGGTAGAAAGCGCCTTTCGCGCCGAGCGTCACCAGTACGAGCGGAATCCCGGCATCCGCCAGTGCGGCCGAACCGTCCTGCAAATTGTCCGTTCCAGTCAGCAGCGCCATTTCTTCGTCCGACACCTTCAAGATGTCCACCAGCGGCAGGGGACGCGCCAATTGCGTGACGGCTTCCGCGCGGCTGCCCCAGAGCGCCGGGCGGTAGTTTGGGTCGTAGGTGACGCATGCGCCGAGATTTCGCGCGCGCCGGACAGCATCCAGTACCGTATCGCGCGCGGGATTCGCTGTTAGGCTGACGCCGCCGAAATGGAAAAAGTGCGTGCTGCGCAGAGACTCATCCGGCACATCGTCCGGCGAAAGCGCCAAATCCGCGCTATGCTGGCGATAGAAGGAGAACGACCGCTCACCGCGGCTGTCCAGCGAAACGACTGCCAGCGTCGTCGGGCGCTGCGCGTCGGTCAGCATTCGCGACACATCCACACCGCTTGCGCGGAGGCATTCGCGGAGCTGCGTCCCGAAAGCATCCGCCCCGACGCGCCCGATGAAGGCGGCGGAAGCCCCCAGTTTCGCGGCGGCAACCGCCAGATTTGCCGGAGCGCCGCCGGGATTCGCGGCATATTCCGCCATGCCGGATGCGGAAAGCCCAGTCTGCGTCAGATCAATCAGCGCTTCGCCGATGGCAGTGATATCGAACATGGTCAGCATCCTTCCAAAGTGGATTTGCTTGCATTATACCGCAGGAAAACCGAATTGACAAGGTTTTGTCATGCAAATTTAGCAAAAAAGTGCGCTGATTTCGCACGAATCTGTCAAAAACGATTGCATTTTGCGAAAATTGATAGTAAAATATACTTGACGCATTGCCGCAAAAACAGGCGGCTTTGCAAAGCAGAAGGAGGAGACATCCCCATGAAAATGACATTCCGCTGGTATGGCCGCGAGTCCGACCCGATTCCGCTGAAGTATGTGAAGCAGATTCCCGGCATGTCCGGCCTGATGGGTCTGCTGGATAAGCCCGCCGGTGTCGACTGGCCTGAAGAGGAGGTCAAGGCGCTGGTGGAGGAAGTCCACGCCGCTGGACTGGAGCTGGAAGTGGTCGAGTCTGTCAATGTCCACGAGGACATCAAGATGGGTCTGCCCACGCGCGACGAATATATTGCCAACTACATCTCGACCATTCGCACGCTGGCGAAGTACGGCGTGAAGGTTATCATCTACAACTTCATGCCCGTCTTTGACTGGCTGCGCACTGACTTGGCGCGCGTCATCCCGGAGGACGGCTCGAACTCCCTGTACTTCGACGAGAAGGATTTGGGCGAAATGGGCCCGATGGAAATCGTCCGCCGCACCGCCGCCGATTCGCAGGGCTTCACGCTGCCCGGCTGGGAGCCGGAGCGTCTGGCGCTGCTGGAAACGACCCTGCGCCAGTACGAAAAGCTCACGCCCGACGACCTGCGCGCGAACTACAAGTATTTCCTTGACGCTGTGATTCCTGTCTGCGAGGAAGTTGGCATCCGCATGGCGTGCCATCCCGATGACCCGGCATGGCCGATTTTCGGGCTGCCGCGCATTGCGCATAGCCAGGAGGATTTCGACAAGATTATCAAGCTCCATGACAGCCCTGCGAACACCGTCTGCCTCTGCACCGGCTCTCTGGGCTGCTCGCCGGACAACGACATTCCGTCCATCATCCGCCACTTCGGCGAGATGAACCGCATCGGCGCGATGCACGTCCGCAACATCAAGTTCCTGGGCTACCATCACTTCCGCGAAGCCGCGCACCTGTCCGAAGCGGGCGACCTGAACATGTTCGACATCATGGAAGCCATCTACGACACCTGCCCGGACACCTACATCCGCCCCGACCACGGCCGCATGATCTGGGACGAAAAGGGCCGCCCTGGCTACGGCCTGTATGACCGTGCGCTGGGCGCGACGTACCTGAACGGCCTGTGGGAAGCTATCTGCCGCATGAAGGGCGAAAAGAAGTGATACTATTTCCTGCATTCGCCCGCGCATCTTGGCGCATTCTCATTTGGAAATAGTATAATCAACGGATAACAAAGGGGAGAAGCAATATGAAACTGTCCTATCAGGGCATTCAGGACAAGCAGGGCTACGCCGCCGCGCAGGTGGCGCTGCCGCAGTACGACTGGGCGAAGATGGCGGAGAAGACCGCCGAGAAGCCCGTGTGGGTGCATTTTGGCGCGGGCAACATCTTCCGCGGCTTTATCGCGGGACTTCAGCAGCGTCTGCTGAACGCGGGGCTGGCAGACTCCGGCATCGTCGCGGCGGAAACGTTCGACTATGACATTATCGACAAGATTTATGTGCCGCATGACAGCATGACGCTCATGGTGTCGCTCAAAGCCGACGGCTCGACGCAGAAGGAAGTCATCGCGTCGATTGCCAAGGGCATCAAGGCGAACTGTGCCGATGAAGCGCAGTGGCAGCAGCTGACGGACGTGTTCACCGCGCCGTCGCTGCAAATGGCGTCCTTCACCATCACCGAGAAGGGCTATGCGCTGCGCAACATGAAGGGCGAACTGATGCCCGTGGTCGTGTCCGACATGGAAAACGGCCCGAAGCAGGCGCATCACGCGATGGCGGTCGTGGCGGCAATGCTCTACGCGCGCTATCAGGCGGGCGCCATGCCGATTGCCATGGTCAGCATGGACAACTGTTCCCACAACGGCGAGAAGCTGCGTGCGAGCGTGATGGAAATCGTCGCGGCGTGGGTGAAGAACGGGCTTGTTCCGGCGGATTTCGAGGCGTATGTGAACGACGAAGCGCGTGTCTCCTTCCCGTGGAGCATGATTGACAAGATTACCCCCCGTCCGGCGGAAATCATCGAGAAGCAGCTGATGGACGCGGGCTTTGAGGACATGCAGCCCGTCATCACCAGCCGCAATACCTACATTGCGCCGTTCGTCAATGCCGAGGTGCCGCAGTATCTTGTTGTGGAGGATCGCTTCCCGAACGGCCGTCCGGCGCTGGACAAGGCGGGCGTGTACCTCTGCGACCGCAAGACCGTCAACGACACCGAGCGCATGAAGGTGACGACCTGCCTGAACCCGCTGCATACCGCGCTGGCGGTGTACGGCTGCCTGCTGGGCTACACCTCCATTGCGGCGGAGATGAAGGACGCGGAACTGGTCAAGCTGGTCAAGACGATTGGCTACAAGGAAGGTCTGCCCGTCGTGACCGACCCCGGCATCATCAGCCCGAAGGCATTCATCGACGAAGTGGTGGAGCAGCGTCTGCCGAACCCCTTCATCCCTGATACGCCCCAGCGCATCGCGACCGACACGTCCCAGAAGGTTGGCATCCGCTTCGGCGAGACCATCAAGAGCTACATGGCGTCCGATACGCTCAATCCCGCTGATCTGACCGCAATTCCGCTGGCACTGGCAGGCTGGATTCGCTACCTCATCGGCGTGGATGACAACGGCGCGCCGATGAACGTCTCCTCCGACCCGATGCTTGCTACCTTGCAGGCGGCGCTGGCAGGCGTGACGCTCGGTCAACCGGATTCGGTGGACGGCAAGCTGGAGGGCATCCTCGGCAACGCAAGCATCTTCGGGGTCAGCCTGTATACGGCGGGTCTGGCGGACAAGGTGACGGCGGATGTCAAGGAACTGCTGGCAGGGCCGGGCGCTGTCCGCGCGACGCTGAAGAAGCATCTGGCATAAACAATTTCATATGAAAAGGGGAGGAAGTTTCGCGCTTCCTCCCCTGATTTTGTTGATTTACTCCACGTCCTGCAGCGCGTTGTAGCCCTCTTCGCCCGTGCGCACCTTGATGACGTTCTCCACGTCGTACACGAAGATCTTGCCGTCGCCAATGTGCCCGGAGTACAGCACCTTCTTCGCCGTGTCGATGACCGTGCGAACCGGAATTTTGCACACCACGATGTCCACCTGTACCTTCGGCAAAAGGTTCATTTCCACCGCGACGCCGCGATAGTATTCCGGACGGCCCTTCTGCATCCCACAGCCCAGCACCTGCGAAACGGTCATGCCGGTTACGCCGATTTCCTCCATTGCCGTTTTCAGCACCTCGAAGCTGCTCTGCTTGCAGAGGATGGAGACCTTCGTCATCTTCACGTCGGAAGCAGGTGCCTTGTCGCTGCGTACCACCACCGGCACAGCGTCATCCACCGAGACCTTTGGCGTTTCGACCGCAACGGTCGGCACAGCTTCCACCGACGTCAGCAGAGAGGTCACAGGCATGAAGTCCGCATAGCCAGACGCAAGACCGTGCTCCATGATGTCCAGACCCGCGATTTCTTCCTCGCGGCTCACACGCAGACCGAAAATCGCCTTGATGAGGAGGAACGTAAGCGTAATCGTGACCGCCGTCCATGCGCAGACGCTCAGCACACCCAGCAGCTGCAGACCCAGCAGCTCGAAGCCGCCGCCGTAGAACAGACCAGTCAGCATCCCTTCGGGATAATCAGGCGTTGTGCCCGTCGCCAGCAGACCAACCGCCAGCGTGCCCCAGATGCCGTTGAGGAAATGCACAGCAACCGCCCCGACCGGATCATCCACATGCAGCTTGTTGTCCAAGAACCATACGCCGAAGTTGACAATCAGACCGGAGACAACGCCGACGATGATGGCACCCGTGCAGTCCAGCACGTCGCAGCCCGCCGTGATGCCGACCAGACCCGCCAGAGAGGCGTTCAGGCACATCGACACATCCGGCTTGCCGTAATGCACCCAAGTGAAAATCATGCAGACAACTGTTGCCACGGACGGCGCAACCGTCGTCGTTAGGAAAATCGAGCCGAGGGATTCGATGCTCTTCGCCGCCGCGCCGTTGAAGCCGTACCAGCCGAGCCACAGGATGAACACACCGAGGCAGCCCAGCGGAATGTTATGACCGGGGAACGCATTCACGCCGACAATCTTGCCGCTCTTGTCCTTGGAGAACTTGCCGATGCGCGGGCCAACCATCTTTGCGCCAATCAGCGCGCACAGACCGCCGACCATGTGAATCGCGCACGAACCGGCGTAGTCATGGAAGCCGAGCTGCGACAGCCAGCCGCCGCCCCAAATCCAGTGTGCCTCGATGGGGTAGATCAGCGCGGAAATGATGGCGGAATACACGCAGTAGGAGAGGAACTTCGTGCGCTCTGCCATTGCGCCAGAGACGATGGTCGCCGTCGTCGCGCAGAAAACGAGGTTGAAGACAAAGTTCGAGAAATCGAAATTCGGGTACGCGGTGAAAATGTCAAAACCGGGCTTGCCGATAAAGCCCATCAGGTCTTCGCCCAGCAGAAGCGAGAAGCCAATCAGGATGAACATCACTGTGCCGATGCAGAAGTCCATCAAGTTCTTCATCAGGATGTTGCCCGTGTTCTTCGCGCGGGTGAAGCCGGTTTCGACCATTGCGAAGCCTGCCTGCATCCAGAAAACGAGCGCCGCGCCGATTAAGAACCATACGCCGAAGATTTCGCTGTCAACTGATGCCATGATGCTGGAAAGATCCATTTCCATGCGCCTCCTAATCCTTTTGTGGGGTGAGTTGCCACCGTGGATGAATACAAAAAACGTGCAGGCGAACGGCAGAACCGTTCCACCTGCACGTCTTTGTGCAGAAGGTTATTACACGTTGAAGAGCAGGTCGTCATACGTCGGGAAGGGCCAGTACTCCTTGCCGACCAGCGTTTCCAGCTCATCCGCCTGTTCGCGGACAGCCGCCATCGCCGGAATGATGACGTTGTGTTCGTACTTGGCGCACTCCAGTGCATCGCCGTGGCAGGTCGCCTTGACCGCGCCGCGCAGCCCTTCCAGCGCCTTGTACAGCTTGGCATTGCGCTCGGCAACATCCGCCAGCACATGCGCTTCCGCATAGGGTTCGACACCGGCCGTCTTCATGGCGTTGACAGCCTTGGCAGTCGCACCGGCGAACTTCATACATGCCGGGAGAATTTCCTTCTCTGCCATCATCAGGCAGGTTTCTGCCTCGATGTTGAGCACCTTGGCGTAGTTCTCCAGCTTGATTTCGTAGCGGGAGCGGATTTCCGCCTCGGTGAAGACACCGAAGGTGGTGAAGAGCTTGATGTTCTTCTCGTCCAGCATGTGCGGCAGCGCATCGACGGTCGAAACGTAGTTCGGCAGACCGCGGCGGGCGGCTTCCTCCACCCATTCGGGCGCGTAGCCGTTGCCGTTGAAGATGATGCGGTTGTGCTTGCGCAGGTTGCTCACAATCAGGTTGTGAAGCGTCTCACGGAAGTTCTCCGCGCTTTCCAGTTCATCCGCAAATTCCTTCAAGGACTGTGCGACGATGGTGTTGATGACCACGTTCGCTTCCGCAATGGACTCGGACGACCCCAGCGAGCGGAACTCGAACTTGTTGCCCGTGAAGGCGAACGGGGAAGTGCGGTTGCGGTCGGTATTGTCCTTGGGGAACTTCGGCAGCACGCTCACGCCGATTTCGAGGTCGTGCTTTTCGCTTGCGCAGTATTCCTTCTCTTCCTCGAAGGCGTTGACAATTGCGGACAGCTCATCGCCGAGGAACATGGAAATAATTGCGGGCGGCGCTTCGTTCGCGCCCAGACGATGGTCATTGCCGGCGGACGCGACGGAGATGCGCAGCAAATCGGCATATTCATCAACTGCCTTGATAACCGCCGTCAGAATCAGCATAAACTGCGCGGAGGTCGCCGGGTCGTCGCCGGGATCAAGCAGGTTGTAGCCGGTGTTGGTGGACATCGACCAGTTGTTGTGCTTGCCGGAGCCGTTGACACCCGCAAAAGGCTTCTCGTGCAGCAGGCACACCAGACCGTGGCGCTGGGCAATTTTCTTCATCATTTCCATCGTCAGCTGATTGTGGTCGGTTGCGACGGAGGTGATGGAAAAAATCGGGGCAAGTTCGTGCTGTGCGGGGGCAACTTCATTGTGCTCGGTTTTGGCGAGGATGCCCAGCTTCCACAGCTCTTCGTTCAGGTCGGTCATGAACGCCTGAACGCGCGGCTTAATCGAACCGAAATAGTGGTCTTCCAACTCCTGCCCCTTCGGCGGCTTGTTGCCGAACAGGGTGCGGCCGGTGAAAATCAAGTCCTTGCGCTGGTCGTAGAGCGCTTTGTCAACAAGGAAATACTCCTGCTCCGGGCCGACGGTGGAGGTCACGCGCGTTGCGTCACGGCCGAAGAGCTTCAGCACGCGAACTGCCTGTGCGGACAGTGCCTCCATCGAGCGCAGGAGCGGCGTCTTCTGGTCGAGCGCTTCGCCGCCGTAGGAGCAGAACGCCGTCGGGATGCACAGCACGCCATCCTTGATGAAGGCGTAGCTGGTGGGATCCCATGCCGTGTAGCCGCGCGCCTCAAACGTGGAGCGCAGGCCGCCGGAGGGGAACGAGGAAGCGTCCGGCTCACCGCGGACGAGTTCCTTGCCGCTGAATTCGAGGATAATCTTGCCGCCGTCCTTGGGCGAAATGAAGCTGTCGTGCTTTTCAGCGGTGATGCCGGTCAGGGGCTGGAACCAGTGCGTATAATGCGTAACGCCGCGTTCCACTGCCCAGTCCTTCATGGCGTTTGCCACGACGTTGGCCACCTGCGGGTCAAGGGGCGTACCATCAGTGATGGTTTTGTGCAGCGCCTTGTAAATATCCTTGGGCAGACGCTTCTGCATGACGGCGTCATTGAAAACGCTGCTGCCGAAAAGCTCTTCGATGTTGGCCATCCGGGATTCCTCCTCCAAAGTCATTTCGCTCTTGAAAGTATTCCAGCGGCGGGGGAAAGCGGCTCTGCTTTCCGTCGCGCTCCTCGCAAAACGCGTTTTTTTCGCATTTACGAAGAAAAGGGCAACTGCGAGAACGAATGAAATTCATCTCACAGCGCCCTTGCTGTTGACAACAAGTATAGCGGCTTGGAAAGGATTTGTCAAGGGCTTTTTTGCATTGATTCTGTTTTTTCCCTTCAAAAACGACAGAAAAAACGAAAATGCCGAACGTTCGCAAAAAGCTGCAAACGCCCCGAATGCGGAAAAATACGGGCGTTGGTGTGAATTTTGCTGTTCGCAGCCCGAAGCCGATGCAGCGAAAAAGTGCAGGATAAAAGTGAAAATGCAGGAAACGGGACGAAAATACAGCGAAACGGACAAACACAGAAGAACACGGTTTCCCTTGACAAAAAAGCGGAAAAGCATTATTGTATTAGGAAGAGTTCTGCACCGGCTGGAAATGCATTCGAGCCGACAAGGGAGGGGAAAAACAATGAGCTTTCCCGTGCATCCGTGGAAAGTAGTTGAACGCGGCTGGCAGCCCAATACCCAGCGCTTCGCCGAGTCGCTGATGTCGCTGGCGAACGGCTATATGGGTCTGCGCGGCAATTTTGAGGAAGATTATTCCGGCGACAGCTTTCAGGGGACGTATCTGGGCGGCGTGTGGTATCCCGATAAGACACGCGTCGGATGGTGGAAAAAAGGCTATCCGGAGTATTATGCGAAGGTTATCAACGCCATCAACCTCATCGGCATTCATGTCATCATCGACCAGCATCCGCTCGACCTCAGCCGCGCGACGGTCTGGGAATATGAGCGCGAGGTGGATATGCGCACGGCCGTGCTGTACCGCCACGCCTGCGTGGACATGGACAAGGGCAGCCTGACGCTGGACACATGGCGCTTTGTGTCGATGGATACGAAGGAGCTGCTGGCGATTCGCTATCAGGTGACGCCGTCGTTTGACTGCCGGATGGAAGTCTCGCCCTATCTGGATGGCAACGTCCGCAATGTTGATGCGAACTACGACCAGTCCTTCTGGAACATGGTGGATGGCGAGGGCTGGGATGAGCGCGGCGGCGTGCTGGTGCAGACGAAGCCGAATCCCTACGGCGTGCAGCGCTTCACCGTCGCGGCGGCAATGACGAACCGCGTTGAGGGCATCGACTATATTGATATGGCGTCCAAAGCCGGCTACTGCGCTGCGCTCTATGCGGGCGATATTCACTCCGGCACGACTGTCTCGGTGGAAAAGTACGTCGCCGTGTTCACCAGCCGTGACCACGACAAAGACCAGCTGATGGACTTGGCGATGGCGGCGGCGCAGCAGGCGTGCGACGAGGGATGGCAGAAGGCACTCAAAGCGCATCAGGCAGCGTGGCACGAGCGCTGGGAAATGGCGGATGTGCAGATTGAGGGCGACGACAGCGCGCAGCAGGGCATCCACTTCAACCTCTTCCAGCTGCTCAGCACCTACACGGGCAGCGACGCACGGCTGAATATTGGACCGAAAGGCTACACGGGCGAGCGCTTCGGCGGATCGACGTACTGGGATACGGAAGCCTACTGTCTGCCGGTGTTCCTGGCAATTCGCGGGGCGGACACGGCGCGCCAGCTGCTGCTTTACCGCTATCACCATCTCGAAGCGGCGAAGCGCAACGCGGCGAACCTCGGTATGCCCGGCGCGCTCTATCCCGTTTCGACCATCAACGGCAGCGAGTGTCACAACGAGTGGGAAGTCGCGTTCGAGGGCATCCACCGCAATGCCGCGATTGTCCACGCTATCTTTGAGTACACGATGTACACGGGGGACGAGACGTACCTGCTTGGCGAGGGCGTCGAGGTGATGGCGGAAATCGCGAAATTCTGGGTTGGGCGCGTGCATTTCAATCAGCGGACGCAGAAGTACATGATTTTCGGCGTGACCGGCCCGAATGAGTACGAGAACAACGTCAACAACAACTGGTACACCAACCGCATGGCAGCGTGGTGCCTGGAGTATTTTGTGGAGACATGCGCCAAGCTGGATGACGACCGCTTGGAAGCCTTGCAGATTGCGCCGGACGACCTCAAGCACATGCAGGACATTGCCGACCGCATGTATTATCCTGACGACCGCGGTCTGGGTATTTTTCCGCAGCATGACGCCTTTCTGGACAAGGATTTGCGCCCCGCGTCCGACATCCCGGCGGAGGAGCGCCCGATCTATATGCACTGGTCGTGGGATCGCATCCTGCGTTCGGGGTACATCAAGCAGCCGGATGTGCTGATGGGCTTGTACTTCCTCAACCACGTCTACGACACCGAAACGCTTCGGCGGAATTTCGACTTCTATGCGCCGCTGACGCTGCACGAATCGGGCTTGTCGCCCTGCATCCATTCGATTATGGCGGCACAGCTTGGTGAAAAAGACCTCGCCGTGGCGATGTACAAGCGGACGGCGCGCTATGATTTGGACAACATCAATCAGGATTCGCAGGACGGGCTGCATATCACCAGCATGTCCGGCTCGTGGCTGGCGATTGCGAAGGGCTTTGCGGGAATGCGCACACTCGGCGGATTGCGTTTCAAACCGTTTCTGCCGGATTGCTGGAATGGATACAGCTACAAATTCAACTACCGCGGGCACATCATCGAACTGCGCGTGAAGCCCAAAGGCGTGACGCTGACACTGATTTCCGGCGAGCCGATCAGCGTGACGATTTACGGCCATCCGTATGAACTCGAAGACGTGCTGACCGTTCCACTGGAAGGGTAATCTGCCCAAAGCAAAAGGGGAGAAAGAAACAGGCTTTCCCCCTTTTTTGCGTGGAAAGACGTAATTTTCCGTGTTTTCTGCCCTGCTTTTGCCCTGTTCATTTGGGCAGAAATGTGCTATAATGTACCTATGCGCAGGGGGGCTGACCCCTTGCGGTGAAGGAGTGCGAAATATGTTTGAGCCCCGCGTGAAGAACGGACAGACGGACTTGCTGATGAAGGCGCTGTTGTCGCTGGAATCAACGGACGAGGCGTATCGCTTCTTCGAGGATTTGTGTACCATTGCGGAAATCAAGAGCATGGCGCAGCGCATCGAGGTGGCGAAGATGCTCCGCGAACATGCCACCTATCAGGAAATTGCCCGTCAGACGGGTGCATCCTCCGCAACCATCAGCCGCGTCAACCGGGCGCTGCTTTATGGCGCGAACGGCTATACGGCGGTGCTGGATGCCATGGAAAATGCCGCGGAAAAGGAAAAGAAAGATTGAGGAAACAAAAATGGATTTAAGTATGCTCAACCCGCAGCAGCGCTTGGCAGCGGAAACGCTGGAAGGCCCGGTGCTGATTCTGGCTGGCGCAGGCTCCGGCAAGACCCGCGCCCTGACCTGCCGCGTGGCGAACCTGATGGCGCACGGCGTGGCGGCGTACCATATTCTGGCGCTGACGTTCACCAACAAGGCGGCGAAGGAAATGAAAGAGCGTATCGCCGCGCTGGTGGGCGATCAGGCGAACGATGCGTGGATTTCCACATTCCACTCCACCTGCGCCAAAATCCTCCGCCGCGATATTGAGAAACTCGGCGGCTATACCCGTTCTTTTGTCATTTATGATGACGACGATCAGGGCGCGGTGCTGAAGGAAATTTTGAAGCGCCAGAATATTGACGATAAGCTGCTGCCGATTCGCGAACTGAAGGCGAAAATTTCCGACGCGAAGAACAAGCTGATGGGTCCGGACGAGTGGTTCGACCATTCCGACCGCGATTTCCGCTGCCAGCAGATTCACACGGTCTTCGTCGAGTACGAAGCGCGCCTGAAAACGCTCAATGCCTTGGATTTTGACGACCTTCTCGTCAAGACGCTGGAACTGCTCGCCGACCATCCGCCTGTGCTGGATGTGTACCGCAAGCGCTTCCAATATGTCATGGTGGACGAATATCAGGATACGAACTATGCGCAGTATATGCTCGTGAAACTGCTGACTGACCAGAGCCGGAATCTCTGCGTTGTGGGCGATGACGACCAGTCGATTTACGGCTGGCGCGGTGCGGATATCCGCAATATCCTTGATTTTGAGAAGGACTATCCCGACGCGACCGTCATCAAGTTAGAGCAGAACTACCGCTCGACCGCCAACATCCTCGACGCGGCGAATCAGGTGATTGCGCACAATTCCGGGCGCAAGGAGAAAAAGCTGTGGACAGAGCAGGGCGAGGGCGACCCGATTCGCCTCTTCGACGCGGGCGACGAACGCGAGGAAGCCGCATGGGTCGCCGACCGCATCCGCCAGCTCAACCGCCACGGCGAACCGTATGGCAACATGGCGATTCTCTACCGCACGAACGCGCAGAGCCGTGTGCTGGAAGAAATGCTGATGCGCTCGGCGATTCCCTACAAGGTCTTCGGCGGTCAGAAGTTCTATGACCGCAAGGAAGTGCGCGACGTGATTGCGTATCTGCGCGTTGTGGTCAATCCGGCGGACGATGTGTCCCTGCGCCGCATCATCAACGTGCCCAAGCGCGCCATCGGCGACAGCACCGTGCAGGAGCTGATGAATCACGCGCAGCAGAACAATATGCCGCTGTACAGCGCCCTGTCCGACGTTCCGGATTCGCTTTCCGCGCGTCCGAAAAAGTGCGTCAGCGACTTCTTTATGCTCATGACGATGCTGCTGGCGCTCAAGGAAACCATGCCGCTGGAGGAGTTCGTATCTACTTTGGTGGAAAAAACGGGCTTGCTGGCGCAGTACCAGAAGGAAGATACCGAGGAAGCCCGCTCGCGCGTGGAGAACATTCAGGAATTCATGGGTGCGGTCAGCGAATACGCGAAAGCAACGGAAAATGCGACGCTCGAAGACTACTTGGAAAACGTGTCGCTGGTGACTGACCTTGACCAGCAGGAGGACGAGCGCGGCTATGTGACGCTGATGACGCTGCACTCCGCCAAGGGCCTGGAATTCCCCGATGTGTTCATGACCGGTCTGGAAGAGGGCATTTTCCCGTCCGCGCGCAGCCTCATGGACGAGACGAAGATGGAGGAGGAGCGCCGCCTGTGCTATGTCGGCATCACGCGCGCCCAGAAGCGCCTGTTCATCTCCCGCGCGAATCAGCGAATGCTGTATAATCAGGTGAATCACAACGCGCCCAGCCGCTTTTTGGCGGAAATCCCGGAACGCCTGCTGTCCGACGAAATGGCGGGCATGAAGGAGCGTTTCGGCGACCGCGCCCAGCCGCAGATGCGCTCTCGCAGCGCGTACAACCGCGGCGGCACGAATCGCCCGGCGCCGTCCGGTAGTGCGCCCATCCGCCCCGGCAGCGGCAATACCGGCCTGCGCGGGCTGAATATCCCCGGCGTGCAGAAGGGCTTCGTGCAGTCCCCGGCGCGCAATATGGCCACCAGCGCCATGCAGAACCTGTATCGCCCCGGCGATCGCGTCCGCCACCTGAAGTTTGGCGAGGGCACGGTGGTGGAGGTTACGGGTTCGGGCAGCATGAGCCGCATCAAGATTGAATTCACGGCATACGGCACCAAGGAATTTGCTTTGGCGACGGCGCCGATTGTCAAGCTGGAGGACTAAGCATGACAGACCAGACGGCGCGGATGCGTCAGCTTGCGGACACGCTCAATCAGGCGTCGCAGGCGTACTATTTCGGCAGCGAGCCGATTATGTCCGACATGGATTGGGACAAGCTCTATGACGAACTGTCGGCGCTGGAAAAGGAAACGGGCATCGTCCTGCCGGATTCCCCGACGCACCGGGTCGGCGGCGAAGTGATGACGGCGTTTGCACCGCATACGCACATCCACCGCCTGTGGAGCATGGATAAGGCACAGTCCATCGGCGCGGTGGAGGATTGGATTCGCCGCACCGAGAAGCTCAGCGGGCAGGACGACCTGCAATACTGTGTTGAGTACAAATTCGACGGCTTGACGCTGAACCTGACCTACAACGAGGGCAGGCTGATTCAGGCGGCGACGCGCGGCAACGGCATCACCGGTGAAGCGATTCTGCCGCAGGCAAAGACCATCCGCACCGTGCCGCTGACGATACCGTATCAGGGGCTGCTGGAAGTACAGGGCGAATGCATCATGCGCCTGTCCGCACTGGATACCTACAACAAGACGGCGAAAGAACCGCTGAAAAACGCCCGAAACGCCGCCGCCGGAGCGCTCCGCAATCTTGACCCCGCCGTGACCGCGTCCCGCCATCTCGATGCGTTCTTCTATCAGATTGGCACGATTGACAATCCACCGTACACCACGCAGCAGGGGATGCTTGATTTCCTGCGCGCAAACGGCTTTCAGGTCAGCCCGTATCTGGGGCAGTGCCGGAGCATTCGCGAAATTGAGGACTGTATCCACCATATCGAGGAGGAACGCAGCAGCCTCGACTTCCTGATTGACGGCGTGCTCATCAAGGTCAGCGACCTTTCCACCCGCGAGATGATGGGCTACACCGACCGTTTCCCGCGCTGGGCGATTGCGTTCAAGTTTGAGGCGGAGGAGACGACGACTGTCATCCGCGACGTGACGTGGGATGTGGGCCGCACGGGCAAGCTGACGCCCGTTGCGCATGTCGAACCTGTTGATTTTTACGGCGTGACCGTGCGCAAGGCGACGCTGAACAACTGGGGCGATATCCAGCGCAAGCGGGTTGCCATTGGCGCGCGCGTGTGGATTCGCCGCTCGAATGACGTGATTCCCGAAATCATGGGGCATGTAGGGGACAGCGAAGAGGGCGAAACGCCGATTGTCCGCCCGGAGGTCTGCCCGGCTTGCGGTGAAAAGCTGATTGAGCGCGGCGCACACATTTTCTGCATGAACCGCGTCTCCTGCCGCCCGCAGGCGGTTGCGCGCATCAGTCACTTCGCCAGCCGTGACGCGATGGACATCGAGGGCTTGTCGGAAAAGACGGCGGGGCAGCTCTACGACCAGATGAACGTCCGCGATCCGGCGGATTTATACACCCTCACGCGTGAGCAGGTGCTGTCGCTGGACGGCTTCAAGGACAAGAAGGCGGATAATCTGCTGTCCGCGCTGGAAAAGAGCAAGCACTGTGAGCTGGATGCGTTCCTCTTTGCGGTCGGCATCCCGAATATCGGGCGCAAGACCGCGCGTGACTTGGCGAATGCCTTCGGGACGCTCGAGAAGGTGTCCAATGCGACACAGGCGGAGCTGGTCGCCCTCGATGATGTGGGGGACATTGTTGCCCAGAGTATCACAGAATTCTTCTCCTTCGACGAGAACCGCGAGATGATTCGCCGTCTGCTGGCGGCAGGTGTGACCCCGGCGGAAAAGCAGAAGGTGGAGGGCGGTGTGTTCGCCGGCATGAGCATCGTCGTCACGGGGACGCTGCCGACGCTCTCCCGTAAGGAAGCGGAAGAACTGATTGCCCGCAGCGGCGGCAAACCCGCGTCTTCGGTCAGCAAAAAAACCGCCTTCGTCGTTGCAGGCGAGGCGGCAGGAAGCAAACTGACCAAGGCACAGACGCTGGGTATCGAAGTGATTGACGAAGCGGAGCTGCTGCGCCGGGTTTCTTCATAATTAATTTTTTAGCAATTTGCTGAGAATTGTCACTTCCCACTCATGGGAAGTGTGGATTGAAATATGGCAGTGCGGTAAAATTGTTATCGCACGGTCGGATTCTTCCGGCGGATGGCATGGGCGAGGGCAGCCTGCGCGGGCGTCATGGCGGGGCGCGCGGCGAATGACTCGACTGCGTCGGCATCGCGTGCCGTGCTGTCAGACGTGCCTTCGCTCGCCTGTGTCATTTCGGAAACGACCTGCGTGTTCGGCGTGCCGGGGTGCATCTCGAATTCCGCCGGCGTCTGAATCTGACCGGGCTGATAGCCGGGCAGCAGGAAGGTAACGAACTTGATGGAGAAGATATCGCAGACGACATAGCGCAGATTCAGGCTGTCATAGAGGACGATGAACTGCGTGCCGACGTAGTACAGGAAGCCTTGACGGGTGACGAGATTCGACGTACCAATGAGAAAATCCACCAGTACATACTTTCCGATGTTCTCATGCAAGACCTCCTGCATCGATCCCTGAAAGTTCGCTGTGTCGAAATCCTGTGCCGGCGGAACCTGCAGCTGCTGGATCTGATTCGTTCCCTGCTCGCTCATAGAACAAGCACCTCCTTGAAATTGCTGCTTCACTCTATGCGTCAGGGACGTACTTCATGATGAAAAGAGGGAAAAAATGCTTTCCAATTTGGACACTTATCTGGAAGCGCTCCGTACCAGCCCACTGGAATTTCTGCTGACGCTGGTATACGCTGTCGCTGTCATTCTTATCAGCCTGATTCTGCACGAGTGCGCGCACGGTTATGTGGCGTACCGCTGCGGCGACCCGACGGCGAAAATGATGGGGCGGCTCTCCCTGAACCCAAAGGCGCACCTTGACCTGATCGGTACGCTGAGCATGTTTCTGATTGGCGTTGGCTGGGCGAAACCTGTTCCGGTCAATCCGCGCAACTTCCGGCACGGGCGGCGCGACGACTTTCTTGTGTCGATTGCCGGCATTGCGACGAATCTCTGCCTGTGCCTGATTTGCATGTTCCTGAGCGTCGTCGTCGGCAAAATCATGTTCGGATCGGAAATGCTGGGGGAATTCTCGTCGAGCTCCCTCCCGCACCTGTTCAGCCCGTTCTACCAGTTCACGGATGGCAGGGACAATGTGATTCTGAGCATTACCAACGGCATATTCGCCGAAAGCGCGCTGGCGGATTTCGCTGTGCCGTGGCTGCGGTACGTCGAGCGCTTCCTGCTGATGATGGCGCAGACGAATCTGGGGCTTGCGCTGTTCAACATTCTGCCCATCCCGCCGCTGGATGGCTACCATCTCGTCAACGATTTGCTGTTCAAGGGCAAACTGCAGCTCAAGCGGCAGGCGTTCGTTATTGCGCAGATTGTGCTGATTGTCATCTTCATGTCTGGCGCGCTGGATCAGTTCTTGAGCAAGGCAATCTTCGCCGTCTATGAGTTCTTCCTCAAGGGATTCTTGGCGGTTTTCGGGCTGTCGTGAGGGCATAAAACATGGCAATGACGTTTCAGCTCAAGGATTTTGACGGACCGCTGGATTTGCTGCTGTTCCTGATTAACAAGGAAAAAATCGACATCAAGGATATTTTCGTCAGCCAGATTACTGACCAGTATATTGATTCGGTTCGCAATGCGCCTGACCTTGATATGGACGACGCGACGGATTTTCTGGTCATGGCGGCGACGCTGCTGGAAATCAAATCCCGCGCGATGCTGCCGCGTCCGCCGCGCATCGAGGAGGGCGAGGAGGATCCTGAGGAAGCGCTGATTCGCCGTTTGGAGGAATACAAGCGCTTCCGCGAAACCGCATCCGCCATGAAGCAGTTCGAGCGGGCGGCGGCGAACCTGTTCACGAAGCTGCCGGAGGAATACCCGTTGCCGCCGCAGGAAACGGAGCTTGTCGGCTTGACACTGCAGGGGCTGACGGAGGCGTTCCTGCGCATCTGGGCGCGCAAGCCCGCTACGGATGATTCCCCGGAGACGAACCACTACGCGCCGCGCGATATTCACCGCGACGAGCATAATGTGCAGGAGTGCATGTTGACGCTGCTTAAGGGCGTGTCCAGCCGCGGTTGTCTGCGCTTTGAGGAAACGTTCAGCGCTGCGCCGTCGAAGGAAGAAGTCGTGACGCTGTTTCTGGCGCTGCTGGAGCTGCTTAAACTGGGCGAAATCCACGTCGAGCAGGAAGGAATATGGAGCGAAATCGTCCTCTATCCCGGCCGCGGCAAGGATGTTGACGAATACGGCGAAAGCGCAACGGAGGAAACGGAATGAACGAGACACAGAACGAGGAGCAATTGCGCTTTCCCGACGATATCATGGAGGAGGGCGGCAATCTTGCCGGGCGCATCGAGGCGATTCTCTTCGTCGCGGGCGAGGCGGTGCGCGTAGAGGACTTGTCCAAGGCGCTGGATGTGCCGATTCGCGAGGTAGAGGATGCGCTGATTCAACTGCGCGACGAGTATGACTTCAATCAGCGCGGCTTTTCGCTCAAACGCTACGGGCATCAGGTGCAGCTGGCGACGCGCGCATTGTATTCGCAGGATGTGGTGCGGCTTCTCCAACCCGTGCAGAAACAGTCGCTTTCGCAGGCGGCCATGGAGACGCTCGCGGTCGTGGCATACCGTCAGCCGGTTACGCGCGCCGAGGTAGAACAGATTCGCGGCGTGAAGTGCGACTATTCGCTGCAATCGCTGATGAATAAGGAGCTGATTGCCGAGGTCGGGCGCAAGGAAGCGCTGGGTCGCCCGATTCTCTACGGCACGACGGACAATTTTCTGGCGCATTTCGGCATTTCGTCGCTCAAAGAGCTGCCGCCGATGCCGGAAAAGCCCAAGGACGATTCGGACGACGCGGAAATGACCGACGACGTGCCGGAATTGATTCCATAAGTAGGAGGAAATGATGATGGAAAAGACGATGCAGATTAACGGCATGATGTGCAATCATTGCAAGATGACGGTGGAAAAGGCGATCAAAGCCGTGCCGGGCGTAGAAAACGTGGAGGTTGACCTCGCGGCGAAGTGTGCGAAAATCACGCTGAACGCGGATGTTGCGGACGATGTGCTGATGGACGCGGTTGCGAAGAAGGGGTTCACGCCGGTGAAAATGGGGTAAGTCAAGTGCCATCCGTGCTGGATGGCATTTTTCGTATCAAGATTTCTTTCGCGCCGCACACTTTCCCGCGCGCCTCATAGTCTGCTGGTGAAGGCTCCACCAAGGCGACCGGAGCCGGAAAAGACAAGGAGGCGCGATCCATGTCATTCTACTCGTATAAGAACGCGAACCCCAACTGCTGCCCCGGTACGATTTCCGGCAGTGCGCTGGACGGCTTGCAGGAGAAGGTCTGCGTGCAGGTCAAGCGCGTGTATGACAGCGCGATGACGCAGGAGCAGCTTACCAAGCAGACCGTTACCATCACCAGCTACGCGCAGGTCAACAACACCTGCACCTGCAACGCCTGCGGCTGCCAGGAGACGCAGGAGACCATCCCGCCGACGTCCGCACCCGTGCCGCCGATTACCTTCGAGAGCTGCCGCAGCACCACGACCGAGGGCAACATCCGCAACCTGACCGTTGATCGCCTGTGCGATCGCCCCTGCTTCGCCCGTGTGCGCGCAACGATTGATATCCCGATTGACATCCTGTTCGTGGATAGCCGTTGCGTGGAGTACATCGGCAAGGCGACCATCAGCGTCAACCGCGATGTGCTGCTGAGCATTCCCGACGAGTCCATTGTGCCGTACACGCTGGAAAGCATGGTCAGCGCGATTTGCGTCAGCGGGACGTATCTGGGCAACAACCAGTTCAAGATGACCATCTGCGTCACGACGATTTTGAAGGTACTCGCGGAAGCCGAAATCTTGATTCCCAGCTACGGCTACTGCCCGATTCCGCCCGCTGAGGAGTTCGCGGAAAGCGTCTGCGATGAGTTCTTTGCCCTGCCGCTCTTCCCGCCGCAATCCGTCTGCAACAGCGGAACGGTCACGACGGGCAACGTCAGCAGCACGGTGCGTTCCAACTGCAATTGTGGACGCGGATGCTCCGGCTCGTGCAGCGGCAGCTGCAACTGCGCTAACAGCAACAACTAATACGATTTCCAAATTCAACTGCGCCATATGAAAATCGCCTGACGAAAAAGCCGCATCCGGGTCAAACCGGGTGCGGCCTTCATTATGATACTTTTGCTTCTGCGTAGCCGCTTTTATCCTTCTTCGAACGAAGCCGGTAGCGGTGCTTCTTCTCTGGCGGCAGATTGACTTCGCCGCCGTGTCGTACCTTGTCCTGCGTCAGCGGCAAATCAACATAGAACGTCGTGCCCGCGCCGACCTTGCTGCGAACGCGGAGCTGCCCGCTGTGTCCCATGATAATGATGCGCGCAATGGACAGCCCAAGCCCGTGACCGCTGCTTTCGGTTTTGCGGGCACTGTCACAGCGGTAGAAGCGTTCGAATATTCTCGAAAGCTCTTCCTTGGGGATACCCGGCCCGTGGTCGCTCATGGACAGCGTGCAGCCGCTCTCGGTTTTCTGTACGCCGAGGGTAATGGTGCTGCCCTTGGGGGAGTACTTCACCGCGTTGTCGCACAGGATGCGCATGACCTGCTTCAACATCCCGCGGTCGGCCTCAATCTGCACATGGTCAGCGGGGTCAAGCGCGAACGTGTCCTCCGGCGTGACCATTGCGGCTTCGCGCTGCACCTCCGCGGCAACGTCGTATGCGTCAAACCGCACCATCTCCATCATCAGCGTTTTCTTGTCGTGGCGCGCGAGGAACAGCAGACTTTCGACAAGCTCCTTCATGCTTTCCGTCTCCTGCGCGATGGCGTTGATGCCCTCGTTCAGCACATCCGGGTCGCTCTTGCCCCAGCGGGACAACATGCTGGCATACCCCTGAATGACGGCAATCGGCGTCCGAAGCTCGTGCGAAGCGTCGGAAACGAACTGCTTCTGGCTGTTGTAGGATGTTTCGATGCGGTCGAGCATGGAGTTGATGACCGTCGCGAGGTCTTTCAACTCATTTTTTGTCCCGGCGATGTTGATGCGGTTGGAGAGGTTGTTCGCGGAGAGCGTCGCTGCCATGTCGGTGATATCGCGAATCGGCGCGAGGACGCTCTTTTGCAGCCGCTTCCGATGCAAGACGAAGTAGAACATGCGGAACAGGTCAGTGATGACCAGCGCCGCGGCAGCTCCGCAGTACAGCGCGAGCGGGCGAGAGAGACTGAGCGAAATCAGCAGCGACTGCCCCGAAATGTGCTGCGCCTGCACGATGTAGCGTCCTTCAGTGAAAATCGCCTCTGGGTCAAGCAGGCGGTAGGCGCTTTGTCCCACGATGATGCCGTCCGTGCGCGCTTCGGGCAACAGCGTCACTTCCGCGTCATCCAGCACGGAGAGGGTAATGGTGCCGTCTGCGGACAGCGGCGCGCATTGCAGCCGCGAAATGTCGCGTTCAGCGAGGTACAGCGTGCCGCCCGCGAACGCCAGCGTCAGGATGAGCAGCGCGGGGAGAAACGTCCGCACCAGCTGGAAGGAAAAGTGGGCGGCGATGCGGAAGGAGAGGGACAAACGAATGCGGGAAAGGGTGGAAGGCAGGCCGTGCGGCTTGGGCGCGGCAGGGGAAACATCCTTCTTGCGGCGGATGCGCCGTGCCTTCGGACGGTCAGTCATCGACGCGGAACATGTAGCCGACGGCACGGATGGTGTGCAGCGTCTTGACGCCGAACGGCTCGTCAATCTTGTGGCGCAGATAGCGGATGTACACGTCCACCACGTTCGTGTCGCCCGCATAATCGTAGCCCCACACGTCAGTCAGCAGCGCGTCCCGCGTCACGGCTTCTCCCTTGTGGGACATGAGGTATTTCAGCAGATCAAATTCCTTTTTTGTCAAGTTAATGGGCTGATTGTTCATCGTCACTGTGTAACTGGAGGACTCTAACACCAGACCGCCCGCACGCAGCACGTTGGACGCGGGCGCAGGCGTTTCAGCGGCGGAACTCCGGCGCTTCTTCAGCCCCACGCGGATGCGCGCCAGCAGCTCCTCGATGGCGAACGGCTTCGTCATGTAGTCGTCTGCACCCATGTCCAGTCCCATTACCTTGTCGGATACGTCGTCTTTCGCGGTCAGCATAATAATCGGCACGTCGCTGTCGTGGCGCAGGCGGCGGCAGACCTCGATGCCGGACAATTCCGGCAGCATCAGGTCAAGAATCAGCAGATCCGGCTGCCAGCTTTGCGCCAGTTCCAGCCCGCTGCGCCCGTCGCCTGCCGTCTGCACTTCGTATCCCTCGTGCGTCAGCTCAAGTTCCAGAAAGCGAGCGATCTTCTTTTCATCCTCCACAATCAAGATGCGGCTCATGGTTATCCTCCATTCTCCATATACGGGCAAAAGCGGAACGCTTGAATGCGTCCCGCGAAGGGTAGTCAATGCTGCCTGCAGCCGCCAATCAGCCCGAAGAAGAGCATCAGCGAGGCAAAAACAAGAACATTGGCAAATAGCAGCAAGCCCAGCATCAGCGGCAGCATATGGATGCACCTTCCTTACTTAATCGTTGCGGAGTTGAAGCCGTCCGTGTCGTCCTCCACGGTCACATTGCCATCTTGGCTTGGCACTTGCACCGGCACGTTGATGGTAGGGCAGGAGTGGTATTCCGGCTTTGCCGCGCTTGCAGCGTAGTAACTGCGGTTGTCCGCAGAATCCACCTCCGCCTTCTTTTCGGCGGATTCGCTCTGACCGTTCATGCCTGCCTGAAAGCCGCGCGCGAACTCATCCACCGTGCTGCGGACGTTGCTCGCGGCGTTCTTGACCATGCGATCCATGTTTTCACCCGCGAAATCCGCGTCGTCCTTGTCAAACGACACACGATAGCCCAGCAGCAGAATCAGAATCGCGCTGAGAATCAGCAAATGCGGGCTGATGAGCGCCGCGACGAGGGTGAACAGCAGCGAAATGTTGAGAATCGGAATCGACTGCCGCGCCACCTTCACGCGGGCACGGTAAAGCTTGTTGATGAAGTGCATGAAGCCGCCCTTGCTCTTGCTGGCAGCAGCGGTGGACGCTTTCTTTTCGGCGGACTTCGGCGCATCCTGTGCGGCGGCATCGGGCTTTAAACGGCCATTGCGCTCCAAATCGACCAGCGCGCGGGCGACATTGCCGTTGTGGTAATCCAGCAGCGAAACCGCCTCCTGATAGCTGATGCCGCTCTTGCGCCGAATCAGTTCAATATCTTCAATCGTGTAGCTTGCCATAAAATCAATCTCCTTTCCCGCTGAGCGGGCTTTTTTCCCTGACACCTATATGATAACACAGATTCCTCCGAAATGCTTGTGAAAGATGAGAAGAAATGATGAGAATTTCATGAGAAAACGTGGGGATTTGGGGGCAAATTCGATTGACAAACAGGATGAAAGTGCTACAATATAGGATGTTTCATGGCATTGGGTGCTGCAAAGAATGAGGGAGGGAAACCACAATGCAGATGTTTGTTCTCGTGCTGAATCGGGAAGAATTTCTGGAGCCGCTGCTGGAAGAAATGCTCAAGCAGAACATCGGCGGCGCGACCATTTTGGAATCGACGGGCATGATGCGCGTGCTGGATGGCGACCATAACATCGACGATCTGCCGGTGCTGGGGGTGCTGCGCCACCTGTGCAATCCGGAGCGGAAACGCTCCAAGACGATTTTCACGCTGCTGAAATCCGAACAGATTCCGCAGATGATTGAAATCATCAACAAAGTAACCGGTGGACTGGACAAGCCCGACACGGGTATTTGCTTCGCCCTGCCCACGACGTTTGTGGAAGGGGTCAACAAGAACAAATGAATATCCTGTTTGCACTTGCCATTGCAATGGCGGTTGGCATGGCCATGACGCGCCTGATTAAGCTGATTCATCTGCCGAACGTGACGGCGTACCTGATTGCGGGTCTGCTGGTCGGGCCGTATGTGCTGAAGGTGCTGACGCCGGAAATGAACAGCAAGCTGTCGATTATCTCCGATGTCGCGCTGGGTTTCATTGCTTATTCCATCGGCAGTGAGTTCAAGTTCTCCTACATCAAGGAAATCGGCGCGAAGCCGATGGTCATCACGGCGTTTGAGGGCTGCGTGGCATCACTGCTGGTGTTCCTGACGCTGCTGGCGCTGGGTCAGCCGCTGCCGATGTGTCTGGCGCTGGGGGCGATTGCCGCGGCGACCGCTCCGGCGGCGACGCTGATGGTCGTCCGCCAGTACAAGGCGAACGGCCCGGTGACGCGGATGCTGCTGCCCGTTGTCGCCATGGACGATGCGCTGGGGCTGATGCTCTACGCCATCATGATGGCAATCGCCCGCACGCTTGACAGCGGCGCGGCGTTAAGCGTGATGACGCTGCTGGTGAAGCCGCTGATTGAAATTGTCGGCTCGCTGGCGATGGGCGTTCTCATTGGCACGGTGATGGTTTTCTGCCTGCGCTTCTTCCATTCGCGCGGCAATAAGCTGACGATGACGATTCTCATCGTGTTCCTCGCCGTTGGTTTGAGTACCATGCTCGATTTGAGCAGCCTGCTGGTCTGCATGATGATTGGCGCGACGATGATTAACGTCAGTAACGATTCGCCTGCGCTCCTTGAGCAGTGCGACCGCTTCACGCCGCCGCTGTTCCTGCTCTTCTTCGTCTTGAGCGGCGCAAGCCTTGATTTGTCCGTGCTGCCGACGGTCGGCGTGGTGGGTATTGCGTATGTTTTGAGCCGCGCAATTGGCAAGTCGCTCGGCGCAACCATCGGCGCTGCCATCGAGAAGTGTGATAAGAACATCATCCGCTACCTCGGTATGACGCTGATTCCGCAGGCGGGTGTTGCCATCGGCATGGCGCGTATGTGCCTGACGGATTTGCCCGCCTATGGCCCGACGATTAACGCCGTCGTGCTGGCAGGTACGCTCATCTACGAACTGACTGGCCCGGTCATCACCAAGATTGCGCTGACGAAAGCCGGCGAAATCAAGGAAGGCGGCGCAAAGCCCGCTGCGGTGACGGCAGCCAAATAATACTATTTCCAGATTCACCTGCGCCATCTGCTTGCGCCTTTTCCATTCTGGCGTCCGTTCATTCCACTTAGCGTAGCGCTGCTACGCTGCGTTTCATTCACGTTAGCCAGAATGAAAAATTCGCGGCGCATCTTGGCGCATTCTTATCTGGAAATAGTATAATAATTCATCTGGAAACAGTATAAATCCACCAAACAGAACGCCCCTTTCCGGCAGAGATGCTTCGGAAAGGGGCGTTTTTGAGTGCGGTCAGCTGCGCGGAATCCCGTCGGAGAAATCCTCGCGGCGCTTCCTGCGGCGATGCACACGGAAGATGATGAACAGCGCAATGGTTGGAATCAGAAGAATCACGACGACGGGAATCACCGTTTCCGGCACAATCGGAATGCCGGTTTGCCCCTGCGTCATCGCGACAATCTCCTCATATGTCAGCGGCATGTTCGAGCGGCGCGCGACGCTGCGGCTGGCGACAAGGTTGAATGTAATCGGCGTGCCATCGTCGCTGACGTAGGTCATTGTGCCCATAATCTCGCCCGCGCTGACGGGTGCAGCAAAATCGCGCGTGTAGGAGACGGTAACGAGGTCGCGAAGGTTTTCGGACAGGTAGTCGATGCGCTTCTTCGTCGTACTGAGTTCCGCAAGGGCGGCCTGCGTGGCATCCTGCGGCTGGCACAGGAGCGTCAGCTGCCCCTGATTCGGGTCGTCAATCTCATACGCGCTGGTGTAAATGCTGATGGGGTTCAAGTTGTACAGCTCGGAAATCGTGACGTGCTGATACTGGCTGAAGCCGTACGCCATCAGCTTCTTCGTGTCCGTCCAGACACCGTACTGGCTGGAGTACATGACGACGGAAATCAGGTCAACGCCGTTGAGTGACGCCGAACCGACGTAGCAGTAGCCCGCCAGCGACGTCGAGCCGGACTTAATGCCCGTCATCGGCGCGTAATAGTAGCGGTTGTCCGTCTTGTTGTACTGCGGCAGCATGATGCGGTGGCGGGTCGTCAGCGTGCGCGAACGCTGCTTGTTCGTCGTCGCCATCTTGTACTCGGTCGTTTTCGCAATCGTGCGGAAGGTGTCGTTCTGCATGGCGTAGCGCGCCAGCGTCGCCAAGTCGCGCGCAGTCGTGTAATGGTTGTCGTCGTGCAGGCCGTGCGGGTTCATGAAGTGCGTGCTGTTCATGCCGAGGTCGTGCGCGGTCTGGTTCATCAGCGCGACGAACGTGCTTTCATTCCCGGCGACGGCCTCCGCAATCGCCACGGCGCCGTCGTTGCCCGAACGAATCAGCGTGCCGAAGAGCAAATCCTGCATCGTCAGCTCTTCGCCTTCCTGCAGGCTGATGACGGTCGCTTCCGAGTCGATGGCGCGCATGGCGGCGGCAGACCCGTTGTAGCTGACCGTTACCTTGTCGTCAGGGTTGCTGTTGAGGATGCCCAGCAGCACGGTCATAATCTTTGTCGTCGAAGCGGGGTACATGGTCAAATCGGCATTTTTCTCGAAGATGACTTCCCCCGTGCTCTGCTCGATGAGAATAGCGGATGTGCAGTACAGCTGGTCGGCTTCGAGCAGCTCCGGGTGCGTCTCATCATACGGGTTCGCGTTGGGGTCGAGGGTGGGGTTCGGCATTTCTGCCACGGCGCTGATGGTCAGCAGCCCAAGTGCGAGCAGGAGACAAATCAGCCGGCGAAACGTTAGCATCAGGCGCAATCGTCCTTTCTGCACAGCAAAGCCATGCGAGAGTACAAATATCTATTCTATTATAGCATTTTGCGCCCCGGATGGCAAGGGGCAAAAAAGGCTGCCCGCCCCCAAAGACGGACAGCCCATGTGATTGTTACACATTCCAGAACCGAAGCGTGCTCGTCACCGCACCAGACATGTCCGGAATGACGAACGGCACCGTTCCCGGATAGCCAATCAGCTGAAGTACCAGAATCAGCACGCCCAGAATCGCCACATACAGCGCAAACCAGTTCAGGCTGACACGGCTGATGAGGCTGAGCATGAAGCGGATGGCGATATAGCCGCTGATTGCCGCCACGAGGATGCCCACCAGCGTCGGCACGAGCGTCAAATCCTGCACCCAGCCCTCTTCGATTGCGGTTTTGCCGTCGATGATGAGTGCGCCGACAATCGCGGGGGCGCTCATCATGAAGGAGAACTTCGCCGCGCTCTTGCGGTTCAGACCGGAGAGCAGACCGCCCGCCAGCGTCGAGCCGCTGCGGGAAACGCCGGGCAGCAGCGCCACGCCCTGCATACAGCCCATGATGATGGCGTGCTTGAAGTTCGGCTGGTCGGCGTACTGCTTGCGGTGTGCGCTCAGCGTTTCCGCCAGCAGGAGGAAGAAGCCCGTCAGCAGGAAGCTCGCGCCGAGGAACCAGCCCGTCTCGCAGGAGGTGATGAAATCATCAAACACGACCTTGAACAGCAGCGTCGGCAGGGAAGCGATGAAGAGCAGCAGCAGTGTCTTGGACTTGAAGGGGTTCTTCAGAATCGCCCACCAGTCCTTCCAGAACACGATGAGAACCGGAATCAGCGTGCCAACATGCAGGAGGATGTCCAGCATATGGTAGGCGCCTGTTTCATCAATCGTGAAACCCATCAGGATGCGGCTGAGCAGCAGATGACCACTGGAGGAAATCGGAAGAAACTCGCCAAGCCCCTGCACAAGGCCGAGAATGGCAGCTTGCAGAATATTCATCGGGAAGCACTCCTTTCGGATGACCGAAATTATCGTCCACGAATCAGTATAGCATACTTACCGCCATTTGTCAGCCTTTTGCAGGAAATTTTACAGGGAAGGCAGGCGAATTACACCCGCATCCACTGCACGCCTTCTTTGTTGTCCTTGACGGCAATGCCCATATCCTTCAAAATGTCGCGGATGCGGTCGGATTCCGCCCAGTTCTTGTCCTTTCGCGCCTGATAGCGGCTCAGCAGCAGTTCACGGACGGTGCTCTGCTCTTCGTCGGTGGCGTCTGCCGGGGCAATGATGACGTATTCGCCGTCGCCGTGCACTTCGCTCGTCGCCTTCTGCGCGTCGCGGATGGCCGCTGCCTTTTCCAGCAGGCTGAGTGACAGCACCGCGTCAAAGTCGCCCACCAGCGCCAGCTTCTCATCATCGGACAGGTCTTTCGCCTTCAGCACGTCGTACAGGCGCGTCACGGCCAGCGAGGTGTTCAGATCGGCGTCCAGCGCCTGACGGAACTTCTCCTGATATGGCTTCATTTTCTCCGCATCCACCGGCGTACCCGCGGGAATCAGCGACGCAATGCGCCCCAGCAGCTTCGTGTACGCGGCGGCAGCGTTGTCCATGTTCTCCCAAGTGAACATCTGGCTCTGCCGATAGTGGCTCTGCAGGCAGAACAGGCGGTACACCAGCGGGTCATAGCCTTTGTCCTGCAAAAGAGACACGGTCAGGAATTCGCCCTTCGATTTGCTCATCTTGCCGCCCGTGGTGTTCAGGTGATGCACATGGAACCACGTTTTGCACCACTCGTGACCGAAGTAGCTTTCGCTCTGGGCGATTTCGTTGGTGTGGTGGGGGAAGGCGTTGTCGATGCCGCCGCAGTGCAGGTCAAGGTATTCGCCGAGGTGCTTTTTGCTGATACACGAGCACTCGATGTGCCAGCCGGGATAGCCCACGCCCCACGGCGAATCCCACTTCAGCGCCTGATCCTCGAACTTCGACTTTGTGAACCACAGCACGAAGTCCGCCTTGTTGCGCTTGTTCGTGTCCTCATCTACGTCGTCGCGCACGCCGACTTCGAGGTCTTCCTCGTTGTGGTCGTTAAAGACGTAGTACTTTTCCAGCTTGCTGGTGTCAAAGTAGATGTTGCCGCCTGCGTGGTAGGCATAGCCTTTCTCCAGCAGCACGGTAATCATATCGATGTAGTCGGGGATGCAGTTCGTTGCGGGCTCAACCACGTCGGGGCGCTTGATGTTGAGCTTCTGACAGTCGGAGAAGAACGCATCGGTGTAGAACTTCGCGATTTCCATGACCGTCTTGTGCTCACGGCGCGCGCCCTTGAGCATCTTGTCCTCGCCCGTGTCGGCGTCGCTGGAAAGATGGCCGACGTCGGTGATGTTCATTACGCGCTTGACGTCGTAGCCCTCATAGCGCAGCGCCTTTTCGAGCATGTCCTCCATAATATAGGTGCGCAGGTTGCCGATATGCGCGAAATGATAGACCGTCGGGCCGCAGGTGTACATGGACACCTTGTTGCCGAAGCGCGGCACAAACGGCTCCTTGCGGTGGGTGAGCGAATTATACAGAATCATCAGATTCCACTCCTTTTACTGTGCAGCTTCTTCCTGCTTGACAAAGGTGAAGCCGTAGAAATCAAATTGACTGCCGGGGAGGAACACGAACGCGACGGAACACACGCCCGGCAGCACGTTCACGTCGAAGCACTGCACGCCGCGTTCCGTTCCGCTGAACTGCGCCAGCGAGGTCAGCTGTTCGCCCTCCTGATTGGTGAAGCGAATCGTGACGGGGTTCGTCGAAAGCGGGGTTTGCCCATCCAAGCGGAGTTCCGCATGGGTGGATGCACCGAAATCCATGTTCTCCCAGACAAGCGACACGTTGTTGCCGATGCTCGTGACGGCGCTGCCGCTGCGGGTGAAGCTGTCGCCATAGACTGTGTCGGCGTCTTGCGCCGTCTGCGGCAGCCACGCGCGGCTCTGCTTCTCGAACGAGAAGCCTTTCAGGTGAATTTTGCTCGTCAGCGAGAAACACAGCGTATGCACGCCCGTCAGGCGCTCCGGCAGGTGGTACGTTTCGCTCTGGTAGACGTTCCAAATGCTCGGCTTCTGGTAGGGCAAAACAGCAATCAGCCGTCCGCCGTCCGCCGGGTTGCCGTCCCAGAGCTTGATTTCGTACAGGTTGCTGTCCAGCGCGAAAACCGGAAGCGTGATAACGTCCGAACCGACATCGCCGAAGTCGATTTTGGTGTAGCCCGCCATGCTTTCGCCGTCGCGCGCGAAGGATATGCCCTGCTCGTTGCCATTGCCGATTTCGCCGGAGGAAAGCGAGTACAGCCCGCCGGAGATAAAGCCGTAGGGATCAAGGAACGGCTGCCCCAGCCCGGTGATGACAATATCCTGCTGGCTGATAATGCGCGGATGGTCGTACCCGTTCGTGCAGGAGGCGCGCAGGTACACCGTGTCGTCGCCCCGCGCCGTCACCGTCACAACGTCGCCATCCACCGAACACGACGCGCAGGGGGAGTCAATGCCCTGACCATTGGTGACGCGGAAGGCAATCGCCTGCTTGTCCGCATCCGCCGGGTGAACCGCCACGCGGAAGGAGACCGTCGGATGCTCGCTGCCCAGACGCTTGTCGCCCAGCGGCAGCAGCTCAATGCGGCGAATCGGTTTGTCCGCAGGCATTTCTTCCTGACGGCACAGCACGGCGGAGCAGCTGCGTCCCGGCGTTTTGCGCGCCGCGCGGACGGGCAGCGTTAATTCAGCGCCGACCAGCCCAACGCCCGACACGCGGATGCGGATGGTGCCTTCGCCTGCCAGCGCGCCGACAATCGCCAGCAGCTTGCCGCTGAACAGGCGGCGCGTGTTCGTCTTGTAGCCGTCTCGGTCGGTGGAGTCGCCATTGTCCAGCCCCAGCAGCCGCCCGCAGCCGTCAACATCCACCAGCACGCGATCCACCGCGTTTTCAACGGGGTTGCCGTTTTCGTCCGCCACGGTGATGGTCACAAACGTCATGTCCTCGCCGTCGCCCAGCAGGAAAGCATCCTCCGCGGACAGCACGATATGGTGGCTTTCGCCGGGCGTGCGCTGGATGTCCTCGGCAATCAGATGTCCGTCCGCGTCATACGCGCGCGCGACCAGCTCGCCCGCCTCAAACGGCACTTGCCACGCCGGACGGCAGTGTGTCCAGTCCGTGCGGCTGACTTCCTGCACACCCAGCGAACGCCCGTTGAGCAGCAGTTCGGCTTTCACGCCGTTCGTCATGACCGGCACGTCAATCATTTGACCCGGATTCCAATCCCAGTATACGCCAATGTGCACCATCGGCGCGTTCGTCCACAGGGATTTGAATAAGTACCAGTAGTCTTTCGGGAATACCGCCGTGTCCATCATGCCGAAATAGCACGACCGGGTGTGGTACGGCGTGGGTTCGCCGATGTAGTCAATGCCGCTCCAGAGGAACTGCCCCAGCGAATACGGCGTGTTCAAATCTTCCACGATGCACTTGCGCATGTCCTTCGTGCCCCAGCTGGACGTGGAATTGCCCAGTGCGGAGCATTGCAGATCCTCGTCGGAGAGAATCGACGATGCCATCGGGAAGTGGTAAATGCCGCGGCTGGACAGCGCCGAAGCTGTCTCACTGCCGTAAATCACCCAGTCAGGATGCTCGGCGTGGTGCGCCTCGTAATACTTTTCGCCGTAGTTGTAGCCTTGCGCGTCTACCAAATCAGCGCATTTCCGCGCACCTTCCCACGGCATGAAATTGCTGCCGATGGTAATGATGGCATTGCCGCGCGGGTCGTGCAGGCGCACATTCTCGCACAGGTCGCACGTCACCTGCTGAGCGGATTCATCCAGATGCGTGTCCAGAATCTCGTTGCCAATCGACCACATCAGCAGCGACGGATGATTGCGGTCGCGGCGAACCCACGCGGCGACATCCGACGGCATGTCGGTGGGGAAGAAGCGCGCATAGTCAAACGGCGTTTTGGCACGCAGCCACATATCAAACGCTTCGTCTACCACGAAAATGCCGAGCTCGTCGCACAAGTCCATCACCTGCTTCGCGGGCGGATTGTGGCTTGTGCGCAGGGCATTGACGCCCATTTGCCGCATTGCGCGCAGCTGGCGGCGCATCGCCTTTTCGTGGAACGCCGACCCCAGACAGCCTAAGTCGTGGTGCAGGCAGACGCCGTGCAGCTTGACGGGCGCGCCGTTGACCAGCAGTCCGCGATCCGTGGTGAATGTCAGGTCGCGGAAGCCGACGTTCTGCCGGATAACCTGATTGCCCAGCATGGTTTGCAGCGTGTAAACGTTCGGCGCGTCCGGCGACCAGAGCTTCGGCGAAAGCACCTGCATGACCGCATTGGCGTGGTCGCCCGCGGCTTCCACCGTCACATCGCACACCGGCACGTCGCCGTCGAGCAGCACATGTGTCAGCACGCCGTTGTCCTTTACGCCGCAAAGCTCCGTGTCAATGGTCATCGTCCAGCTTTCCAGCTCGTGCGTGGTCGTGACGTACACGCCGTCCAGCGGAATGTGGCGCTTCGGCAGCACATGCAGCGTCACGTCGCGGTAGATGCCCGCGCCGGAATACCAGCGGCTGTTCGGGCTTTGATGGCGGATATGCACCGCCAGCGTGTTTCTGCCGACGAGCAGCCGGCCGGTCAAGTCTACATCGAACGCCGTGTAGCCGTAGTGATGCGTGCAGACGATGTGGCCGTTGAGCAGCACGTCGCAGTCCATATACACGCCGTCGAACCGCACGAGGACGCACGACGCGCACCAGCTTTCCGGCACGTCCAGCGTGCGCAGATACCACGCATCCGTCGTCTCGTACAGGTCGTTTTCGTTTTCAATCAGAAAATCATGGGGTAAATCGACTGCCTGAAGTGCCGCATTGCTCACGTCTTCCAGCGTCGAGCCGAGCGGCAGCTTGCAGAATTGCCAGCCATCGTTGAGCAGCTGTTCCACGGTCATCCCTCCATCGTATGAAGTCAAGGCGGCGCAAAAGTCCGCCCAAATATCTGATGTAGAAATTCGCCTTTTCATCAGAAAAGTCCTGCTGAAAAAGGCTTGAACTGCGCAAAAAGTCATCAAATAGGTGCAAAAATGCAGGTGAAGCATCCGCTCCGCCTGCAAGTAAGTCACACGTCGATGAATTTGCGGAATTCCGGCAGGATACCGATGCCGTCCGGGTAATGCGCGGCAAACTGAGGTACAGCATGACTGGGGAAGCTGTTGCCCTCAATGAACGTCGGGCCGTTCGGCGTGATGGCGACGTCCCACGCGACAAAGCGCATTTGCGGTACTTTCTGCGCGGCGTCAAGGCACATCTTCTTCGCCTCTTCCCAGTAAGGAATCGTAAAGCCGATAATATCCGTGCCGGTGATGGGGTGCTTGGTGTAGGTGTTGCCCGCCTTGTCCGCGCCGACAGTCAGCAGCTTGCCGCTTTCCAAATCAATGCGCGCCGCCATGCCGCCGCAGTCCACATTGTCCATCACCTTGCCGTTGCCGATGCGCAGGAATGCATAGACGATGCCCTGCTTCTTGTCACCCAGCAGCGTCGCAATGCGGCAGGTGTTGACCGACGTCGGGCACATGCGCGCCATCTCCGGATGCTGCACGACGATTTCTTCCAGAATGCCGATGTTCTTGTCCATCAGCAGCTGGTGGAACGCCTTTGCGCCCCCCTTCCAGTCCTCCGGCGTGAACTTCAGGATGCCCTGACCGCTCGACCCCTCCAGCGGCTTGCCGATGAGGGCGGGGAGCGTCATCATGTCCTCCAGCTTGTCAAGCGGCGTATCCGCATTAATCAGCAGCCACTTGCGCGGAATCCATTCTTTGAACAGCTCGTTGAACTGCGTCTTGTCGTCGAAGAAATGCCAGTATGCCTTGTCGTTCATCCGGCGAACAATGTCATTGGAAATACCGCGCGTGATGACGGTCTTGCGCTGCGCATCGTTGAGTTTGTACATCTGCGCGATTTTGTAGTCCACATAGCCCGCGTTGTACTTCACAGCACAGCGGAGCATGTCGCACAGCAGCCAAATGCGGGATTTGCCGGAGCGCTCATGCAGCAGCCCGGCGGTTTTCCGCATGGCTTTCCAGTCCATCTTGAACAGACGCTTGAAGAAATACGAAAGACGGCTCATGCTGATGCCCCTTTCTTGCTTGCAGAATCAGACACGATCAGACGTTGAAGCGGAACAGCACGATGTCGCCGTCCTTCATCACATAGTCCTTGCCTTCGGAGCGAACCAGCCCCTTTTCCTTGCATGCCGCCATCGAGCCGAGTTCCACCAGCGTGTCGAAAGGCACGATTTCCGCGCGGATGAAGCCCTTCTCGAAGTCGGTGTGAATCTTGCCCGCGGCTTGCGGTGCTTTCGTGCCGTTGACAATCGTCCATGCGCGGCATTCGTCTTCGCCCGCCGTCAGGAAGGAAATCAGCCCCAGCAGCCGATAGCACGCCGTAATCAGCCGATCCAGACCCGACTGCCCGATGCCCAGTCCTTCGATGAATTCCGCCTTTTCGTCGGGACTCATCTGCGCAATTTCCTCTTCAATCGCGGCGGAAATGACGATGATTTCGGCATTCTCGCTCTTCGCGATGGCTTCCACGCGGTCAAGCCCCTTGATTTCGCTCTCCGGCTTACCGAGGTCTTCTTCGGCGATGTTCGCGGCGTAGATGACCGGCTTGGTCGTCAGCAGGAACCAGCCGTCCAGCACTTCCTTCTCCTCGTCAGTCACGGGGCAGGTGCGCGCGGGCTTGCCGGCTTCCAGATGGGCGTAAATCTTGTCCGCCAGTTCGACCTCGATGCCCGCCTTCTTGTCGCCGCCGCGGAAGTTTTTCATCGCCTTGTCCTTGCGGCGCTGCACAGTGTCCATGTCCGCGAAAATCAGCTCGAGGTTGATGGTCTCAATGTCGCGGGCAGGGTCAATCGAGCCATCAACGTGGATGATGTTCTCGTCCTCAAAGCAGCGCACGACGTGGACAATCGCGTCCACCTCGCGGATGTGGCTCAGGAACTTGTTGCCCAGACCTTCGCCGTGGCTCGCGCCCTTCACCAGACCGGCAATGTCCACAAACTCGATGGTCGTAGGGGTAATCTTCTTCGGGTGATACATTTCGCCCAGCACGTCCAAACGGTGGTCAGGCACCATGACAACGCCCGTGTTCGGCTCGATGGTGCAGAAAGGATAGTTGGCCGCCTGTGCGCCAGCCTGCGTGATGGCATTAAACAAGGTACTTTTGCCGACATTGGGCAAACCGACAACGCCTAATTTCATAATCTGGATTCTCCTTCTGTGATGCTGTGATAGCGTTCTTTATTATAAACGCATTCCAGCAGAAATGCAATTCATTTTGCAAAGAAATTCGCCGATTCGCTGATTTTACTGCAAACCTTGACGGAAAGTGTGCGTTATGCTATCATACAGGCAGAAGAACGCGCAAAAGGAGCGGAGGGAAAATGTACTACTGCACGAACTGCCATCGGGTGACGCCGGAGAGAGCGGAAAGCTGCCCGTACTGCGATAAATTCGACCGTCTGCGTCCGGCAGAGGAAGCGGACGAGTGCCGCTTGACGGAGCTGGATGCGCTGAACGCCTCGGTGCTGGAAAGTCTGCTCAAAGAGGCGAATGTGCCGTATATTGCCCGCCCGATGATGGGCGCGGGCATCAGCGCGGCGCTCGGCGTAACGCTGGAGAAATTCGTGTTCTTTGTGGCGTACCGCGACTACGCCCGCGCCCAGGAGCAGCTTGAAGCCCTGCTTGCGCCGGACGACCACGCGGCGGATGCAGACTTCGCGGACGAGGACGAAGAATCGGAAGATGAGGACGAATAATCCGCATACAAATCGCGGCGACTGGCATTGCTGTCAGCCGCCGCGTGTGTTTTTTGGGATTGGGGCAACACCGCACAATTCGGCGGCGCGTCGGAACTTTATACTATTTCCAAATGAGAATGCGCCAAGATGCGAAGCGAATTTTTCGCGCTGGCTAACGCGAATGAAACGCAGCGTAGCAGCGCTACGCTAAGTGGAATGAGCGGACGCAAGCGCGGAAAAGGCGCGAGCAGATGGCGCAGGTGAATTTGGAAATAGTATTATCAGCGAATCTCAATATCCCCCGAAACGCTCCGGATGCTGCCCGTCACGGTTCTGCTGCCCCTGCGCCCGGAACGGCGCATCGAAATGTCACCCGAACGGCTGTGGACGTCGATGTTGTTCATCCCTGTGTCGTCCGGCAGTTCCACGTCAATGTCGCCGGAGGTCGTGCTGCCGTTGATGAGCGACAGCGCGCCCGTGAAGCGCAGGTCTAAGTCGCCCGAAACGCTGCTAAAGTCGCACTGCCGCACTTTCGCTTCCAGCTCCACGTCGCCGCTGGTGCTGGCAAATTTCAGATGGTCGTAATCGCCGTGAATCTCCACGTCGCCGCTGACGGTGGAAATCTGCGCATCGTTTGCATCGGCTTCAATGTCGATATCGCCGCTGGTGGTGGTGAATGCGCCGCGATTCAGCGGGGCGAACAGTTCGATGCTGATGTCGCCGGACGTGCTGGTAAAGTTCAGGTCGGTGACGTGGATGTCGCGCGCCTCGATGTCGCCGGAGGTCGTCAGGACGCTAATGGGCTTGTCGAAGATGCGCGGGATGCACAGCGTCACGTCGCCAATGCTGCGGGAAACGGTGATGTTCGGCTTGATGCTGGAGAACAGCTTGCCCAGTTCCTGCCCGAAGCGGGAAGCGGTGCTGGCGAAGCTGTCAATCATGCTTTCGATGCTGTTCGGGCTCTTGCCGTCACCCGTGCTTTCCTGCTGGAACCCCATCTTCGACATGTTGTCCGAGAATTCTTTAGCGTGCTGCTCGAATTCCTTGGCGTGCCGCTCGGCTTCCGCTTCCACCTGCTTGTCGCTCTTCTTGTCGCCGAAGAAGAAGTATTCGCCGTTCGGCTTCTTCACATACAGCCGCCCGTTGGCGAAACTGCCGCTGACGGTGAAGCTGCTTCGGTTGCGCTTCGGGGCATCGGGGTCGCGGCAGACGCGCAGAATACCGTCCTCAATGCGGCAGATGGACGCCTTTGCGCCTTCCACATCCTCAAAGCGGACATGCACGTCCCCGTCCGGCGATTCCTCCAAATGTACGTCGTCGCACACCATCGTCATTTCGATGCGCTCAATATCCGCCGGATGGAAAGTGAAATCCGTCTGCTCGCCATCCCCGCCGTCATCGACCGGCACTTCCGCGCTCTTCGGCGCTTCTTCCGCTTCGGGCGCTTCAGACTTCTTCGGGTACTGGCTGATGACATCCTCCATGCCCTTCAAGCTCTCGACGACGGCGGCAATCGCGTCATCGTCGCTCAGCCCGCGGGACGTCATGTCCTGATAGCGCTCTTGGCAGTTGCTCATCGTTTCGTCGTAGAGCGCCTGCACCTCGTCCGTCATTTCCACATCCTGAAAGAGCAGATTCACAATCCGCTCGACCGTTTCGTTACGCATAGTGCTGTTCCTCCTGATTCTCCTGATTTGCGTTCTGCAGCCGCTGCCGGCTGATTTCCTCCCACGAGATGGTATCGCCAATCAAGCGCTCCGCCAGTGAAAAGTCTGAAAACGGCGTTACCCGACGGAATGCGAAAATTTCCTTGCACATAATGTTATCCCTCCAATAGCTGGTCAAGCTGGCGTTTCGTGTCCTCCCACGCCGCCAAATCGCTGATGAGCTTTTCCTGCCCCAGCGCCGTGATGGCGTAGTAGCGGCGGCGCGCGCCGGACGTCTCGCTGCCCCAGTAGGACTGAATCAGCCCGGCGGCCTCCAGCCGGCGGAAAGCGGTGTACAGCGTCGCTTCTTTCAGCTCTACCTCGCCGCCGCTGAGCGTCGAAATGGTCTTGTTGATTTGGTAGCCGTAGCTGTCGCCGTGGGAAAGCTGGTGCAGAATAATGGTGTCGGTATAGCCGCGAAGAATATCTGCGGACAATGCCATATGCTTCACCTCCTATGGTTCATCCCTTGTCTTGGTATCTCACCTTGACGAGTATTACTATATCACAAGATACTTCGCCTGTCAAGGTATCTTGCGAGAAATATTTTGTTTTTTTTGCATGCCGCAGCCGCTCCTGTTCTTTTGCTGTTTCACCCTTGCGAAAAGGGAAGGCGTGGGGTACAATGAAAGCGTAAAAAATCTGCGGTGCAAGGAAGCATCAGCGGAAAGGCAAGGAGAGCGTATTATTATGGAAAAGATTCAGATGAAAACGCCGCTGGTGGAGATGGATGGCGACGAAATGACCCGCATCCTGTGGGCAGACATCAAGCAGCTGCTGATTGAGCCGTTCGTGGACTTAAAGACGGAGTATTACGATCTCGGTCTGCCGCACCGCGACGAAACGCGCGATCAGGTGACGATTGGCAGCGCCAACGCGACGAAAAAGTACGGCGTCGCGGTCAAGTGCGCGACCATCACCCCGAACGCCCAGCGCGTGACGGAGTACAACCTGCATGAGATGTGGAAGTCGCCCAACGGCACCATTCGCGCCATGCTCGACGGCACGGTCTTCCGCGCACCGATTCTCGTCAGCGGCGTTCGCCCGACGGTGCGCACTTGGCAGCAGCCGATTACCATCGCCCGTCATGCCTATGGCGACGTCTACCGCAATTCGGAAATTCGCATCCCCGGCGCGGGCAAGGCGGAGCTGGTGTTCACGGGCGCGGATGGGCAGGAGATTCGCCAGACGATTTTCGATTTCAAGGGGCCGGGCGTCGTGCAGGGCATTCATAATCTGGATGCGTCGATTACGTCCTTTGCCCATGCCTGCTTCCAGTACGCGCTGTCGGTCAAGCAGGACTTGTGGTTCTCCACGAAGGATACCATCAGCAAGACCTACGATCACCGCTTCAAGGACATTTTCCAAGAAATTTTCGATGCGCAGTATAAGGAAAAGTTTGAGCAGGCGGGTATTACCTATTTCTATACGCTGATTGATGATGCCGTGGCGCGCGTCGTGCGCAGCAAGGGCGGGTTTATCTGGGCGTGCAAGAACTACGATGGCGACGTGATGTCCGACATGGTGGCGACGGCGTTCGGTTCCCTGGCGATGATGACTTCCGTGCTCGTTTCGCCGGACGGCAAGTTTGAGTACGAAGCCGCGCACGGTACAGTCACGCGCCACTACTACAAGTATCTGAAGGGCGAGGAGACGTCGACTAACCCCGTCGCGACGATTTTCGCGTGGTCTGGCGCGCTCCGCAAGCGCGGCGAACTGGATCATCTGCCGGACTTGATGGCGTTTGCCGACAAGCTGGAAAAGGCGACTATCGATACCATCGAAAGCGGCGTAATGACCAAAGACCTTGCGCTGCTGTGGGAGGGGACGCCCGCGCAAGCGGTCAACAGCCGCACGTTCCTCGAAGCCATTGCGTCGCGCATGGCGTAAGATGCTGTAGTGACTTTTTGCCCATAGCTTCTTTTGCGGATGCTTTCCTGCTGCTTACGGGAGGCATCCGCTATTTGGTATGCGCGGAATGTGATGGTAGGATGAAAAACGTGTCTGTCCCTATCACCGCTTTGGACATGCCGCTTCACATTCGCAAGGAAAACATGGAAAAAAGCGCGAATTAGCGTGAAATAGCCATTTTCATGTGCGAATGGAGTGTTGATTTTTGAACCAAAACAGACTATAATGGAATTGTACTGCAAATGGCATTTCAAGGCAGCAACGGATGAGAATCGGCTTATCCGTGAAAGGAGAATCTTCGCAAGATGAAGAAAATCATGCTTGTTTTCGGAACTCGGCCGGAGGCCATCAAGATGTGTCCGCTGGTCAATGAGCTGAAGCGCCGCCCACAGGTGCAGACAGTTGTCTGCGTCACGGGGCAGCACAAGCAGATGCTTCAGCAGGTGCTGGATGCGTTTTCGGTCGTGCCGGATTACGATTTGGCGATTATGCAGCCGAACCAGACGCTTTTCGATGTTACTACCGCTATCCTGACGCGCATTCAGGCAGTTCTCAATCAGGAGAAGCCTGATTTGACGCTCGTGCATGGTGATACCAGCACGGCATTTGTTACCGCACTGGCGTGCTTCTATCTGCATATTCCGGTTGGACATGTGGAGGCTGGGCTTCGTACCTACAACCTCGAAAGCCCTTTCCCGGAAGAGTTCAACCGGCAAGCAGTTTCACTGATTTGCCGGTATCATTTAGCGCCGACGGAAAAGGCAAAGCAGAACCTGCTGCGCGAGGGCAAAGACGAATCGTCTATCTTCGTGACGGGCAACACCTCCATCGACGCGCTGAAAACCACCGTTCGCGCGGATTACACCCACCCGGAACTTACGTGGGCGCAGGGCAGCCGCCTGATTCTCATCACCGCGCATCGGCGGGAGAACCTTGGCGAAGCCATGCACCATATGTTCCGCGCGATTCGCCGCGTATTGACGGAGCACCCCGATGTCAAGGCGCTCTACCCGATTCACCTGAATCCAGTTGTTCGGCAGGAAGCGGCGGAAGAACTGTCCGGGCTGGAACGTCTGCACATCATTGAGCCGCTGGATGTGCTAGATTTCCACAATATCATGGCGCACAGCACGTTGATTCTGACCGATTCCGGCGGTATTCAGGAGGAGGCGCCCGGTCTGGGCAAGCCTGTTTTGGTCATGCGCGACACGACCGAGCGCCCGGAGGGCGTTGCGGCGGGCACGCTCAAGCTCGTCGGCACGTCGGAAGAGACGATTTACCGCGAGTTTACGCGTCTGCTGGATGACCCGGCGGCTTACGCGGCGATGGCGCACGCCAGCAATCCCTACGGCGATGGACACGCCTGCGAACGGATTGCGGATATTCTGTGTGAATAAACCGCGCTGGGCGCACATACAATCATCGTCGAAACATGGGGAGGAGCGTTCCGCATGAAAAAACAGTCATACCAACGCATCCTCGCTGTGCTGATCAGCCTGATGATTCTGCTGACGGCGGGCATGTGCATCGTCGGCGCCGGACTGCTGCAAACCCGAGAGGATTCGCCGGACATTCTGCCGGAAGCGACGGATACCGCGGATTCGGATGAATTGCTGATGGCGTCCGACCTTGCACCCGACCCGGCAAAGTGGTTTCTGCCTTACGACGGAGATTTGACCGACGCGGACGGAAATCCGGTGCGCCTATCCACCCTGCGCGGACAAACGACGCTCCTGCTGTTCTGGTCAAGCTGGTGTCCGGACTGCCAGGTGTACTTGGCGGGCGACTTTGGGGCGGCGGTACAGGCCGCACAAGCGGTGGGGGCGCAGGTCGTTCTTGTCTGCCGAGAGGGGATTCGCGGCGACACGCGCGAGAAGGCAGAAGCAGAATTGACGGAATGCGGCATTACAGGCATTCCGTTGTACATGGATGCGGACGCGGCGCTCTTTCACACGCTGGGACTGCGGAGCGTGCCGTCTCTGGCGGTTTTCGATTTGCAGGGGCAGCTGCTCCGCGCAACGGCGGATATGCCGAATGCGGATGAAATGGCGCAGCTGCTGGACGCGGCACAGCATCCGGCACAGCAGACGCTCGCGTTTCTGAAACGGCTGATGCAGGCAGATGGTGCGATTCCATCCACCTATACGCTGTCCGGCGGCGCGGTTCATCCGGGCGATACTGTGCTTTCCGAGACGATGGGGCAGACCATGCTCTATGCGGCGCAAACGGAGGATGCGGCGCTCTTCTCCGATGCCTGGCGTTATGTCCGTGACAAAATGACCGTCGGCGGCTTAACCGTCTGGCGGATTCAGACAGGCGAAAAAGCGGCGGCTAATGCGTCGCTGGATGATCTGCGCATTCTCCGCGCGCTGATGGAAGCGGATGCGGTATGGGGCGGCTATGAGCGTGAAATCCGCGAACGGGCGGCGGCACTGTACACTGCCTGCGTGGTGGATGATGCGCTGGTCAGCTTTGCGAACGTCGATGGTTCGGGGCGCGGCGATAGTGTCACCCTGTGCTATCTGGATGTGCAGACAATACGAGCCTTATCCGCCTATGATGTCCGATGGACAGCCGTCGCGAACCGCAGCGAAGCCATATTGACTGATTCGCGCGCGCTCATGAGCAGCGAACTCCCACTCTACCGCGCTTCCTATACCCCGGCGAAGGACACATTCAGCAATGCGGCGGCGCAGATGACCGAAGCGGCGCTGACAATCCTGCACGCGGCGCAAATCAGCGCGGCAGGGGAGCAGACGCTGGATTGGCTGGATGCGCAGCTTGGCGCAGGCGCGATTTATGCGCAGTACGCGTCAAACGGGCAGGTCGGCTATGGATTCCGCTATGAAGCGATTGGATCGTATGCCGTCCTGGCACAGGTCGGTGCCGTCAGCGGGCACACGGAGCTTGCGCGGCTGTCGCTGGCGAAACTGGAGAACCGCCGCGTTGCGACGGGGACATTCGCGGGCGCTTACGGCAGCATCAAAGGCGAAACATCCTATACATTTGATGAATTGGAAGCTCTTTTTGCGCTCATGGCCATGAAGCCGTAACGCAGGAAAGGAGAGTGCAGTGTGCGCGCGATTGCGTGGCTGATTGTGAAACTCAGCGGCTTGTTTGTCAAGCTGTACCACCTGATTTTGAACGCCATCCGCCGGTTTGACCGCGCGATGCGCAAGCGCTACCGCCCCAAGCACCTTGCCCTGATGGTGGTGCTGGTGATTGCGATTTCAGCGTCGATTACACTTTTTGTCCCGCCGTATCTGGGACTGTCCAACGACGGCAGCTTTGCTGCTGTGCTGGCGGATACCGGGCTGTCCCGGCTTGACCCGTCTGATACAAGCGCTTTCTTCAACTATTATGAGCGTGTCTATAACGTCGGCTCGCCCGCGCTTCCGACCGGTACAACGCCGCTAATTCAGCGGATGCTGGTGCGCACGGCGGTCGTCATCGACGAACTGGTGACGCACGACGGACTGTTTGACATGCGCTTCCTCGCAGCAATCTATCTGCTGATTTACATCCTGCTTCTCATTCCGATGCTCTCCAAGCTGCTGGGACGCGTCAAAGTCTACTCCGAGGGGCTGTTTATCGCGGTTTTTGCTGTGCTGATTTTCGGCGATACCGCCATGATAACCCGCTTTGCATCCTTCTACACACAGCCCATTGAGCTGATTTTGATGGTTGCCTTGGCGAACTGCGTCCTGCAGATTCCGGATAGCCTGAACCGCTTTCTGCCGCAGATTGGGCTTGCCGTCACGGTCATCCTGATGATGGCGGTCAACCAGTACTGTGCGCTGATGGGCGTCGTCTTTTCTGTTGCGTACTGGATGCTCATGCGTCACAAAGCGGATGCGCTTCATAAGGGGCTGTATTCGCTCCTTGCAGTGCTGCTGTGCGTCGTCAGCGTCATGCAGACGGGCGATATGGTCAACAATCAGACGGTTAACGAGAAGTACGACCAAATGACGCGCGGTGTTCTCTTTGAGGCGACTGACCCGGAAAAAGCACTGGCGCAGTTCGGCATTGAGGCGCGGTATTCCGTGCTGACGGACACGTATTCCACGCAGAGCTACCCCGTTGTGCTGCCGGAAAGCGGCGCGCTGGATGAGGGCTTCCTTGATCAGTACACGACGTCGGACGTGACGCTGTATTACCTGCGCCATCCGATTCAATTACTGGGGCTGTTTGAGGTCGGCGTGCGCAACGCGTTCTTCACGCGTACGGATTATTCCGGCAACTACGAGCAGTCCAGCGGAATGCCTGCGCGGGCAAAGGCACTGTTCCTCTCTATCTGGTCAACGTTCAAGGAGCGTTCCGCCCCGCAAACGGCGGCGTCGCTGCTCCTGCTGGTCGTCGCCTTCCTCTTCTTCCGCCGTAAAGCGGACGAAAAGCTGGAATCAGGCAGGGAAGCCGCCAGTGTCTACACCATGCTCAGCGTGCTGCTTTTCGCGGCGGTTACTGTCGAGCTGATGACGGTCGTCATCCTCAGCGGCGATAGTCTGCTGCTGCGCCAGAGCTTCCTGATGGGCTGTCTGATTGACCTGCTGGCGATTATGGCGTGCACTGAGGGACTCCACCGACTGAAAATTATTGAAACGGACGGGCAATGAAGGAGGCTGCCATGAAAAACGAAACGCAATCGGCACTGGTAGCGCGGGACGCGGCTATCATTTTGCTGCTGATCTGGGCGTTTATGCAGGCGCTGCTGATGATTTGGGCACCTGCGGATACGCAGACGACGTATTTGCTGCTGTTGTTCCTGATGGATATTGCCGTGCTGTGCGGCTTTATGGATCGCGTCAACACCGGCACGGCGCTTGCAGCGACGATTACCTGCGGCTGGGTGGCGTATAAGCTGTATTCTTTTTATGCCGTGGGCGAAACGGTGCACTTGACAGACTATTTTGTGACTGTACTGCCGCTGCTGGGATCGGGCGCGGCGGCGCTCTTCTCCCGCAGTATGCGCCACGTCAATGCTGAGAACAAGCTGCTGCGCCGTCAGGTGGATGAACAGGTGCTGGTGGACGATGTGACGGAGCTGTACAACCTGCGCGCCATGTATCGCGATGCGCAGATGATGACGGGTTACTGCGTCCGCAACCATCTGCCGATTTCGCTGATGATTATCCAGATGCGCTACGAAAGTGAACTGCACGGGATGCTGTCCCACAGCCGCTATATCCAACTGCGCAAGCGGCTGGCGGAACTGGTGATGGATAGCGTGCGCGTAGAGGATAAGGTCTATTGCATTGACGAGCATGGCACGATGGCGATTTTGCTGACCTCCAATGAAGCAAACAGCGCCTATGTCCGCAGTCGTATTATTGCAGCGGTGACGAAGGAGGATGCTTTTGACGGCATTCTGGAGCGCGGGACGCACATGGATCTGCGCTTTGCCTGCAAGGAGTACGACGAGCATTTCGGCAAGGACATGATGGCGTTCAAGAAAGCCGTTGAGAGCGAGCTGGCGTATGATGTGTAAGGCGAAAGCGTGGGTACTGGCGCTGGCGGCGGGGCTGCTGCTTCTGCTGATACCCGCACAGGCGCGCGCGGATGTGACCCGTCTGCTGATTTTGAACGACGAGCAGACAAGTGAGACGAGCGCAGCGGCGACGGACGTCCTGCGGCGATTTGCGCTCTATTCCAGCTGGACATGCACGTTTGCCAGCAGCGAGGATGTGCCGGACACCGACGGGTACACCGCCGTCATCATCTGCACCGACCCGAATCGGGCGCTGAATGCGTCGGTGGCGCTGGCGATTCAGGAGAGCAAACTGCCTGTGTTTGTCATCGGCGCGGGCGGCTTGGCGGAGCTGACGAAAACGCAGGTACATGAAGGTTCACTGACATTGCGCTTGCAGACGCAGGCAAATGCCGCGAACGATATGCTGCTTTCCGGCAATTCGCTTCTGCTGATGAAGAAAAGCGGCGAATCGCTCGGCGGACAGATTTTCGTCGGTGCGCAGGCATTCCCGCTTTGCCAAACGGCGGGAAGCATCACCCATTTGGCGTATTTTGACCCGTCGCAGGAAGCGCAGTGCGCGTTCCTCTCAACGCTGCTGCAAACGTGGCTGTGGCCCTACAAGAATTCTCCGACCGCGTACGGGCAGTATCTCGTGCTTGACCGCATTTATCCGTTTGCCGACCCGGAGCGGCTGCTGTCGCTGGTGGAGATGCTTGAGACGGAAAATGTGCCGTACGTCCTGTGTGTCATGCCGATTTACGCCAATGCCGATTATCCGGCAATGAAGCGTTTCTGCGAGGTGCTGCGGTATGCGCAGAGCCGCGGCGCGGGCATTGTGATGCACGTTCCGCAGGTGACACTGGTGAATGTGACGGTGGAGGACTTGCAGGAGAATATCGCCAATGCGTATTCCGCCTATTCGCGCTATGGCGTCTACCCGCTGGCGATTGAAGCGCCGGATGTGTGGCTGATGAGCGAAAAGGGGCAGGATGTCCTGCGCGGCTGGCGAACGGTGTTCCTCTTCCGCTCGGATGAAGCGCTTTTCGGCGAGAAGCAGGCGGAGAACACGGCGTTGCGCGATGGCCACCAAATCGTCGCGCCTGCCTACGCTGACGCGACCGCCTTCACCAACGCCTATGCACAGGCGATTTACCTTGACCCGTCAGAGGATATCGAGACGCTCCGGACGCAGGTCAATCGGCTGAAGAACTCCCGCACAGCGCTCAAGAAGCTTTCAGATGTGGAAGGTATCGTCTATGCGGGCGACCTGTATGTGCATTTTTATCCGGCGGATGGGCTGTATGTCAACGGACAGGCAGCGTCGCTTGCCTATCAGCGCTTCAATTACGACGAGGACTACGTCTACGACCGCGGCTTTGTGCAGTATATGACCGAGCAGATTCAGGCGAGCAACAAGCTGATTCTGGCGTTTGTGGCTGTAGCGTGCACAATTTTCATTGCCGGGATGATTATTTCCCGGCGGACGACGCGACGGCAGCTGCTGGGCAACCATCCGCACGCGAAAGACGAGCAGGAGGGGGTGAATCTGCATGACGGCGGCTGATTATTTGATGCTGATTTCGATGGTCTGCATCTGGGCGCTGATGGCGATTAACGTCTTTCTGTCCGTCGGCGGATTCCTGTATTACCATCAATGCAGCAAAACGGACGGGCATGTGCCGATTGACGAGTACCCATTCGTGTCGATAATGGTGCCGGCGCACAACGAGAGCGTCGTCATCCGGCGCACCGTCCGCGCCCTGCTCAACTTCGACTACCCGCACGACCGCTACGAAATCATCGTCATCAACGACAATTCTACCGATGACACCGCAAATGTGCTCAAGCAGATTCAGGCGGCGAATCCCGGCCGCAACCTGATTGTCGTCAATACGGATAACGTTGTCGGCGGGAAAGGGAAGTCTAACGCGCTGAACATCGGCTATTCGGTAGCAAAGGGCAGCGTGTTTGCGATTTACGATGCGGACAACACGCCCGAACCGCAGGCACTGCGCATTCTGGTGGAGAACCTGATGAGCGATTCGTCGCTGGGCGCGGTCATCGGCAAATTCCGCACACGCAATCGAAGCGCTTCGCTGCTCACGCGCTTTGTCAACATCGAGACGCTGGCGCACCAGTGCATGAATCAGGCGGGGCGCTGGTTCTACTTCGGGCTGTGCACCATTCCGGGCACGAACTTCGTCATGCACCGCCACATCATTGAGGAAATCGGCGGCTGGGATCCGGACGCGCTGTCGGAGGACACGGAAATCAGCTTCCGCATCTACCGCATGGGCTACAAAATCAAACTTGTGCCGCAGGCGGTGACGTGGGAGCAGGAGCCGTTTCGCCTGGGGATTTGGTTCAAGCAGCGTACCCGCTGGGCGATGGGTAACCTGTATGTGCTGATCAACAATTTCAAGTATATCTTTGATCCGTCCGGCGGCAAAATGCGCATGGATGTGCTGTACTACGCGCTGGTGTATATCCTGATGGCATTCACGCTCGTCTGCTCGGACACCATGTTCGTTCTGGGTGTGCTGGGGTACAGCCATGTGTCGCTGGGCGGCTTGTCTACGATGGTGTGGGTGATGGCGTGCGCGCTGTTCGAGTGCAACGTCATGCTGACGCTGGCGCAGGAGAAGAATGAGTTCAATCTGCAATCGGCGGCGCTGGTTCTGCTGATGCTGTTTACCTACTCGAAACTGTGGGTGGTTGTCGTCCTCCGCGCCATGTGGATGACGGTGAAGAAAATCGTCAGCAAAACGGATTACACTTGGTATAAGACCGAACGTTCCGCAGACTAATCAGAAGGGATGGATTGAGAACGATGAACACACGCTATTTCACAAGCCGTCTGCTGGCTTTGATGCTCGCAGCGCTGCTGGTTTTCTCCTGCGCTGCGGCGGAGGAAACCGAAATTCCCAGCGGTGTGGTGGACAATTTTGTCCAGAGTGAAATTGAAAAGCAGCAATCCGCCGGTGACGCAACGGCATTTGAGGCAGGCGCGGCGGCAGGGGAGTATTATGCTGATTTCACCTTCGGCGGCGTGCAGACACTCAGCGGCATTACGACGACGCTGAGCCTGTACGCAAATCTGCCGAAGTACGCCAAGCCCGTCAGCGCCGTGCTGCGCCTGAGCTACACCGCATCCGACCTGATTCTGACGGACATTTCCTCCCTGACGTACTATATGAACGGCACGCCGTTCGGCTCGTCGAAGATTGTCGCGCGTTCCGACGGCGCGCAGACCGTGCTGTATGTGAGCGTCCCGGTGGAGCTGCTTACGACGGGCTATAATCTGCTCGAAATTCTCTCGTATGTCCGTCTGACGGACGACGAAGGCTGCCGCGACGACTACAATGGCGCGAACTGGGTCAAGATCGCCGATACGACTTGCTTGCGTATCTACTACGAGATTTCCGACGATGCGGATGAGCTGTACATGTACCCGTACCCCTTCATTTCGCTGATGAATCCCGACGGCGCGGAGAGTGTGGTTGCCGTCAGCGACGCGGCGGACGAAGCCGAGCTGACCGCCGCCATGATGCTGATGGCGGGCATGGGCAACAGTCTGTCTGCCGAAAACGCCATGACGCTGTGCCGCCTGTCGGACGCGAAAAGCGAAAACGTGCTGTATGTGGGACTGAAGAAGAACACGCCGGAGTATCTGCTGTCTCTGCTGACGCAAAGCGTTCCTGCAACGGGCGCACTGGTGCAGCGCGCGACGGATGGCGACACATCGTATCTGCTGATTGTCGCGGAGGAAGAAGCCGCGCTCAGCGAAGCCGCCGCGCTGCTCAGCGACACATCCCGCGTGGCGCAGCTCCACACATCGCAGACCTACGTTTCCGTCGGCGAAGCGCAGCAGTATGCCCTCGCGTCGGAAACGTCCGGGCTGACGCTTGCAGGGCAGTACACCATTAAGGACATTTCCGGCAACGGCATCAGCTTCTCCGGCCCCTTCACGCAGAAGATGACGATTTATCTGCCCGTCGCGAAGGACTATGTGCTGTCCAGCGAAAGCCGCTTCTCCTTCGACATCCGGTACAGTGAGAATCTGGACTTCGACCGCAGCCTCGTCACGTTCTACTGGGGCACGAGCATTCCGCTGTATTCCCACAAGCTGACCAAAGAGGGCGCAACGGGCGAAACGCTGACCTTCTCCGTCCCGGCAGACGCCATCGGGGAGGCAGGCAGCAGCATTACCGTTGTGTTTGACCTCGAAATCAAGGATTTGGACTGCACCGTGCGGTCGATGAACACGCCGTGGGCGTATATCGCGGCGAACTCGTCACTGTACCTGCCGGCGGGCGAAAACACAACGCTGAATCTGGCAAATCTGCCGGCGCCGTTCCAGCGCGCAAGCCGCATGAACAACGTTGTGATGATACTCAGCGATGACGCGACGCAGACGGAATTGACGCTCGCGGGGCGCATCATGGCGATGCTCGGCGCGGGCAGCACGCCCTATGGCTTGCTGAAAGTCATCCGCGCGGAGAATTTCCAAGCAGCCGCCTACGGCAACAGCAACCTGATTGTCGTCGGTCTGTCCGACCGAAACAGCGTCTTCAAGCAGATCAATCCTTACCTGCATTTCCAGTACACGGACGATATGACCAGCCTTGCCGAAAGCACGAAGCTGGTGATGACGACGGATTATGCCCACGAAGCCAGCGTGCTCCAGCTGATGAAATCCCCCTACAACGAGACGATGGCGCTGCTGACTGCTTCCGCCGCGACCGAAGCAGGCTTGCAGAACCTGATGGCGCGCTTGAGCACGGAAAAGAACCGCTGGTCGCTGGGCAAGGAAGCGCTGGTGGTGGATGGCTACGGCGGCGCATCCAGCTATCAGTTCACCGTGTCCACAGCGCTGACGCAGAACGCGGAAAAGCCGTCGTTCGCGGATGTTATTGTGCAGAATCGTGAGCCGATGACGCTGCTGCTGGTCGGCATGGGCTGCATGTTGGTGCTGCTGCTCGTGCGTATTCACCACCGCAGAAAGTACGACGATAAGTAACCTGATTTTCGGCGAGGCGGAGGAAGGAGACAAAGGCTCATGCTGTTCAACTCCATCGAATTTCTGCTGTTTTTCCCGGCAGTCGTGCTCTTGTACTACGCGATTCCGGGCAAACTGCGCGTCTTTTGGATTCTTCTGACGTCTTACCTGTTCTACATGAACTGGAATCCGGCGTATGCGCTGCTGCTGCTTTTCTCCACGGCAGTCACGTTCCTTTTCGGCTTGCTGATTGGGAAACGGCGTACCAAGGAGAAAGCAGCGGCAGAGGCAGGACGCCCGATTCGCCAGATTTCCAAGGTCTGGGTCGGCGTGTCCTTCGCTGTCAACCTCGCGATTCTCTTCTTCTACAAGTATTTCGACTTTACCGTCGATAACCTCAACGTTATTCGCGGGTGGATGGGTCTTGCGCCTGTCACACCCGGTTTTGACGTGTTGCTGCCTGTCGGCATCTCATTCTACATCTTTCAGGCGCTGTCGTATGTCGTTGATGTTTACCGCGGCGACGTGCGCATGGAGACGAATTTCATCAAGTACGCGGCGTTCGTCAGCTTCTTCCCGCAGCTGGTCGCCGGGCCGATTGAACGTTCGACTAACCTCCTGACGCAGTTCGACACGCCGCATAAGCTGGAATACGATAACGTCCGCGACGGTCTGCTTCGGATGGTGTGGGGCTTCTTCCTCAAAATCGTCATTGCTGACCGCGCCGCGATTCTGGTCAATCAGGTGTTCAATTACTGCAATTACTACGAAGGCCCGACTGTGCTGATTGCGGCGGTTCTCTTCGCGTTTCAGGTTTACGGTGACTTTGCGGGCTATTCCAATATCGCCATCGGCGCGGCGCAGGTCATGGGCTTTAAGCTGATGAAGAACTTCGAGCGCCCGTATCTCGCTGTGTCCGTATCGGACTTCTGGCGGCGCTGGCATATCTCGCTCAGCACATGGTTCCGCGATTACCTCTATATCCCACTGGGCGGCAACCGCAAGGGGACGGTGCGCAAGTACATCAACCAGATGATTGTCATGCTCGTGTCGGGCTTGTGGCACGGCGCGGCGTGGAATTACGTCATCTGGGGGGGTATCAATGGGCTGTATCAGGTGGCGGGCGGCATCACGAAGCCCTTCCGCCGCCGTATCCAGCAGAAAACCGGCGCGCGCACGAACACGCTGAGCTGGCGCATCGGGCAGGTGCTGACGACGTTTGTGCTGATTGACCTGTCATGGATTTTCTTCCGCGCGAACAGCCTCGGTGACGCCATGCACCTCCTGTCGAGCCTCTTCCGCGGCTGGAACACCAATATCTTCTTCGACGGCAGCCTGCTGAAACTGGGGCTTGACCAGACGGAGTGGCTTGTGCTGCTGGGTGCGCTGCTGATTCTGCTGGCGGTCAGCCTGATGCAGGAAAAGGGCGTGTCCGTGCTGGAAGCAGTCAAGCGGCAGCAGCTTTGGTTCCGCTGGCTGATTTACCTCGCGGCGATTTTCGTCGTTCTGCTGACGGGCATCTACGGCCCCGGCTTTGCGGCATCGTCGTTCATCTACTTCCAATTCTGACGAAGGGAGCGCGGAAAGAATGAAAAAGCTGATTCAAAAAGCCGTCAAGGTTCTCGCCTTCCTTCTGGTGCTGGCGTTGTGCTATGGACTGATGGATCAGGTGCTGAAAATCAAGACGGATGACATGGTGTCGATGGTCAAGCTGCGTCAGCTGCCGCCGGACACGGTGGATGTGCTGCTTGTCGGGTCGTCGCATATCGGGACAAATGTTGATAATCAGCAGATTTTCGATGAATATGGTATTTCAAGTTACAATTTGTGGGTTGGCATGCAACCGATCTGGAATACTTACTATTGCTTGAAAGAAGCGCTGTCAGCACAAAGCCCGCAGATTGTGATTGCTGAAGTGTACTTAAGCACGACAACAATGGACTATTCGCCGAAAGAAACGGCAATAAAAAATGTTGAATTGCTGAATTTGGGTATCAACAAAGTTCAAGCTGCTTTCGCATCTTATGAAAAGTGGACGGATGCCGTAGAAGCCTTGTGGGGATTGCCGTACTATCATGAACGGTATGATGATTTAACTATTGCGGATTTTGTGCAGGAAAATGATTTGTCGCTTCCTGCGCCGAGACGCCCGGAGGGTGGCGTGGCTATCCTAAAAATGCTGGATTATGCTTCCATTACAGATAAACTTCCGATTACTGAAAAAAAACGAACAGTATTTGCGAAAAATTATTGATTTGTGCAAGCAAAAGAACATTACGCTAATATTGATGGCTGCGCCGTTTGAAGCGACAGAAGAAGCTGCTATGCGGCTGAACACTGTTGCAGAAATTGCCAAAGAAGAAGGCGTACCGTTCCTCAACTATGTGAAGGAATGGGATAGCCTTGGGATGGACGCAAACACTGACTTTTATGATGGCGGTCACTTCAATAATCAAGGTATTGTTAAGTTTTCCCGCATTGTGGGACAGTATTTATCACAGAATTATTCTTTGCGTGATTGTAGAAAAATTGAAGGATTTATATGGAATGCTTCGCAGACAACTGCTGATAAAAACAAAGCAGAGTTTATCTTAAGCAATCAGTTCTCTGGTGATGGTGTTTCTGAATACTATGATACAAAGATTAAACTCTATGAAAATCGTTATAGTTCATGGACAATATTGACCCAAATTGGTCTGCCCTTGCCAGACACGGATGAAGGGCAGGTCGTTATGGCTTGCTTTGATGAGCAAAATGGCGAGAATTATCGTGGGTTGCTGATTCGCGGTGAAGGCAATGCGCTCCAAGTGATATTGGGGAACAATCGTACATTCATGCTGCCACTTTTGCATGGTGATTCCGCTACGCTTGCTATCACCAAGGACAATGAACGATATTCTATTTATCTAAATGGCGAAAAACTCTATGAGAATGAACAGCTTCCCTGCGACGCCTATTCCGGCACGCTTCTCCTCGGCTGCGAAGAACTCACTCCCGGCGGGGAGAAGTTCCGCTTCTCGCCCACGCGCGTGCTGAACCTCGAAGTCTATGACAGCGTGCTGACGGAAAGCGAAATCCTTGCGTGGCAGCCGGAAGACCTGCCCGAAGCGCCCAAGCCGCTCGGCATCGGCGTGAAGGACGCGGCGGAAGTCTACACGCTTCCGGAGCAGTTCGTCGGCGGCGACGAAACGTATCGTCAGGCATCGTATCTCGATACGCAGACACAGCTGTTTGCCTCCACTGCGACGCGTTTCACCCTGCTGACCAGCGTCACGCCGAGTGAAAATCCAGGCAATGGCGTGTTCCTGTCCTGCTTCGACGAGAATGCCAAGAACTATCGCGGTCTGCTGATCCGCCAGCTGGACAACGCGCAGATCAACATCGTTTTCGGTCAGAATGTCGGCGTGACTGTGCCGGGCGAATTTGACCGCGAAATGCATATCGCCATCGTCAAGGACGGCGCAAGCTACCGCATCTATGCGGATGGTCTGCTCGTCGCTGAAGCCGAATCGCCTGCGGATAGCTATGACGGCACGCTGCTCCTCGGCGCCCAGCGCGACGCGGACGGCAATATCTTCCGCATCAGCCAGACGCAGGTGAATCACCTGTCTGTCTACGCGGGCGTGATGGCAGAAGCGGACATTGCGGCATATGACTTCGCCGACGCGCCGCTGCCGCCGGAACTGGTTGCGGAATCCGCCGCGTACACCATGCTCGGCGCATTCGTCGGCAACGGCAGTGACCGTGCGCTCGACACGGGCGTGAAGCTCTACGATGTCGCCACGAAGGATTGGACGCTCGACACCGTCATCGACGTGCGCAAGGGCGTGAATAACGGCGTCTACATGTCCTGCTTCAGCGAGGAAACCGGGCATTACCGCGGCTTCATGCTCCGGCAAGACAATGCCGATACGCTCACAGCCTATGTCGGCAATAGCGTCGGCGTCACGGTGGATTTGCCGCAGGGCACGTCGCTGATGCACCTCGTGGTCGTCAAATCCGGCAGTCAGTACACGATTTGGCAGGATGGTCAGCTTGTCCAGCGCGTCGAAAGCGCCTGCGATAACTACGACGCGACGCTCCTCCTTGGCGCACAGCGCGATGCGGACGGAAACCTGTTCCGCTTCTCGAACGCGGGCATCCGGACGCTGAACATTACGGACGGCGCGCTGCCTGACACGGACGCGGCGACGCTTTCCGCCCCTGTGAAGGACAACAGCCGATTCTAACGCATATCGAAAGAGAGGAAGCTTGCGCATGGAACAGACACGACGGGCGAGGCTGACCGGATTGACGGCGGCGCTGCTGACCGTAGCGGCGATTCTGTGGACGCTGTTTGCGTCGCCGTCCATCGGGGTGGTGGCGGACGGCAGCTATGCTTCGGCGGCGGAAGGGCTTGCGCTGCGCTATGCGGAAGAGAGCATCCCGACCGGGCAGCGCGTGGAGAAATTCGCCTATGAGGACACGGCGTATTCCACGCTGTTATTCGCTTCCAGAACCTCCGCCGGCGCGGCGGTTGCGCTCGTCCGGCTGGCGACACACCCGTTCGGTCTGGGTTTCAGCACGCGTTATTTGGCGGTCGTGTATGCGCTGCTGATGGGCTGGGGCGCGTACCTGCTGGCGAACGGGCTGGCGCGGCGGTCGCGCACGGCGGCGATTCTTGCGACGCTCGGACTGCCGCTTGCGCTGGCGAATCCCGCCGTCATCGGCTATTTGAACAGCCTGTATGCGGTCGGCGCTTCCATAGCATATTTGCTTCTTTTCCTCGGCGCGACGGTTTATTGCCTGTGCCGGGAAAAGGGATGCGGCGTTCAATGGGCGCTGCTGGTGCTTTTTGCGGCGCAGCTGATGCTGCGTACCATGGCGCAGATGATGGTGCTGCTGCCCGCGGCGGTGCTGGCGGTTGTGCTGTGCGCCGTGCATAGCTGCCCCGGACGGGCAGAACGTCCGCTTCATGCGGCGTGTGTGCTGATTGCGAGCCTGATGTGCGTGAGCGGCCTGGTTACAGGTTGGCAGGCGGACGACACGGTGCATTCCGCCGCCGCGAACTACTTGGCGGTCTTTCAAGGCTATCTGCCCGCATCGGAGAAGCCGGAAGAGACGCTGGAAGCCCTCGGCTTGCCCGAAAGTTACCTCGCGGACATTGGCAAAAGCTACTATGAACCTTCCGAAAATTTTGTGAACGATCCGCGGGATGCGGAGAATGCCGCCCTGCTGAACGAAAATATTTCGCTGGGGAAACGGGTGAAATTTGCGATTCAGCATCCGGCAGTCGTTCGCACCATGATGGACAAAAACGAAGGCGCTTTGCGGAACGCGGACAGCTGGTATTTGGCGGACGATGCCGGGAATGCCGTTTCGTCACGTTCACCGCTGCATACCGTGCTGGAAACCATTTTCGGGCGTGACCATCACGCCATTTCCCGCTGGTGCTTGATTTGCGCGGCGCTCCTCGTGCTGCTGCTGCCCATTGTGCGGCGGCAGAGCGCATCCGTGATGCTCTGCGCGTTTCTGTTGATGGTACTGCTTGGCACGATTGGCTATCTGCCGCTGACCCTCGTGCTGACGGGCGGCATTGACTTGTTGACCGTGAAGCCGCTGGCGTTCCTGCTGGGCGGTTTGATGGTGCTGGTGAGTTTCGCCTCCGGCGCGGTGCTCCTTCGCCGCCTGATGGCGTGGCTGAGCGTGAAGGAAGCGAAATTAGCGCTGCCGCCCTGCTCGGCGGGCGCGTCCGGCGGACTGCTGGCGTATCTCCGTAAAATCCGCGTGACGCAAAAGGGGACAGTCGCCATCGTTGCGGTGGTTTGCATGGTGCTCTGCTGCTGGCAGCTGCTTCCGGCAGAGCACATTGGCGGCGTGAACAACGGCGACTTCGGGCGCATGATGGAGCAAATCGACCTGTACTGGGCACAGCCGCAGCTCGATGATGAATCGACGCAGCTTGAGTGGGGTGTCGTCGAGGATTACTCCTACCGTGAGCCGTTCCATCCGGCGCGCTTGACCTCCATAGACCCCACCTATTCGCTGATTTTCCCGTCGATGCTCGTGCGCTTCATCACCCTGCTGACGGGCGGCAATTACTCCACGCAGGTGCAGGCGTTCATCCTGCTGGCGCTGGTGATGGCGGCGCTGCTGCTGCTCGTGCACGACCTGTATCCGCTGCTGGGCAAGCTGACGCTTCCGGCGGGGCTGGTTGTTGCGTGTATGCTGCTGGGCGAAAATTACCTCGCATGGTACAACTCGCTCTTCGGCGAAACGATGATTCCCGTCGGCTTGATGCTGACCATTGCCTGTACGGTGCATCTGGCGCTGATGCCGCGTGGCAGCCGGAAAAGCTGGCTGTGGATGATTCTGCTTGCCATCAGCGTGCGATTTCTCTGCACTGCCAAGGCACAGATGGCGCTGGCGCTCCCGGCGGCGATTGTTCTGCTGATTGTCTTTACCGTCTATCATCATCCGCAGACAAAAAAGCCGCTGATTGCGTTTTCGCTGATGGGCGCGCTGCTGTGCGGGCTGGTCAGCTACGACACGCTTGGTGTGTACCGCAAAAATCAGGGGGTGTCCGAAAAGCAGACCATCTGGCAGAGCGTGTTTTACGGTGCGCTGATGATTGCCGACGACCCGGACGCAGCCATGGAAGAGCTGGGCATTCCGGCGGAAATGAAGGCGGACATCGGCAAACACGCGTACTATCCGAACAACGAGTACGTTTATCCCATTGAGTCGGACGAATTACAGGAGAAATTCTATGACCATGTGACGACGATGACGCTCGTGCGCTACTATCTGCGCCATCCGAAGGACATGCTGACAATGATGAACCGCGCGGCACAGGAATCCGTCACGTTGAGCACGTCGTTCATGACCTACACGGACGCGCTGTACAGCGACAATCGTCCGCTGCACCGCATGAATCTCTGGTGTAATCTGCGCAGCATCTTCGCGGCGCACGCGTTCTGGGTATATGTGCTGCTCTACGGCACGGCGGGCGTGTTCTGCCTGACGCTGATTTGCCGCAAAAAGACGCAGAAGCAGACAAAGCTGCTGGCGATGCTGTTCCTGTGCGTGATGTTCGTGGGTGTAATGCAATACCCGCTGTCGGTCATCGGCAACGGCTTTGCGGACAACAACAAACAAATGTATACCTTTATGCTCTGCCACGACCTGCTTGTTGTGGCGGCAGGCGTGGTGCTTGTGCGGCGGCTGATTCCGGCGCGGCGCACGGCGGAAAATGCAATCAGGGAGGAAGCAAACCATGAGCCGCAAGAAGAATCTGCTTGATTATCTCGCGCTGACGCTGTTTATCATGTGCATGGGCTTGGCGCTCAGCGCCAGCCTCGAATATGTGACGCGCGCGACGGAGCGGGAATATCTCGGACAGGGAATCTGGGTGCTGAGTATGGCGGGGCTGTCGCTCCTTGCGCTGCTGCTGGGGCGAATTTCGCGCAAGTGCGGGCAGAAGATGCAGCCACTTCCCAAAAACATCGTGATGATTGTGTTCGGCGCGGTGCTGGTGGGTGTTGGCGTGTATCTGCGCCTATGGGTGATTTGGAATATCCCCGTTGAGCCGGATTCGGACTTTGAGACGTACTACCGCATGGCGAATCACCTGCTGAATGATACGCTGATGTCCGCCGAAGGAGCGGTCGACCGCCGCTATATCGCGCTCTACCCGCACACCATCGGCTTCCCGATGCTCATTCTGTGGCCGACGTTTGCTATTTTCGGCGCGTCGGTGCGCAACGCGCTGTACGCAAACCTTGTGTGCAGTGTGATTTCCATCCTCTTGGCGGGGCATATCGCTCGGCGAATCGCGGGGCGCACGGGCGCGCTGGTGGCGGTGGCGCTGATGAGCCTGTGGCCGTCGCACATCCTGTTCAGCAACATGGTTGCCACCGAACCGTCCTTCACGATGCTGATTCTGCTTGCTGCGGACATGATGACGAGTGTTCTTGACCGCCGCAAGGGCAGCCTCTACGACGTCGCTCCTTCTCGGATGCTGGGCGTGATGGCGCTGCTGGGCATCGTGCTGGCGCTTGCGGGCGCAATTCGCCCGATGGCGGTCATCCTGCTGGCGGCGTACTGCGTGGTGCAGCTGTGCGTCACGGGCGACCCGATGAACGAAATCCGTGTGGAGGGCGCGCGCTACGCCACGAGTCAGCCAATCGTCTGCATTGTGCTGGTGCTGGCGTGCTATCTCGTCACGGGCAGCGTCATCAACCGCGCGATTTCTGACATCATCGGCGAGCAGCCCGCGTCGGGGCTGTACGCGTCCGGCTACAACCTCATGGTCGGCTTGAACACGCAGTCGAATGGCTTGTGGAACGAGACGGACAGCGAATTCTTCGCGCAGGCGTATGACGCTACGAAGTCCGCGACGGGGGCGCATCAGGCGTGTATGGAAGTGGCGGCGCAGCGCATCCAGTCGGAGCCGGAAAACGTGCTGAACCTGATGGTCTACAAGTTCCGCGACCTGTGGCGAACGGATGATTTCGGCATTGACTGGAATCTGCTCTGGACGGAGCAGCAGGGGACGCTGACGCCTGAACTGCGCAGCCTGCTGGAGAGCATCCGTCCCATTGGGCGCGTGATGTACATGGCGGTGCTCTTGTTTGCAGCGCTGGGCGCAATGGAGGCGTGGCGGCGGCGGCTTGCCCCGAACGCCATGATTCTCATTTGTATGCTCTTCTTCCTTGGCACGGCGCTGAGCCATATGCTGCTGGAAACGCAGGTGCGCTATCATTACAACATGATTCCGTTCCTGATTCTGCTGGCGGCGTGGACAGTTCGCTCGTGGAGCAAGACTGCCGCGGAGAAAGAAGACGTCCGCGTGATTTATATGGATCGCCCCGAAAACGCCGAAGAGAAGAAGGATAACATCCATTTCGACATGGCGAAGGCAATCGCGGAAGGGCACATCCACGTTTCCGTGACAGAGAACGTCGCACGCACGGAAGAAGCATCAAAAATGGAAGATTCGGCGAAAAGTAGTGTGGAAAACACCTAATACTATTTCCAGATTCAACTGCGCCATCTGCTTGCGCCTTTTTCGTTCTGGCGTCCGCTCACTCCATTTAGCGTAGCGCTGCTACGCTGCATTTCGTTCCCGTTAGCCAGAACGAAAAATTCGCCGCGCATCTTGGCGCATTTTCATTTGGAAATAGTATAAAATATTCGCCGTTCTCGTTTCTGGCTATTGCGAAAATTTACGAAAGATGATAGAATAAATTGAACAATGTGTGAAGAAAATTCACCGGCAAGGGTGCGGCGCCGCCTTTTATGACAATACAGAGAAGAGGGATTGCAGGTATGACGAATCGCGAACAAAAGCTCCTGCCGTCGGCACGGCAGCTGACCTCCGTGCGTCGGACGTCGAACCTGAATTCCTTGACGGGACTGCCGGAGAGGCTGGACTTCCTGCGTCAGGTGCAGCAGCTGCTGACGGAAAAGAAGCTGAACGGCTGGTGCGTGCTGTCCATCGACATAGAGCATTTCAAACTTTTCAACAACTGGTATGGTCAGGTGCAGGGGGACGAGCTGCTGCACACAATCGGGCATCAGCTGGCGCAGCTTGCGAAGGAGAACGACTATATCGCCGGGTATTTTGGCGGCGATGACTTTTTCCTGTGTATGCCGGATGATGACAAGCGGGCGCAGGCGGTATATGACCTGATTTTCCACTGCATCGAGGATTATCAGCAGCTTGATAGCTTTCTGCCGCTGCTGGGCATCTGCCCGGTGGATGAGCATTCCGACGATATCAGCGTGCTGTGCAACAATGCGCAGATTGCGTCCGGGGCGGTCAGGGGCAAGCTGAATCACCGCATCTGCCGCTTTTCCGAGCAGATTATGCAGCAGCTGGAAAAGCATCAGCGCCTGCTCAGCGACGTGCGCATCGGCATCCAGCGCGGCGAATTTACGTTTTATCTGCAGCCGAAGTGCAACAGCCTGACGGGCAACATCGTCAGCATGGAGGCGCTTGTCCGCTGGAATCACCCGGAAATGGGGCTTGTGTCGCCAAGCCGCTTCATCCCATTGCTGGAAGAAACCGGGCTGGTGACGGATTTAGACCGCTACATTTGGGAGAGCGTCTGCCGCACAATGAGCGGCTGGATTCGCAGCGGAAAGCATTTCGTGCCGATTTCGGTCAACGTGTCCATCACGGATATGAAGGCAATGGACGTTCCTGCGCACTTCCGCGAGATGATTAGGCGCTATGACCTCAAATCGGAGCTGATTCGCGTGGAAATCACCGAGACGGCGTTCGCGGAGAACAGCAATCTCGTGCGCGAAGCCATCGACCGCCTCCACCAGTACGGATTTACCGTGCTGATGGACGATTTCGGCAGCGGCTATTCGTCGCTCAATATGCTCAAAGATACGAACGTCGATGTGCTGAAGCTGGACATGAAGTTCATCGAGATGAACGTGGAGAACCGGCAGAAGGGCATCCAAATTGTGGATTCCGTTGTCAATATGGCGCACAAGCTGAATATGACGATTATCGCCGAGGGCGTGGAGACGAAGGAACAGGTCGATATGCTCAAAACGATGAACTGCATCTACGGGCAGGGCTACTATTTCTATCGCCCGCTCCCGGTGAAAGATGCCGAGCGCCTGCTGAGCATCATTGTGCCGGAGGATTACCGAGATATTCAGCGTTTCTCCGGCGTATCGCCGATACCTGCTGCGCCCAGCCAACAGTGGAATACAACGCCGGAGATTGAGCGCGATGTGATTGCGACGCTGGACAGTGCGTATCTGCTGCTTGCACGACTGAACCTCAATACGGGCGAATGCCAGCCGCTCAAGCGTACGCCGCCGCTGCCGGATGCGCAGATGCCGTTTTCACGCTTCAGCAACGATTTGGTGCGTCAGCGGCTGATTCACCCGGAGGATTTGGACGACTACCAGCGGTTTATGGCGCTGGCACACCTGCAGACGGAGATATTCAGTGGGCGGCGGCACATGGACTTCCGCTTCCGCTTGTCTGACGGCAAGCGCTTCAACTGGGTGGAGTTGTCTGTCCTGACCAGCCGCGGCTACACGCAGCAGGAGCCGTGGACGCTGCTGTGCATCCGCCGGACGGACGACATGGTGAACATGGAAGCCGACCGCCGCTATCAGCGAGAACTGGAATACTACTGCAACTGCGACGCACTGACGGGGCTGTTCAACCGCATGAAGTTTGAGAAGGATGTTTCGCTGCTGAACGAGGAACATCCGGACACCATCGAATGCGTTTACATCGACGTCGTTGGTCTGCACGAAATCAACAACCACTTGGGGCATCAGACAGGCGACAGTATGCTGTGCATGGTGGCAGGCACAGCGCGGAGCTTCTTCCCGAATGACCGGCTTTACCGCATCGGCGGCGACGAGTTCGTCATTCTCTGCTGCAACCGCAAGCATGACGAAGTGCTGCTGGCAGTGGAAAAACTGCGCATGACGCTGCGAGGCGCGGAGTACGAGATTTCCGTTGGTGTGCAGCAAGGCACGGGGCGAGAGAATGTGCAGAACATCGTCAACCGTGCCGAGGATGCTATGCGCCGCGACAAAGAAGCGTATTATCAGCAGAACGGTCAGGAACGCCGGATGCGCTCACTGAACGAAAAGCTGGATCGCCTGATGCAGGAAAAGCAGGATGCAGACCAGTTCATCCGCGTCATTGCGCCGGAATACATTGCGGTGTACCTCATCAACTTTGCGCAGGATTCTTTCCGCAAAATCCTGATTCCGGACTTCTTCCGCGATATGCTGGACAAGTGCAACGGCTCGTTCCGCCGCGCGATTCTGGAATATATCCGGCTCTACATAGCCCCGGAGGATCAGGAAGAGTTTGAGTCGCTGACATGCGCGCAGATTGTGCGGGAGCGCCTTGTGAAGGAAGGCACAATTGACGAACATTACAAGCGCAGCGACGGTATGCCGATTCACCTGCGGATTATGGCGTGCGATGGACTAAACAAGGAAGAAAGCATCTGGATTTTCGCGAAGGATACGGAGGCAACCTGATTGTAGAAAAAATGCGCATCAGCATGATGAAAACACGGCTGGTGCGTGTTTTTTTACAATTCAGTGATTGCAGTTTGCGCGAAAATGCTGTATAATGTTTGATGGTAAATAATAATGAGGAAAGTATTTGGAGGAACGAACTGTGCCACTCAAGCCTGTTTTTGATAAAGCGCCGCTGACAATGCTGACCAGTCAGCCCCTGCGCGCCGGTCAGGTGCGCGTGAACCTGCCTGCCTTGACGCGTCTGTATGCGCAAGTGGAGAATCGCCGTGAGCCGCTGCTGCTGGAAGGCGCATTCCGTCTGGCGTGCCTTGTGAAGGCGGATGCGATGCAGTCGCCCGCCGTCACGGCGATTCGGGAAGCCGCCGCTCAGCGGGAGGATGGCTCTTTCGCGCTGACGATTGAGGACTCGGTGTATGTCCTGCGCGCGGTGTGGGCGCTGTATGAAGCGGAAGCGAGGAAGGAAGATTTGACGGTGCTGCTGCGCTGGTTCCAGTGGGCGGCGAAGCAGTGGGACGACATTGCGGCGGACGAGTACGTCCGCGCGTTCCCGGCGGATCTGCTCGAACTGCTGGAAAAGGTCTACCGTATCACGGGCATTCCTGCCATGCTCAAACTTGCCCGCACTCTGTCCGCCAGCACGATGAACTGGAGCGGCGTCCTGACCGCGACGCCGATTCAGACGCCCGTGAGCAAAGCTGTTTCGGCTGAAGAACTGGATGCAGGTCTGAAGAAGGAAAACGGTGATTTGGAGGGCTACTACACCCGTTTGGCACTGACGACGAATGCGGCGGCTCTGGCGGATGGCGCTCGTGCGGCGCTGGCGCGCGGCTGGCTCAACGGCTCGGCGACGGAGATGAACGCCGCAAAAACGGGCTGGGAGAAAATCAGCCGCTATCACGGCGCAATTTGCGGTGGACTGACCGCAAATCCGATGCTTGCGGGCGGCAATCCCAGCACGGGCATTTTCAATGATACCTTGGGCGCATGGGCGGAAGCGTTCGTGTGCGCAGGTATGGGCGCGCACGCGGTTTGGGCGTGGGATGAGCTGGAACGGCTGGTGTTTAATGCGCTGCCGGCGTGCGTGGAGGAAACACGCGTGCAGCTGGTGCAGCGCGTCAACTCGCTGGCGGCGCAGGAGACTCAGCAGGGAAGTTTCGCCCTGACGCTCGGACGCCTTGCGCGCGGCTATGCGCTGGCGATTCAGTCCGCCGTGACCGCATGGGTGGACGGCTTCGCGGTCAATATGCTGATTCCCGGCAAATACGCCGTCTGCGACAATATGATGGTGCTGACTATCGAAGCGCAGGGCGAACGCTACGCCATCAAGATGCACATGAAGAACGATCAGAAAGCGTTTTTCCACATGCGGCTTCCGGCGTGGGCGTCGTCGTCCGAAATCCTCGTCAACGGTGCGCCGACGGCGGAATACCGCTTGGTGGACGGCTGCATCGGCATCGAGCGCGTTTGGCACGACGGGGACGAAATCGTCGCCGTGCTGGAACAGCCCGTCATGCGGCACAGCAGCGCTTATCATCAGGCAACGTACCTCACGCGTGGCCCGCAGGTGTTGGCGCTCTCGGCGGACGGCGACTGGGCATATGCGCTGTGCGGCAATGGCAAAGTGACCGAAAGCGGCGTGACCGCCCCATTTGCGCCGATTGCGTGGAGAAAAGGAAACAATGCCCCAGTGGATGTGCCGGTGCTGCCGGAACTGACGGGCGACATTCGTGCGCTGCCGCTGACGCCGTATGCGGATACGCCGGTGCGCATTGCGCTTTTCCCGCGGGGGGATAAGGCATGACGAGCATCCGCCTTGCCCCGATGGCAGGCATTACAGACTGGCCGTTCCGCGTTCTGTGCTTTGAGCAGGGCTGCGATGTGGCGACGACGGAGATGGTCAGCGCGATGGGCTACCTCTACGCGCCGCGCAACCATCCTGCGACCGTTTCCCTGATTGAGCGCCGGGACAGCGAGGGCAAGCTGCTTGTGCAGATTTTCGGCAAAGAGGCGGATTTGATGGCGCGCGCGGCGGAAGAGCTGTCCGCCATGGGGCGCTTCGACGGCGTGGACGTGAACATGGGCTGTCCGGCGCATAAGGTCGCCGCATCCGGCGAGGGAAGCGGGCTGATGCGCACACCGGAAAACGCGGAGAAAATCCTCCGTGCGGTCTGCAAGGCGAGCCATCTGCCTGTGTCGGTGAAGATGCGCCTTGGCTGGGACGACGAGCATATCAACGTCATGGACATGGCGAAAATGGCGGAGGACTGCGGCGTGTGCGAAATTGCCGTACACGGTCGGACGCGGATGCAGCAGTACAGCGGTCACGCGGACTGGACGTATGTGCGCAAGGTAAAGGAAGCCGTGCATGTGCCGGTGATTGGCAACGGCGACATTTTCACGGCGGACGACGCCGCCCGTCACTTGGAGGAAAGCGGTGTGGACGGACTGCTGATTGGGCGCGGCGCGCTTGGCAATCCATGGCTGTTCCGTCAGGTGAAGCAGCGGCTGTCTGGCGAAAATGTGACCGAGCCGACTGTTCAGGAACGCGTGGAAACCGCCCTGCGCCACTATGACATGCTGCTGCAATGGAAGCCGGAACGCGTGGCGGTGAATGAAATGCGCAAGCATGTCGGCTGGTACGTCAGCGGAATGCGCGGCGCGGCACAGCTGCGGGCATCTATCAATCTGGTTGAAGACCCGAACGAAGCAAAAGATATGCTCCGCGCCTTCGCGGAAAGCGCGGAATAATCACCCGCCTTAATGAAAGGAACGTGAAGATTCATGCGGAAACTGCACTCGCTGATATCGCTCCTGCTGGTGCTGCTGATGCTTGCACCCTGTGCACTGGCAGATGCGCCGCTGCTGCAAGCCGCGTCGGACTGGAATTTGGCGGATACGCCCCTGTCGGTTACGCTGTCCATCAGCCTTCAAGCACATGCGCCTTTTGATGAGACGCGCACGGCGATGCTTGACCGTGTACTTGCGCCGCTGTCGCTGAATTTGTATGCGGCGGACGGCGAAAGCGGCGTTTCCGTGCTGATGAATGGCAACGAGCTGCTGACGATGGCGCAGAAGGGCGACGCAGTGCAGTTCTCCTGTATGCCGAACGTTTCCTATGCGTCGCTGGACGGGAATGCGCTGGAACTGCTGCTTGGCATGACGTCGGATTCCCTCGACCTGCGCGCTGTTGACGGTACGTTCGAGAAGTGGATTGACGACGGCTGGGTGCTGTCAAACGCGATTCTGGAGCCTTTCGCGGAGTACGGCAAACGCAAGAGCGTCAAGACGACCATCAAGGACATGGGGCTGGCGCGCTCCTGCACGGATTATACCTTCTCCAAGTCGAAGCTGGAGGAAATGCAGCAGACGCTTTTGTCCCTCTGCCCGGAAGGCGATTTGCATGACCTGATTGCGTCGCTGACCTTCTCCGGCACGCAAAAGCTGCGCGTCTACCGCACAGAGGACGAAGTACCGCTGCGTGTGGAGTACAACGGCGTCTGCGGTGTGGATGGCAAGCTGCGCACGGTCAAGCTCGTCTGGCGCACAAAGCGAGAGAACGGCGAAACACGCGATGAAATCACGCTGACGTCCCCCGCAAAGAGCGGCACGGACAAGAACACGCTGGATTTTGAGCGTATTATGACATTTTCCAGCGGCAAAATCACCATGCAGGGCACCTGCTCCTACAAGGTGACGGCGAGCAAGCAGACGACGCAGACCGAGGTCACGTTTGACTTGACGAACCGCTTGGAGAATGACAGCGACAACGTGAGCGGCAGCGTGGCTATCAAGCAGCAGCTGCCGGGCGAAGATTACGCCACGAAGCGCACCATCACGCCGAATGTCGTCTTGTCCGGGAACGCAGAAGCGCCGGAAATCAGCGGGACAATCGGCTATCAGGAAGAAAAGCGCTACGGCACGACTGAAGAATGCGTGATTACGCTGCGTGCGGCGCGTGCAAGCGAATCCCTGTGGAAGGACACCGCGGCGACGATGGAACTGTCCACGCTCAGCGCGGAGACGCTGCAAAACCTGCGCAGCCAACTCAGCGGCGCAATTGCGACTGCTATCGTCCGCCCGCTGATTCAGGTTCTCAGCGCGGAGGACGCGGCATTCTTCTTCTACGAAATGTCGGATGAGGACGTTCAGACCATTCGGCAGGCGGCAGAATCCGCCGTCGAAATCGAATGACACCCGATAAGGAGGGTAAACCCATGCTGAAACGAATCCTGTCTGTCCTGCTCTGCGCGGCGCTGCTGCTTGGCGGCACGGCGCTTGCTGCCAAAGAGGATGACTATACGCTGCCGGAACTGCTCTACCAGCAGTTTGCTGTGCAGGATTACCCCATTCGAGGCTCGGTTGCGGTTACGGCGTCCGGCACGGCGTCGTGGCTGGATTTCCTGCTGCCGTTGACGGCTTCGACGCTGCATGTGCGCCTGCTGAATCTGGAGGACAGCGACGATTTCCAGTATCAAGTGTTTTCGCAGGATGACAGCGGCAGTCAGCAGGGCTTGACGCAGCTGTACCGCGTGGGCGACACGCTCTACCTGCGCACGGATGTGCTGCCGGATGTGCTGCTGTCCATGCCGCTGGCGGAATCGGGAAAGAGCAATCCATCGTTCTACTCTGTGCTGGCGGAGATGATGGCGCAGCCCGATATCCTCTGGGAAAGCATGTGGCAGCCGGCGCTGGAGGAATATCTGAACGAACTGGAGCTGTGGCTGGCGGATTACGCCGCGGAACCTGACACGATGACTGAAAACGGCGAGCTTGTCATGCGCGTCAGCTATGTGATTCCAGCGGACGACGTGAAAGAGCAAACGAAGCTGATGTGGAAGCAAGCGCTCTATGACGAGACGCTGCTGACGCTTTTGCGCCCGATGATGACGGAGGAGCAGCAGGCGGCCTATCTCAATCCGGCGCTGGGCTACTTCTACGATGCCTGCATTGATGCCTTGCCGCTGTCGGGCGATTTGCGCCTGTCACGCAAGTTCTCCGCGCGTGGCGATACGCTGTCCGTGGCGGTGGCGCTGCCCCTGCCGCAGAATGCGTGGGGCTACACGACGCTGACCTTCCGGCAGGAGGGCAGCACGACTGCGCTTGTGCTGAACAGCGCGACGCAGACGCTGACATTCAGCATGGCGTCGGCGGACGGCAACCAGAACGCAATTACGGGCAGCATCAGCAGTGTACCCGCCGCGTTCGTAACGGACGCAAAGACGCTGCAGGCGAAATTTGCCCTGACCAGCCAGCATTCCGAAACGCAGGACAGCGACGGCACACGCCATGATGACAGTGCGTGGACCCTGACCATCGAGCCGGACACCGACGGCGCGGAAGCAGCGGATTTGGTGACGTTTGAACCGATTACGGCGGAACTTTCCCTCCAGTACAGCACCGAAAGCAGAGAAGGCGCGCCGATTCAGCTGCGTGTGATTGCCGCGCTGCACATGGCGGAAGCGGACGTCGGCGTGAAGATGGCACTGCGCACAACGAGCCGCTGGAACGCCCTGACCCTGCCGACGCAAGGCGCGGAGGACGTGACGCGCATGGATACCACGCGCGCTGTGCAGCTGCTGACGACGGCATCGGACAACCTGACGCGGCTGATTGCAGGCGGCAGTGCGCCGGCAGCTACGACCGCGCCGGAATTGCCCACACCCGAACCGAACACGACACCCATTCCGTCGATGACGGAAGAATAATCAGCAAAATCGCCGCAGTGCATCACAAACTGCGGCGATTTTTGTCGGAAAAGGAGGTCCTTCACGGAAAGTTAGGGAAGCAAACAAGGGCTTAGGCGAAGCACCAAAAAGCTGCACGCGGAAGGAGCATGAAAGTGCGACCAACTCAATCGCGAAAAGG